>Ga0209602_1003660_pt1 | contig 11663 bp, 7 predicted proteins | sample COGITO_mtgs_1205_3_FD_184810 | JGI IMG/M metagenome (GOLD analysis project Ga0209602, IMG submission 184810) | Pelagic marine microbial communities from North Sea - COGITO_mtgs_120524 (SPAdes) (version 2) | ecosystem: Environmental > Aquatic > Marine > Epipelagic ...
TATCAGTTCTTGCAGCTATTCTCTTTATTGTTGGATATAAATTGGCAAAACCTTCCTTGTTTGTCTCCATGTATAAACTGGGGTGGAAACAATTTCTTCCCTTCGCAGTTACCGTAACTGGAATTATTTTTACCGACCTTTTAATTGGTATTGCATTAGGTTTAATGGTTGGTATTGTGGTAATTTTAATCAAGAGTTTTCAAAACTCACATTTCTTGCACATAGAAGATAAAAGTAATGGAGTACATAAAATTAAAATGACCTTAGCAGAAGAAGTTACTTTTTTTAACAAAGGTGCAATTCTCAAAGAACTCGACAGTTTACCGTTAGAGAGTTATTTAGAATTAGATGTTAGAAAAACGCGTTATCTTGATAATGATATTATAGAAATTTTAGAAGATTTTTCTGAAAAAGCAAGAAATAGAAAGATTAATATTAATTTAATATCCGAAAGAGGAATCCAAGAAAATCCGGATAGCTTCATTCAATTTTTCCAACTAACCCCAAGAACAAATTAATTCAAACTAAATAATTAAAAAACAACATTATGAAAGCACATACAAAAGAAACACAAGATTTAATGACTCCTAGCTTAGCACTAGACGCTCTGAAAACAGGAAACGATAGATTCCTTAAAGGGAATCAAGTTACCAGAAACCTAAACGCACAAGTTGATGAGACGAGTGGCGGACAATATCCTTTTGCAACCGTTTTGCATTGTATTGATTCCCGAGTATCGGCTGAGCATGTATTTGATCAGGGAATAGGAGATTTATTCAGTATTCGTATCGCAGGGAATTTTGTAAACGAAGATATTTTAGGAAGTATGGAGTTTGCTTGTAAACTAGCAGGAACCAAAGTTCTAGTTGTACTCGGCCACACAGCCTGTGGTGCAATCAAAGGTGCTTGTGATCACGCACGTTTAGGTAACCTTACGGCATTGATCAACAAGCTTGAGCCTGCTGTAGAAGCGGTTGATTCTCCAGCAGAAGCAGATTTAAGAAACTCATCGAACATTGATTTCGTAAACGGAGTTGCTGCTAAGAATGTGCTGATGACCATCGATAATATCCGAAGCCAAAGCCCTATCCTAAAAGAAATGGAAGCTGATGGTGCTATAAAAATTGTTGGAGGTATGTACGATATAGCAACAGGAAATGTCAATTTCTATGAATAAGAAACAAAGTGTATTTATGATAGCATTAGCGTTTATGTTAATGCTACCTTCTTTAGCTCAGGCTCAAGACAGTGAATTCGGAAATTGGCTTGTTTATATTGGCAGCAAAAAACTAAATACCAAGTGGAATCTGCACAATGAAATTCAATACCGAAACTACAACGCCATTGGCGACCTAGAACAATTGTTGTTACGAACGGGAATAGGGTATAACCTTACCGAAAACAACAACAACTTACTTTTGGGGTATGGTTTCATTGCATCGGAGAATTATGTAGGGAACACGGACGATAAAACAACGGTAAACGAACATCGAATTTTTCAGCAGTTTACAGCAAAGCAAAAAGTGGGTAAAATTGGACTAACCCATCGCTATCGTTTTGAGCAACGCTTTGTTGAATCGGATTTCAAAGCACGCTTACGCTATTTCTTAGCCCTTAAAATCCCTTTGGCCAAGGCAAAGACTTCAGAAGAAGATGGAGAAGAACAGCTGCCTTCTAAGTTTTATTTGTCAGCCTACAACGAAATCTTTTTAAACACCAAGTCTTCTGCGTTTGATCGCAATCGGGTGTATGGTGGTTTGGGTTATCAGCTGAGCAAAAACGTTCGTATCGAAGCTGGGTATATGAATCAAATTTTTGAAACCAGCAGTAGAGATCAGTTCAACCTGATCACCTTTGTGAATTTCTAAATCTGTAATCGATTTTCGTGTTTTTTTATTTAATAAAAATATTGAAAATACAATTTTCACCTCAGTAATCACAGTGTGTTCATGACGTTAAAATTTTCTTTAACGTCATAAATATTCTTGTATCGTACTTGTTTTAGTTTAATAATAAATTATAATTTTTTTGCCATAAAAAAATATTCGATTTGCTATTGCACTTATTTTTTTCTCCTTTACACTTTATTCTCAAAGTACATCTTCAACGATCACAGTCGGGGATTTTTTTGTGATTGGTGCTTCAGAAAACAACAACTACAACTACATTAACTTTCCCAAGCCCAACATCATTATTAAAAAAGGAGACTATTGTTTCTATGTGTTTTCTAAATTTTTTCATTTTAGATTTTTAAAGATCAAAACTGTTTTTTACAAGATCAAATACCCTCTGCAAATTTTGAGAATACTTGTTTGTGATGTTCGAGATCTAGGGAGGGCGACATGGACACGCGTACGATATAATCCTTATCACCTTCTTTTGTGGTGCCTTGTGTGGAAGTAGCCGGAATGGTCCAATAACAACCACTGAGTTGCCCATAGCTTACGCAAAACTTACTTTCGTTTGGGATTTCAGTAATCATCAGATGAATCAATTTAAGGTTCAGTGCGCGCTTATGTGCTTCTTTTTCTTCGGCTGTATTGCCATGGCTGGGTAGGTCTAGTGAAAATACAGAAGGGGTAAAGCCTTGATTGGCTAAATCTTCCGAGACAAAATTTATTTTTGCACTGGCTAGTGCTTCTTGAATGTGATTTACAAAGGATCGAGTGTTAAGATACGCATCCTCAATGCGTTGCTTCATCGATGGCATTTGCGTTGCCAAAAACTCCATTTGAAGTGGGGTTGCTTCGTTATCGCACAGTTGCAGATGCAGTTCTATTTTTTCCATCAAAGCATCCGTTGTAGTATTTCCAACGCAGTAGCCTGCAGTACAGAGTCCACCACTTGGGAATTTAGATCCACTCACATACGAAATTATTCGAACGGAAGACAGTATAGCACCGGCTCCTAAAAAGTGAACGTTTGGACAAAAAGTTTGATCTAAAATAAATACAGGATTGATTGCAGTTGCCCCAGATGTAGTAGTTCGCACCTTACTTAAAACTGCCTTTAGTTGAACCAAATCAGGAACCTCGACTCGCGGGTTGGTTGGGATTTCGGCAATGATATACGGAACAGCATCTTGGGCAGCAAGCTGCTCTAAAATGGTATCAATTCTTTGTACCATATCGTTTCCAGCGTCAACGGGTAAATCTACAACTGCTACATTATCAATGCAGGCAGCAACGCGTCGGGCTTGATCGTTCGTACCGCCGTAACAATTGGGCGGGACAATGAATTTGATGTCTTTTCCTTTATGATTTTCTTGAGCATCGTGAATCAGTCCCATCATGATAGCATATTGGATGGATAACCCACTCGAACCAACAACGGCCTTTGTCGATGAACCAGTAACCTGTGCAATGGACTCTAAGACTCTTTTTTTGTTTAACTCAGGGTTCTCATTCGTTTCAACAGCAAGTGGCTGCACAAGGCTTTTTAGGGCAACAAGACAGTTGGCAGGTGTCATGGCGATGGTCTCCCGTCTGCGAACATGTTGTATTTCTGAAATATATGCCGTATTGTGTTTTCCGTTTACCAATAAAACACTCCCAAGTTGGGGGTGAAGGTTAACCAAAAAATCAATGTTTGGGTTGAACTCTAAATTAATAAGATCGGTTTGTTGTGTGATAAAAAGTGTACTACCATCAAATTCAGCAATAACATCTGTCGTGTCTACTTTTTTTAATTCAAATTGATAGCCATAGACTGTTTGTAATACTTCTGTATCAAAAGAATCGGGGAGATGGTCTGTGTATAAAATTCGAGTGTTTTTGTTGCCTAACAAATTCTTTCTTAGAACTGCGAGAATAGGAGCAGTGCTGGACGAAAAACTGATGACATGGTCCGATTCAATGTGCAACAATTTGGCGATAGCCCATTCCAACAAACACGATAGCGGATGCCCCAATCGAATATAGTCATAGGCAGTTGGAAGCTTGCTTAACGAGGAGGTTTCATAAGTATTGGCATTGAATAAGATTTCAAGTTGTTCTGAAAACTGTGTTTTGGCTAACTGTTCATCGTAAACATCAAGTCGATGGGTAGTCAGTTTGATCCAGTCCGTTGGCATATGAACGAGTACCTTTTTAATATAATCCTGCATTTTACGATCTCCCATGTTGTTCCCCTTTATATCAAGTGGAAATATACATTAATTATCTTTTTTTAAAGGAGAATCTGGTGTTTTGTTGGTGCCTATTTTTACTCTCTTTTGTGAACTCCTTTCCCTGCAAATTTTCATTTGAAGCTTCGGTTCTATTGAAAGTGATTTGTGTTTAAATGCCCATACCAGAATTATTCTAGATAATAATGGTTGAGAAGGCGGTTCGTTTGATGTTCTTCGTTAAATTTGCGCCAATGAGTACACTTATACAAATTTCCATAATGCCCCATCAGCTAGAAGATAAAGACTTGCTGCTCGATTTGGCATTGGATAAGGCTAAGATTCTAAAAAAAGATATGCGCGATTGGCGCATCCGTAAGCGTTCAATTGACGCTAGAAGAGCTCCAGTAAAAATGAATCTTCAGCTCGAAATTTGGTTGGAAAATGACGAAAGAAAAGGGATTCACCCGTTTGTACCTCAAAAAGTTTCGGATGCAAAAAAAATAGCCATTATCGGTATGGGGCCTGCCGGAATGTACGCAGCCCTTCGAGCTATTGAAGGGGGCTTTAAACCTGTTGTTTTTGAAAGAGGAAAAGATGTGCGAGCCAGAAGAAGAGATCTTGCTAAAATAACAAAGGAACAAGATGTAAATCCAGAGTCGAACTACTGTTATGGCGAAGGTGGTGCTGGGACTTTTTCGGATGGAAAGCTATATACACGTTCAAAAAAGCGAGGCAATGTGCTCAAAGCAATGGAGTGGTTGGTATTCTTTGGAGCTGATGCTGATATTTTGGTCGACGCCCATCCACATATTGGAACCAACAAGCTTCCCAAGATCATCAGTACCATGCGCGATACCATAATAGAGGCTGGGGGAGAAGTACATTTCGATTCAAAACTCACCGATATACGAGTTGAAGAAAAACAAGTTCATTCCATCCAAATAAATAAGGATCAGTGGCACGAATTTGACGATGTTGTTTTGGCAACAGGTCATTCAGCTCGGGATGTATACTATCTGCTTCACGCCAAAAAAATAAAGATTGAGGCCAAGCCTTTTGCAATTGGTGTGCGTGTTGAGCATCAGCAAGAACTCATCGATAAAATTCAGTATCATGGAGATGATCACAATCCCTATTTGCCTCCCGCTTCCTATAGTTTGGTGGAGCAGGTCGACGGTATGGGTGTATACTCTTTTTGCATGTGCCCAGGCGGAATAATAGCGCCTTGCGCAACAGAACCTGGTGAGGTAGTAACCAACGGATGGAGTCCGAGTAAGCGAAACAATCCATATTCGAATTCTGGAATAGTGGTTAGTGTAGAACCCAAAGACCTTCCAAATTATTCCAAAGAAGACCCTTTTGTTAGCTTAAATTTTCAAAAGTCTGTTGAGAAAACCTGTTGGGAAGCCGCCGGGAAAACCCAGCAAGTACCAGCACAACGATTACTAGATTTTATCGAGGGTCGCGTATCAAAAGACTTCCCTAAAACTTCCTATCACCCCGGCATTGCAAGTGTCGATTTGAATGAAGTTTTACCCTTGATGCTATCGAAGCGACTCAAGAAAGCTTTTATCGCATTTGGTAAAAAGATGAAAGGCTATGCAACCAACGAAGCGGTGATTCATGCACCCGAATCGCGTACTTCAGCTCCCGTTCTTATTCCTAGAAATGACATTACCTTGTCTCATGAAGATGTAGATGGTTTATACCCTTGCGGAGAAGGTGCTGGTTATGCTGGTGGTATTATGTCTGCCGCTATTGATGGTATAAACTGTGTAGATGCTGTTTTGAAGAAACACGGGGTATTGGATTAATCCTCATCTGCTCTCTTCCGTACTATTTTTACAATACGTCCGTACATTATTTCTGCTAAATTCCAATTGTATCCATCGAAGTTGGCGGTGTTATTGAATTGAATAATAACGGTGTCCATATCTTTGTGGTACTCCGCAATACTTTGGTAACCGACGAGCAAACCAGTATGCTTGTACACATAAACTGATGAATAAATTTCTTGCTCACCTTCCTTAAAAACAGAACCATCGTTTAGTGCTCTTATGAAGATTCCCACATCTTCAGCAGTAGCGATCATTAAGCCAGAGAAGTCCGTTTTTTGATCTTCGTCATATCCAACATAGTAGCCACTCATTACATCGTCTATGTTCACTTCATGAATCGAACCGAAGGTGTTTTTGAGTCCAAGGGGTATCAAAATTTCTTCTTTGATGTATTGTTGGTGACTGTATCCCAAAACCTTGTCTATAAGATCAGAAATCAGCATATAAGCCGTATTCGAATAGCCGTAACTTTCGTTTGGTTTAAAAGTTGCTGGTAAATCGAGCCCATAGGCTAAGGTCTCTTCTTTGTTTTTAGGCGGTTTACTCCAATATTCAGGATGATCAACAAAGTTGGGTATACCACTCCTATGCTGCAGCATCATTCTCAAGGTTATTTGGTCTGCATATTCAATTCTATTTGCAAGCTCTGGAAAGTATTCAGCAACTGTTTTATCAAGCGAAAGACGTTTATCGTGAACTAATTTTGCAGCTGCAACAGCTACATATAGTTTTGTTATACTAGCAATTTTGAATAAGGCATGCGGATCGGCAGGGATTTTATTTTTTCGATCATGCCAGCCGGCAGCATAATATTCTGGGTCTTTTCCTGCTTGGTCTACATAAACAAGCATTCCATCAAAATCATATGTAATGGCTTCGTTTACTTGTTCTTGAACCGAATCGGGTAGGGGTAAAACCCATGCTTTTACTAAAATCCAAGGAACAAAATACAAAGAACCAATACTGGCTAGGATGAATATAATTCTGAGGGTTTCTTTTATTGGATTCTTCTTCATGGGAATTTTTGGGTTTGGGACTTTATTGGATTATTCAGAATAAATGCTAGGATTCAGTTTTTCACTAAAAAAGTCTAATTTAATAAAAAAATAGAATGTAATCAGCTTGGAACATATTCTGACTAATTCTTGGAATCGTAATATTGTTTAAGCACAAAAAAAGCTTTTTTCTTTTCCCCTTTTTCAGAAATCAGCCCTTTGCGGTTGTAGTTGTCTTGTATCTCTGGAAGTACTCTTCTGGGCGATTTGAAATCAACAAGAATCCAAGGCGATAAGCCTCGCAACTGGTCGATCTGATCTACCATTTTGAGAGTTTCTTCATAGAGGTATTCCTGATATTCTTCTGTCCATCGCTCATCCTTTTCGCCATGTAAACCATATTTTGCTCCTGCCCCAAATTCTGAAATCAATACAGGTTTATTTTGTGTAATCTCCCATTTAATTTCTCGACACTTTTCTATTCCACCGTCATACCATCCAATGTATTGATTGAAACTCAATACGTCTACAACCTCTGCAAAATCATCGTGAATGGTTCTTGTATTGGGATCCTCTTGATAATTCTGTTGCTCTAGAGCTGCGCTAATTAACCTAGACGGATCTTTTGCTTTGGTGAATGCGGCAAGTCTTCTTAGAAAACGATTTCTGGAATCGCTCGTCGGTGTTTCGTTTGCCATCGACCAAATAATTACGCTTGCTCTGTTTTTATCCCGCTGTATTACTTCTGAAATCTGATTTTGAGCATTCCAATACGTGTCTTCATTCTCCCATGAAATTGTCCAGTAAACTGGGTTTTCTTCCCAAACTAAAATGCCCATTTCATCTGCCAAGCGAACCATGTATTCATTGTGAGGATAGTGTGCCAGTCGGATGTAGTTACAGCCAAGCGATTTGGCATGTTCAAGTAATTTGCGAGCATCTTCTTTAGAATTACCTCTACCGCCATTGGTGAGGCTTTCTTCGTGAATTGAAATTCCTTTTAAAAAAACAGCCTCTCCATTGAGTAGAATGTCGGCTCCTTTTGTTTCAATGGTTCTGAATCCAATTTGATCAGTAATTATATCCTCCGCCGTACTTAAAACTACCTTGTATAACTTAGGAGTTTTTGGCGACCAATAGGTTATGTTCTTTACGTTTATTTCGAACACACATTTACCTTCACCATCCGTTTTCAACTCTTTCGTTATGTTGAGTTCTGGAATAGTAAGTTTGATTTTTTTGTTGCGTTTGCTGTCTCCGTTCAGTTCAATGGATCCGTTTACAAGCTGCTTATTTTTGTTGCTTATAGAAATTTGATAATCGGCAATGTATGTTTTGCTCGTTTCGATCAGTTTTACTTCTCGGGTAATTCCTCCGTAATTCCACCAATCGGTATTGAGTGTAGGCACACCCTCTTTTTTTCTCTTATTATCAACTTTAACAATGATGAAATTTCCTTGTTCCTGAAGCAGTTCTGTAACTTCAAATTGAAAAGGGGTGAAGCCCCCTATGTGTTTTCCAAGTTTTGTGCCGTTTAAGTAAACATCTGTTTCGTAATTCGATGCACCAAAGTAAACGAAAACTCGATTCTTTGGATCACGTTTGCTGTAATCGAACGACTTTTTGTACCAAAGACTTCCTTCGTAATAAAAGAGGTTTTCTTTTTGTGAATTCCAGTCTCCCGGAACTTTTAGGCTGTCCATTTTGTCGAAATCATATTCGACTAAATCTGCTTTACCTTTTCGTTTGGCATTGGTAAAAAAAGCACCATTTCCAGGGTTCTCTTGATTTTCAAAAGGTTCATATCGGTAGTTGTAAAACCCGTTCTCGTAGGGGTCTACAATGTATTTCCAATACCCATTCAAGAGGGTAGCCTCTCTGTTAAATGCATTGGTCATGAGTTGTTCTTGTGCACTGAGTGTTTGGAGTGCAAAAACACAACAAAGCAATAGAATCAGTTTTTTCATTTTCATTGTTTTGTTAATACAAGAAACAATTTGATTTTGGATCTTACTGGAATAATTTACTTTTTTTCTACACGTAGAATTTTTCCCATTTTACGGCCTCTTGCCAATTCATTAATCAGTTTTCTATCGGCCTACATTACTTATACAATTCAAATTCCGCTTCTATTTCTTCAATTCGATAACCACAAACTACTTCTTTGATCAAGTGTGCGTTGGAATGTATTATTGTTTTTGAATTTAATAAAAAAAGTGAAATCCTCAACAGGAGGTTTTTTAGTCCACCGAATGATTATCTTGATTAATTAATGTCATAAGCTCATGGATGTTGGGCTCTTTATAAATTGCTTCAATCATTTTGGAGTACTCTTTTACAAATCGTTTATTATCGAGAAGACTGCCAAAAATATCGGGTATTCTTAAGAAGCTAAGATGATTTTGTTCATACTGTTTTGCGTTATGATGAAGTTCTTCTTTTCGTTCATCAATTATATCAATTTCATTATGGTTTATATCCATACGTTTGTCGCTATAGTAACACCATGCTGCCAAAATAAATGTCCCATAGCGTATACTCCCTTCAGTAGCTAAATTTTCAAGTACAGTTGGAATCAAGAATTTAGGCAATTTTGCAGAACTTTCAGAACAGATTCTTTGTACACCATCTTTTATATTGGGATTGGCGAATCTTTTTTCTAAACTATTTTTATAATCCGTTAGGTCAATTCCCTCAATTTCGCCTAATTGGGGAGTAACTTCATTGTCCATAAATTGTCTCATGAATGTGGCGAAAATTTTGTCTTCCATACACGCATTGATGGTGTCATGACCATGTATGGCTCCCGGAATTCCCAAAACGGAATGCCCAGCATTCAACAAACGAATCTTCATTTTTTCATAAGGGGTAACATCTGGGACAAACTGAACTCCAAGTTTTTCGAGAGGAGGTCTCCCGTTCGAAAAATCATCTTCGATTACCCATTGAATGTAGGGCTCGCAAACAATTGGCCAAGCGTCTTTTAGTTGATGTTTAGTATTTAAGAAATCAATTGAGGATTGGGGGGTAACAGGTGTTATTCTGTCTACCATAGAGTTTGGAAAACAGACTTCATCTTTTATCCAATTGTAAAGGGATGGATTTTTTTTCTTAACAAAAGACAAGAACATTGAGCGCGTTACAGCTCCATTGTGTTGAATATTGTCGCATGATAAAATAGTGAATGCAACTAAACCATTGTTTCGTCGTTTTTCTAATGCTGCAGCCAAATAACCAAAAACCGTTTTCGGATTATTTGGGTACTGAAGATCATGTTGAATATCGGGGTTATCAAAATCAAACGCACCGGTATTCGGATTGAAATTATAACCTCCTTCAGTAATAGTTAATGAAACAATTTTGGTGTCAGCATGTGCCATGCGATCAATTGCCAAATCGGGTGTTTCAAAAGCAAAAATATAATCTACTATAGATCCTATAACTTCACAGGTTTCGTTTCCTTCTGGATGCTGTGTAATGAGAGTATAAAGGCAATCTTGTTGCTCCAATACAGTAGCAATATTGCGGTCCCCTTCTCGTATACCGATACCGCAGATTCCCCATTCAGAATTTTGAGTATCTCCAAGTAATTGATGGATATAATAAGCCTGATGTGATCGATGAAACCCACCAACTCCAATATGAACGATGCCTGTCTTGATCAAATCCCTGTCATAGGTTGGGCAAGGGAGTTGAGATGCAATGGAGTTTATGTTTTGCTGTTTTAATTTAATTGTACTCATTGTATCTTATCCGTTATTTAATGACTTGCGTCTCTGCATCGCCCAATATGCTGCAATGAAATATATTAGGGTACAGGCAAAGCCAATTTGATAAAAAACCGCTCTATTGGAGATATAGGCTGCTTCATCTGGACTGGCTACCAATGTTTTTATCGCTAAAAACAACGTTAATCCGAGAACGCCATATGAAACAAGCTTCAAGATTTTTGTAAATATCGAGCCATCTTGCACTGTTTCTGGTTCTTCTTTCTCCAACTTTTCATGATACTTTACGATCGCTTTATTATAAGCATCTTCTTTCTTTTCATCTTCTGGATATTTTTTATTGGCACCATATTTACCCGCCAAGAAGGTGTAAACCAATATTGTGAAAAACCAAGTTGGAATGAATAGGTAATAAAAAGACATGACGTCAAGTGCATTGAGACCAAAGCCAAAAATGAGACCAATAATCCAAGACAAAACGGCAGGAGAACTATTTTTGTATTCTTGGAATTTTGACCAATAACGGGTGTAGCCAATTTTAGGGAAAATTTGATGTTCAGTGAATACAATTGCTCCAACAGGAACAACTAATAGGCCTGCGTAGGTCAACAGCGGCAATATTTGTGAAAATACAAAAGGGAAACAAGAAACAATGATCATGACTACTCCAACAATCATAGTTGTTTTTCTCAGCGAATGATTGGTGTAGATCGCTTGTGCTGCTAAGCCTGCTCTATATAAATTGGTGATAGCGGTTGTCCAACCAGCCACAATAACAATAACAAAACCAGACCACCCAAGAGCATAGTAAGCAACATCGCCCGGATCGAGTTGTACAATTGATTCTCCTAAAATCACAGCGGTACCAGCGCCCATGATTCCGGCAGCAATCCAAGCAATATAATGTCCAAAAAGCATCCCAGTACTGGTTGCAAGACCGTAGTGTTTTTTCTTGGCAAAACGCAACAAGGCCATATCAATCAAACCGAAATGA
>Ga0209602_1003661_pt1 | contig 11662 bp, 17 predicted proteins | sample COGITO_mtgs_1205_3_FD_184810 | JGI IMG/M metagenome (GOLD analysis project Ga0209602, IMG submission 184810) | Pelagic marine microbial communities from North Sea - COGITO_mtgs_120524 (SPAdes) (version 2) | ecosystem: Environmental > Aquatic > Marine > Epipelagic ...
TTCTGTGTAGTTTGTCTGAGTAAAGATCTATCGTTTCATACTCAATGCCCTTGTCATCAAACTCTTGCTTAATTGACTTAAAAATGCCATTATAACAAAAGCTTTCTTGATCTGGGTGACCTATAATAATTAGTGGTTTCATCTTATTTGTGTTTGTGATAGCCTTGTTCGTTTGCTGGTTTCCATTCGCGCTTTCTATTAATCTGCATTTTGTATTCTGCAGCCTGCATTAAGAGATCTGTATTAAGGTCGCTCTTGCGCGCAGCATCTAGGATCAAGATTAAACAGTCCGCAAATTCACTTGCCATCTTTTGTTGTGTTAATCCATCAAGCTTTTCTTCAAACTCCTGTTTTGCCTCTATTACCTCATCGACCTCTTCCTTTAAGTGATTTAAGATGCCAATAGTTCTATCATCAGTACCAAATGTACTATCTGACCATTCTGCGATGTTATTCTGTAGTCTCTGTATTCTCTCCATCTATAAAATATATTTCATCTTCTTTTAAATCATATGCTATGCCCTTTGTTGAGATAATTGTTATCCCTGGAGATTCGCCGCGCCAAATTCTCTCTACTTCAATAGGTTGATGGTCACTTGGTTCTAGCTGAACTTTAGGTGATTTACTAGCAATCGCAACTTTAAACCTTCTTCCGCTCTCATCATCCATTGTGCAATGATGTGTAAGTATAACCTGTTCTACTGTGCCAAAAGTAGTTGAACCATATTTAGACTTGTAGACAAATTCTTTGCCAACTAACGTCTTTTGGTATGCTTCTAATATTAAATCAAAGTTCATTTTCTATTGCATTTACATTTACCAAATTCATCCCAATCTCCACAGTATTCATAAAGACCCAATTCTTGGTCCCTTTTCATAATTATTCTTTGCCTCGATTACTTCTTCAACCTCTTCTTTAAGGTGGTTCAAGATGCCAAGGGTTCTATCCTCGGTACCAAATGCAGCATCTGACCATTCGGCAATATTATTCTGTAATCTCTGTATTCTTTCCATCGTAAAACTTTTTCATTTCAAGTATTTGATCCTTGATGTGTCCGTAATTTATATCCCAGTCCAAACATTTATTTACAGTCGATCCCGTCAGTACTTTGTTTACACTAATATGTCGATCAAATACACTATTAATTGATACTAACATGTCGTATTTGGTAGTAGTTGATGTACCGATGATTGTTAGGTCCATTTGCTTTGACCAATTTTCAATCATAATTTTAGAATGTTTTGCCCATTGATACGTTGTTGAACCGTTCCAAAGATGATCCGCATATCCATTAACAGTCGATCCATCCTCGTTTGAAAGAAACCATTCCATCAAGCTTGCATTTCCACTCACTTCGTAACCAATGATTGATGTCTTAATAATCTTAGTTCTTAAGCCATTTTCCATTAGCCAGGCAGCTGCCTTTGCTTTTGAGATTCCATAGTCATCGTCATCCATCTCACAATCGGTTCCTGGGTGGATAATACGGCCGTTGAAGTTTTGGTCTAACCAAATTGGGAGTTCCCAGTTGATGTCAAAATTCTTAGTTCTCTGTGGAATTGCACCAATACAGTTAATTAGGTAATCAGCATCTGATTCTTGAATTGTTGTCTTAAACTCTTCAGTACCCCATCGATCTGAAATAGTTTCAACGGTATAAAATTGCTCAAGGTACATCTTCACCATGTGGCCAAGCATACCAGTATGTCCAAGTATTAATATTTTCATAATGTATTAAAAATCTATAATGTAATTATCGCTCATATTATCCGAGTTTAATATTGTTTCATTGTAGGGTGTACCGTTTATTTCTACGACATTAGCGTTTTTAAATGTTTCAGGCAACCTTTCCACTATAAAGCTGTCTGAATCATATTCTTTAACTACGCCGCCTATTTCTATTTTTAGATTTAATACAGCGTCTGTATTTAATACAACAAACATATACTTATCATTGGATGTTATTTCATTTGCAATGATTGAGCTTTTAATAAATTCCTTTAAGTTGCTGGGTATTTCAAGTGCACCATGCCCAAATGAAAAATCAATACAAGTTCTTAAGTTAAGCTTGTTTTTTGGTATAACATCTATTTTGATATGATCTTTAAGTATTTTTTGTATAAATTCTTCTGCTAAAATGTCATGTGGTTTTTTAAGATATTCACGTGGTGTAATTAATTGTTGTATAATATTGTTTGTTGATGTTTTAAGCTTGTATGCTACAAGATCAAAACCTGCAACATCTATAGGTTTATCGGGCTTAAATTGTTTAAAAGTATTGTTTTCGTTTAAAATTAAATGATTTAGATTAGCGTCTATAATTAGATCGTAATTTAAAAATACAGCGTCTTCAAATCCTAAACTTTCTGCTAAAGATAATCCTAGTTTAGTCTGATTTAATGCTGTATAACCAACATCTTTGAATATTTTTGTTATTGTTACGTTTTTATCCCTGCTTTTGTATTTTGTCCATATAGACGTTGCAAAATCACCAATAATAGGGTTTGATTTATCAAAAACCAAATAATCTACGTTAAATTGTGTATCGCTCTCAACTGGGAAATGACTAACTAATATAGTAGGTATTCCGGGATAAATCTTTTTCAGATCATGTAGTGTTGAATTGAGAACTTTCTTTTTCTCATCGGTATTGCAATAAGCTGTTATAACGAAACATGTTTTCATAATTTACATTTTTAGGTCCTTAATCATAGATCTTTTTAATCCTTCTTCTCGTACCTCTTTTGAATCTTCAGGTCTAGCAACAAAAAGAGCCTTACTCCTTTTAGTAGCTTCAGCATCTTTTAAGATTGAAAACGTAAATGCTCTCCTCTCAAAATTAACGTCAGGTACTCCATGGTACGACGTATCGCTATTTAAGAATATGACAGCGCTGTTATATTTTGGTGCAATTTTGTGGATGCACTCGGACATATTATCGTCCCATATTTCTAAGTGACCTGTATCATGTTCTTCGTTATATAAAGGCTGCACATAAATTAAAACGGTAAGTTCTTTTCTAAGACCAGATTCTGGTGAAAGCCTAGCGTCACTGTGTATTAATTGAAATGAACCCGGCAACATCGTTCTCATACCTGACCACCGCATATCTTTATCTGATATTAGATCTTCTATCCCAACAAGTTTACCTATCTGATCAGTAAATTCCTGGGCATGTAACTGTATAGCAATCTCTGAAATTTCTTTAGGCATTTTATCTAACGTGGAAACACCTCTCATTCCTTGTTCAAGTATGTTCTTTTTACCATTAATTACAGCATGGCCTTTGTGCCAAGCATCATCTTCTGGTCCATACCAATTATCGGACATCTTTTTGATTATCTCTTCACTCAAAAAGTTATCTATTGTCCATACTGTGTATGGGTAGGTTATTTTATCTATTTTATAATTGTTATTTAACATAAATTATTTCCATAAAATTTGTTTATTAACTTTCATTTTTTTCAATAAGGTTAATCCAGGATTAAAGGGTAGTGTTAGATATTCCCATTCATCCGAATATTTTTGTTTAATATCGATCATTGTTTCCCAACAATTATTTGAATGGTGTGGAAGTGTCATTCTTTCATCACATGGATATGTATCGTGAAGTATAATAAATCCGTCATCTACTACCATGTCTTTAACATTGATAAAATCTTTTAATACTTGTTCTTTAGAATGGTCCCCATCAATAAAAACCAAATCAAATTTTAAGTTTTTGTCAATTTGATTAAAAAATTCATCAGATGACATTTCATATTTAATAGTATTATTTGTATAATCAATATCTAAAAAAATTAAATCAACCAAATAACAAGTTTCTGAATAATTTTTAACAACATTGTACGTTGTACCTTGTCTAACGCCAATTTCTAAATAATTTACAGGTTTTATCCATTTTGCTAAATGTTCTATTAATTCATAATGAGGATAAGTTTCTAATAAACCATCATCAGGCGTGGTTCTTAAATAAATTGGTTTCATAATGTTTTCTATTTTTTAAAGTAGTCATATTGTTCTAACATTTTTTCCAGTTCTTCTTTACTTACAACTACCCTATCGCTTGTAAATTCAAAGTCAATCGGCTCTTTTGCTAGTTTTTCTGAATGCATGAAGAATATATTAGTCTTTTTTTCAAAATAGGTTCTTGGAGCCTCTTCAATTGAAATCATCATTTCGTGTAATTTCTCTGAAATACGCGGCACTCCCATTTTATATTTAAGACCGAACTTATCAGCAAAGATTTCAAAAAGGTCTTTAATTAGAAATGACTTTAGATTAGGTATCACGTTATAACCATCCACCTCTAACCCATATTCGATTAGATCCATCGCTTCTTCAATATCGATCATGAACCTGGTCATCTTATCTGAATATAACGCCAGTTCATATCCTTTATCAATCGCATCCCACATCAGTGGAATAACTGAGCCTGTTGAATTTAATACATTGCCGTAGATTGCTGATGATAATCTAACCGGAGACCTATCAGAATTAACTATAAATGACTCTCCTGCTACAAACTTCATTGCACCGTATATTGTAGTAGCAGCACGAGATTTGTCGCTAGATATAAAGCAAGCAGCCTCCATGCCAACTTCTTCGGCAACCCTTCTAGAATTTAATGCACCGTCAACAATAATCCTTGCAGACTCTTCTACGTTTTGATCTACTGCTCCAATCTGCTTTAGTGAGGCAGCAAAAATACCTATGTCATGTCCTACAGCTGCCCTTTTCATTAAGTCAAAGTTTCTAATGTCTCCAACGATACAGTTTACCTTTGGGAATCTTTTTTTAAGATAATAGTGTTTTGCCTCATCTCTAGAATAGACTGTAACTTCATTATCTTTAATGTATCTTGCTACGAGGTTGCTACCTAAATAGCCAGCACCTCCAGTAATAAAAATCTTTTTATTTTTCATCTATAAATTATTAGTCCATTTCTTCTTTTGATGCTACTCTTGTTTGTGTAAATTTTGGTTCTACGATCTTATCGAACACTTCTTTTTTAAGTGGGAATGTAATCTCATCGTAGAGTCCTAGATCTTGGTCTCTTTTCATTATTTCTGATAAGAGTCTAGCTCTTCTGCTTGGGTATAGCCAGTTCAAAAACTTATTCCAATATTTTCTTAATCCCACCATCTTTCAATGTTTTGTTCCATGATTTTAAAGAGTAACTTACGAGCTCTATCATGGTTGATATGTGCAATGTTCATTGCTATTCTCCATTTATCATCAGTACCATCCAATTTAAAGACACCTTCTCCATTAATTACTCTCTTATAAATCAATGGATATTTAGCAAAGTAGTCATCAAAGTTCTCTTCTAATTCTTTAGATTCCCAGGTTGAATATCCTTCTTTATCTTCACATGGTTCAAACCAGTGTTTTGTCTTGTGGTAGTCCATGTACTCTGAAGAATAGGTCTCATCATCTACCAATTTCATTAGTCGAACACATGTCATCATGATCTCAGCATCTCTTTCTGCACTTACATGAATGCCTCTGCCACCAATATATGCTGATTGAGCTTTAAGTTTATGCACCATAATCTCAAAGATGTAGTGAGAGTCCCAATCGCGATTCTTCCAAATTACTGGAGCCCAGTAGATCAGGTTCTTAATACCCACCTTAAAATTACGCCAAGTATATCTGCCCTCAAAGTCCCACCACATTGAAATGTGGTTGAACTTCCTTACAATCCAAGGCTTATTAGCTCTCTCTTCAGCCAACTGGTCAAATATGTCTTTTTCTGGCTCCATTACATGTATTTACATATTATAAGCTCAAAACCTTATTTGTTTCAACCGATGGTGTTGCTACACCTCTCTTAACTACAACCTCTGAGGCCTTATTATTAGCATACTCAATTGCAAGACTTACGTTTTCTGTGTAAAAGTATTTAAGTGCAAAAGCAGCTGTAAAAGTGTCGCCTGCACCACTCACGTCGATTGTCTCCTGTGGTCTAGGACTTGGAAAGAGTTGACCCCTATACTCAGCACCACGTGAACCTAGCGTAGTAATAATACCCTTATGTTTAAGAGCTTTATTGTTGGCCTTCTCAAACTCATTTAGTTTTATGAATGAATAACCTTTGACCATCTTTGATGTAAGTTTACGCTTAGTGTCCAGAATTGCTATCCTAGACCTATTGCCGATCTCTTCTATATCGATGTCACTTAGAAGGCCTTTACAGTAGTCACTTACTACTACTATGTCGTAGGTCATAAGATCTCTCAGATCGTACTTATCAAAGCCTGATATGTTCTCTTCGCCCTCGTCAAATCTGATAAACATGTGATTAGACTTCTTCTCAACGAATCTAGTCTTTATGATTTCTTCCTCTTGCGTCCACAAATCTACCTTAGCTTTATTATCTAAAGCCTTTAGGTTCATTACCGTATTACCAGACATGCCCTTGTTACTAATCACCTCAACTGGATTAATCACTGGCACTGGTGCCTCTGGTGAGAGTCGTTTCACGTCACCATAGACAAACTTATCCGTGCAGCTTTCGCCGATTACAAGTATCTTCATTAGCCTTGTGAATTACCTTTGCGTATTCTGTAACTATCTGGATCAAAGTGTTGTGTTGAAACCTCAAAGATCTCTGAACCATCCTCAAGTGCAATTAGCTGATGTGGTTGGCCACGCTCAATTGTGATGCAAGTGCCTTCTTTGATAATGGTCGAATGCTCTTCTGCAAGCTCGGTATCAATCCAAATATACTCAAATGAACCCTTACCAACGTACCAAGACTCTTTCTTGATGATGTGGTAGTGCATTGAGAACTTATTACCCTTCCTGTGGAATCTTAAGAGTTTGCCACAGTATTCCTCATCGTTGTGGATCCAAATCTCTTCGCCCCATGCTTTTGGGACAATCTTAGGCTGTACAATCATAATTCTTCTATTCTTTTTGCTTTATCGTCGATTACCAAGTCGTAGCTTGGCTTTGTCTCTTTATTTTGTTCTGACCAGCCTACTACTAGATCATGGTATTTACAACCCCATTCGTCTAGTTGTGCTCTTGTCAGATCTGTTAAGTCTCTTTTTGAATGGCCACCTCGAGCCGTCCAATATGTAACGTGCCAGCCTTCATCATATAGCTTATTTATTTTGGCAATATTGTCATGACTTGGTCTTGCCTCTTGGTAGACTCGTTTACCTTGATAGAAGCAGATAGTCTCATCAATGTCTACATAAGCCTTCTTATGGTCCTTATTGTAGAGAATGCTCTCTAAGACCTCGGTTGTTGAATAATCTCCAATTCTATCAAAGTAGACTATTTCACCAGCATGCTGACCACCGACAATCTCTTTACCTTTCCAGTCACTGCCTACTACCATTACGTCTGGCTTGAATTTAGCTACAAGATCTATTAGGCTTTGTTTACTGTCGAAAGTTTCGACAAGGTCTATATAGCGCAGTGATTCTAGTGCAAATTTACGGTCTTCTATGCTGTTATGTGGTCTGCCTGGCCCTTTAGCTGCTCTTACTTTTTCATCGGAGTCAATACCCACGATTAGCTTATCGCCTAGGCTAGCTGCAAATTTAAACAGTTCAAAGTGACCTCGGTGTAGTATGTCAAAACATCCGTTGACCCAGACTCTTCTCATTTCTTCTCTTCTTTACCAGTTAAGTAAATAAATAATGCGCTTAAAATAATCGTCAAGATTACTGCTGTCCATTTAAACTCTATCATCTCTCTTTGGTGTTAAAGGTTTAGATTAATTTATTTTTCAAGAGGATCCATTATATGAGGAGCATATTGCATCACCTCAACGGTTTCTTGTACTGCTTTATAGAATGAGATACTTAAAAGTGTTAAAGCGCACGCTATAATAATTATTATTATTCCTTTCATTTCTCTTTGGTGTTAAAGGTTTAGATTAATTTATTTTTATATTGACAGGTAAACTAAATTTTAGATTAACTGTATGTTGTTCAGGTATTATTGTATTGTAAATTTGATTATCCTCAAGATAAAGTCGTACTTCAACTTTATTATCATACTTAAAATTAAAAGTCTGCCAGGTGTTACTATTTACAGACCCACCCCAAAGAAATTTTCTACCATCAAGTAAATAACTGGTGGAAACAATGTATAATTTAATATCGCTATTTGCTAGTAACTCAACTCTATAATTATTATTATTTCTTTCTAAGATAAAGTTAAAATCGGCTATAATCTCTTTAGTATTTTTATTAACTACCACGGTATCATAATTTTTCAAATAATCATACATTTTACCATTACCGCCGCTGTGATTTATGTCTAGCCAAGAATTACTAATTTCTGTATTGTTTTTACGATGTCTCTTAGATATTTTTTTGTGTGAAAACCAATTTGAATTTATTTCAATAGTGTTTTCATTTATTTCATATTTTTGATTAAAGATAGATCTAGTTATATGTTTCATATTGCCTGATTTTGACCAGTTTGAATCATACTTACTATAATCATAACCCCACCAAGCAGCTTTACTTAAATGTTTTAATCTTATTGCAAAATCATCATCTTCCCATTCACCACCAATAAATCTCTCATCCAACATGCCAATATGTCTAATCAGTTCTTTAGAAAAGCCAAAAAGACCAAAACTAACTACTGATGCAAAACAATACCCATTGGAAAGTTTTTCAACTATAAATTCAATATCTGATGATTTAAAATGAGTTTTAGGATTACAGAAAATCATAAATTCACTATCAGTATCATCAATAGCATCATTTACCATCTGAGAAAATGAAACATACCTACTTTTGTTTCTAACATGTCTGTACCATTTTTCTATTTGATATTTTTCGACAAGACTTATTAAGTCACTTTCTTGTCTTATGACATCATTAACATCAGATGAGAAAAAACAAAAAGCAAATTCATTAATTTTAAGTGTAAAATCCATTTTATATTGTGTTACTTAAAAAGTTGTGCCATTCAAGAGCTCTAGCTTGCCAAGTTTGTATTTTAGCCCATTGATAGGCTTCTTTAACTGACTTTGCCTTAAGTTCTTGACTTGTCTTCTTCAGTAATTCTATGACCAGATGGAAAACTGTTTCATTGTAGTCTAGCTTAATGCCGCTGTAGACCGTTTCTGCCAAAGCAGCTGTAGTGCTTGCTACTGGTAAAACACCAGCATACTGCATTTCTAACGCCGTAATACAATAAGTTTCTTCGTATTGTGTAAGATAGGGCCAGAATTCGGCCTTTAACATGGCTTTGTGCAGATCTTGTTGTGATACATTACCATGTGAGCTCACACCGTGGCTTCTAAGAAGCTCAAGCTTGTCTGCCATATGATTTAATTGGTCAAGAGCGTAAGACGGTGTGTATATGTCCAGTGTGGCATCTGGTATGTTGTACCTGATATTAGGCCAATGGTTTAAGAGTTCTTCAAGTCCTCTTTCTGGAGCTGAACTCCAGATAAAACTGTTCTTCTTTTTCTTAGGCTTGCCGATGTATGAAGATGGCTCAATACCGTTGCCGATGATCTGTACTTCTTCTAGTAGTATATCGTATCTGTTACACCACTCTTCTCGGTGCCATTCTGTTAAACAGACAAACCGATCGAACCATTCTAAGTACTGTTCGCTATGTTCAAGTAGTTCACCTTTATACCACTTATGGTAATCAGTGTTATGCGCCCAGAAGATCTTCTTGGCATGCCAGTCTTTGAATTCAACTGCAGCGTGAATATAATTAACCGCAATAATTACGTCGAATTGATCTGAATGGTTTCTATGTAAGTCTCTAGTTGGTAGCCAGGTGACTGTGTCATACCTTTCTGCTTTAACTGAGCCTGAAACGTAAACTTGATGGCCAAAGTGTGCTAGCTGATGTGCAACGTGAGTTGCTGCAATCTCAGAGCCGCCTAGGCCTAAGCCCTTGTCGATTGATGTTTTATTAAACTCTTCTTTTTGATAGCCTAGATAGAATAGTATTCTCATTTATTCACACATTAACCAGTCATCATAATAACATTCTATCATATCACATGGTGTTACTATTGCCATAATTTATAGTTTATTTATCTCTATTTATCTATAATGATTACCGCCAACCCATAGTACTAGGCTTTTTCTAACACCTTTAGTTGTCTTCGTAACTCTGTGCATCATATAGCTTGGAAAGAGTACTGCTACACCAGCACCACGCTGTGTATCTTGTACTGAAGTACCGCCTTGCCAGATTTGAAGATCGCCGCCTTCATAAGCATCAGAATCAGAAAGTTGGATTGTAATTGATATTTTACGCTGTGCAGCTATGCCAGGTCCAATGTCTTGATGCCATGTATAATGACCTTCGTCTTCGGCATGATACTCAGTGTATTGAATATCTTCATTCATACTTGTAATATCAAAATGCCATAAACTATCGTTAGCCTCTTTTACTAAGCTTAAAAGTCTATCATAGATCCATTCAGTTTCTGAATTCTTATGCAACCATTTAATCTTACTGCGTCTAACTTCCGAAAAACCTTCAGATTCAAAAGTACCTGCCTCTTTAGAATCTATCCTTTCAACTATCGATTGAATCTGTTCTAATTCTTCTGTGCTAAATGCAGAAGAAAACCAGTAATAATTCTGTGGAGAATTATCGTAATGTGGTATTGAATAACTTATTTCCATATAATATTATAATATGTGTATAAGCTATATATACAGATTAATCTGATTAGGACTTAACAATACGTGAGAATATTCTATAATCACCGTTTGGTAGGTTATCAATATGCGCTAATGCTGAATTATAATCACTGAATGACTTAGCAGTACATGTAATAGTAACTGTTTGTGTTCCGCCACCCTCTACTGGTTTTTGATAAGTTGTTGCTGCTTGAAACTGCTTCCAACTTTCAGTCTCAGTTGCTAGTTGTAAACATTTACCAGTTGTTAAATCTTCGATATAATAATTAACCGTCTTCATTTTTTATTTTATTTTTAAGAAATTCGATGTACCCAGACTCCAGATAGAGCAGCAGTTGCATTGCTATCAATCTGCCATGGACCACTTCCGTATATGAGATATGTAGCTAACATTAAGTCCGCCGGCGTTGGAAATTCATGTGAATAGTAAAAAGTTGCAGAAAGAGTGTTTTGACTACCATACGAACTATATCTAAAGTATTGGTGGTTAGCACTTCCTGGTATATTACCATTCGGACCTGTCATTTTTATACCAACTGTTGATCTGTTAGCATATAAAGATTGTATGTGTATACTATATGATATTTGGTAGTAGCCTACATCTGTAATCGGAATAGTTAAAATATCGGATTCACCCTCAAAGAAACCATCTGTAATTTGAGTAAATCCAGGTGTATAGAATGTGCCGCCACCTTCTCCTGGTTCACCCTTAGCTCCAGTTGGGCCTGTTAAACCTGTCGGCCCAGTTGAACCTGGTGTACCGTTTGAACCTGGTGTACCGTTTGTACCTGGTTCACCTTTAGCTCCGTTTGAACCAGCAGTGCCGACAGGACCAGTTGCTCCTTGAGCTCCAGTTGCGCCAGTTGCGCCTGTAGCACCTTTAGCTCCATTTGAACCTGGTGTACCGTTTGAACCATTGGCTCCTGGTTCACCTTTAGCTCCATTTGAACCTGGTGTACCGTTTGAACCTGGTGCACCGTTTGAACCTGGTTCACCTTTAGCTCCATTT
>Ga0209602_1003683_pt1 | contig 11614 bp, 9 predicted proteins | sample COGITO_mtgs_1205_3_FD_184810 | JGI IMG/M metagenome (GOLD analysis project Ga0209602, IMG submission 184810) | Pelagic marine microbial communities from North Sea - COGITO_mtgs_120524 (SPAdes) (version 2) | ecosystem: Environmental > Aquatic > Marine > Epipelagic ...
ACGCGGAAAAGCTGTTGATTGGCAAGGTGCAAACGGCACGCGGCGCGCTTTGGCGGCTGATGTTGCAACCGCGCTAGGCGCGGCCATAGGCTGTATTGGGCGCTGCAGCCAAGGCTGGTGCTAAAACTCACATCAGCGCATGATGGCAAAAGCGCTTGACGATGATGACAAAAAAAGCTTATAAGCCCGCTTTAGTTAAGTATTTAACGAACGACATGGACGTAAAAACCCGATGGCAAATCACAAGTCTTCCAAAAAGCGGATCATCCGCAACGCCAACCGCGCCTTAATCAATGGCGCCCGTATGAGCCGGATCCGCACTTTTGTGAAAAAAGTCGAAACAGCAATCGCTGACGGCGATGCTGTTGTGGCCCGTGAAGCACTTCGTCAGGCGCAGCCGGAAATGCAGCGCGGCGTATCACGTGGCATTCTTCATAAAAATACCGTGTCACGCAAAATTTCACGCCTTGCGGCGCGCGTCAAAGCCTTAGCAGCGTAATTTGCCAATCGCCTAACTGGTGATTCGCATCACATGAGTCGAAAGCCTGCCCCTCAAAATGAGGGGCGGGCTTTTTTTTGCCGGTTTTTGAGACTCAAATGTTTAAGTCATGCCGTGATCTGGCGGTTGGCGGGCGCACCAGGTCAACAGCAGTCAGCGCCAAGGTTTCGCACACAAGATCATCTATTTGCGATTCGGCAATTGATTATGTTCAATTTTTCGATTAATTGGCGGTTTACGGCCAAGATTTATGTCAATAAAAATAACCGCACATTTGGCAAGTTTATTTTGCTTTTGATGGGCTTTGGTCTCTTGCAACAAGGGCAAAAAAATCGTTACTGTATGTTAATCCTTGAAGTGGGTTCCGGGCGCAGCATCCGCTGCTTAGCCAACCTCCAATTAGGGCAAAATTAACCGAAACCCGTTGGAGGCTGTGCAGATGTCTGGTGATATGTCGAACAATTCCGATACAAAGCCAGCCTCTTATCCACAAGATAGCAGCGGGCGAGACAATACAACATCAGCCCCACCAGCATCGCCGGCATCAACCGCCAGCCAAGATCAGGCAATACAGGCCTGTTGGGGCCGGGTAAATCTGCGTATGCGAAAAGATATTGGTGATGCCGCTTGGCGTCACTGGATCAAGCCTTTGCGTATTAGCCGCCTTGAAGACGGCACTTTGACCCTTGAGGCCGAATCAACTTTGGCGCGTGAACGTGTCAGCAGCCAATATGCCGATCGGTTGCGGGTTATCTCGGCGGCTGAATTCAGTGATGTATCACCGTCGATTCAGCATGTTGAAGTGCGGCTTGCCAGCAACCGCGTCCGCAGTGGCCAGCCGCATCGGCTAAGCGAGCAGAAACATGCACTAGCTATGGCGCATTCGGTGATCACCGGATCGCCAACCGAAGGGCGTGATGATCTGATGGCGGGACTTGATCCGCGCTATACATTTGCAAATTTTGTTGTTGGCAAGCCAAATGAGCTGGCTTTTGCCGTTGCCCGTCGAACCGCCGAAAGCGAGAAAGTGGCCTTTAACCCGCTATTTCTCTATGGCGGGGTTGGTCTTGGCAAAACGCATCTTATGCATTCCATTGCCTGGCATATCCGCCAGCAATCACCGTCGCGCAAGGTTTTATATCTGTCGGCTGAAAAATTCATGTATCGCTTTGTTCGCGCTTTGCGCTTTCGCGATACGATGTCATTTAAAGAACAATTCCGTTCGGTTGATGTTTTGATGATTGATGATGTGCAATTCATCAGCGGCAAAGATTCAACCCAAGAAGAATTTTTTCATACATTTAATGCGCTTGTCGAAGATGGGCGCCAAGTTATCATCTCAGCCGATAAGTCACCAACCGATCTTGAAGGTATGGAAGAGCGGCTTCGTTCGCGCCTTGGCTGGGGCATGGTGGCTGATATCCATCCTGCCGATTATGAATTGCGGCTTGGCATCTTGCAGTCAAAGGCCGAACAGGCACCGGTGCAAATTGCCGATAAAGTGCTGGAGTTCATGGCGCATCGCATTGTCAGCAATGTTCGCGAACTCGAGGGAGCGTTAAACCGCATTTTGGCGCATGCCATGCTTGTTGGCCGGGAAATCACCATTGAAAGTGCGGCTGAATTACTGGCTGATCTGCTTCGTGCAAGTAGCCGTCAGGTCAGTGTTGATGCGATTCAGAAACGCGTAGCCGCCCACTATGATGTTCGGGTTAGCGACATGTTCTCGGCGCGGCGGTCACGCGTTATTGCGCGGCCACGGCAGGTGGCCATGTATCTTGCAAAAAACCTGACCTCGCTATCCTATCCTGATATCGGGCGGCAATTTGGCGGGCGTGACCATACGACGGTGATGCATGCTGTCAAAACCATCGAATCATTGTCAAAAAGTGATGGTCAGCTTGCCGAAGACGTGCAGCTGTTAAAATCGATTTTAGCGGGCTAGGATTCGGCCTTTTTCGTGGACGAATCCGGCTTTGCGCCATGTCGGGCGCAAATCGGCAAAAATTCAATATTTTGATGCTTGTTTGTTAATCTCATGCTATATTTTGTAGATAGCGTGGATTGGTAGGAAACCGGCATCGTAAAATACGACAACTGCCCTTAAAGAAGAGAAAGCTGATGAAACTGACCATTGATCGTATAAGCTTATTGCGGCCCCTGGGTCATGTGCAATCCGTTGTTGAACGGCGCAATACAATTCCCATTCTCGCCAATGTCGTGCTTCGTGCCGAAGGGGGTGAATTATCGCTAACTGCAACCGATATGGATATGGATATTGCCACCGAAGTTGGTTGTTCGGTGATGACATCCGGCACAACCACCATGTCGGCGCATCTGCTCTATGACATTGCTCGTAAATTGCCCGATGGTGCCGAGGTTGAAATCGCGGTCAATGACGGCCATGCCATGGTTAGCGCCGGACGCTCTAGCTTTCGGCTACCAACCTTGCCGGTTGAAGATTTTCCGGCGATCAGCAGCAATGAATTGCCGGTGAATTTCTCGCTTACCGCCGCTGATATGCGCGATTTAATCGATGCCACAAGATTTGCCATTTCGACTGAAGAGACGCGCTATTACCTGAATGGTATTTATATTCACAAGGCCGAGTCCGGTGAATTATGCGCCGTGGCAACCGATGGGCATCGTTTGGCGATGACTCGTCAGGCATTGCCGTCAGGTGCCGCGCAAATGCCGTCAATTATTTTGCCACGCAAAGCCGTTAGTGAATTGCGTAAGCTGCTTGATGATTTTGATGGTGATGTTCTTGTCGGCCTGTCCGAAACACGGGCTGAATTCCGGTTTGGCGTTGTCCGCCTGACCAGCAAATTGATTGATGGTACATTCCCTGATTACACGCGTGTTATTCCGGTTGGAAATGACCGTATCATGCAGGTTGATGTCAGCGCTTTTTCCGCTGCGGTTGATCGTGTATCGACAGTCGCTTCGGAAAAGTCGCGGTCGGTCAAAATGGGTCTAAAGTCAGGTGTTTTAACCTTGTCTGCCAGCAATACCGATGCCTCAAGCGCGACCGAAGAATTGGAAGTTAGCTATGATGGCCCTGAAATGGAAATCGGCTTTAACGCGCGTTATCTGTTGGATATTGCCGGTCAGGTCAATAGCGATTTGGTTGAATTTGCGCTGGCTGATCAGGGGTCGCCAAGTTTGGTGCGCGCCCCGGGTGATGAAGCAAGCTTGTTTGTTTTGATGCCAATGCGCGTGTGAGTGACATTTGACTAGCGTTTTGCCAAAGATAAAGCCGGTTGTTGCCCTTGAGGTTGATAATGCGAATGCTTCTAAACGCAGTTGGCTATCGCGTCTAAAACTGGATCATTTCCGTAATTACCAACAAGCTGATCTAACCATCCATGCCGGTCAATTGGTGATTCTTGGCGATAATGGTGCTGGTAAAACTAATCTATTAGAAGCGGTGTCATTGCTGGCACCCGGGCGCGGTATGCGGCGCTCCAGAACTGAGCATCTGGCTTATCGGGCAAGCGGTTTTGAAATTGCATGCGGCATTGCTGATAATGATGATGCTGATCGGCTTGATTGGGCTGTTGCGGCCACGCTGGAAAATGAAGATGGCACTGTGCAAATTGGCACAGGCGTTCCGCCATCGGCAAAACAAGGCAACCGGATCATGCGTCTTGAAGGTGTGACGGTTTCGCAAGCCGATCTTGGCAGCCGTTTGGCAGTGTCATGGCTGACCCCGCAGATGGATGGTATTTTTCTGGATAGTCCAGCGGCGCGGCGGCGCTTTATTGACCGGCTGGTGATTGCTTTTGATCCGGCGCATATTGGCCGCATGTCGCGCTATGAAAAGGCGCTTCGCCAACGCGCGCATCTGCTAACCGAACAACGTGGTGATGATTCATGGTTCAGCGCGCTTGAATCGATTCTTGCCGAAACCGCGGTGGCGGTAACTGCTGCGCGGCAATCACTGATCAAGGCGTTAAACCAAGAAGCGGCGTGTGGCTGGTTTGGCTTTCCCGGGGTTGAGCTATTGCTTGGCGGCAATACTGAAAACTGGTTATCGGATATGCCTGCGCTTGCGGTTGAGGATCAATTGATGCTCGCCGCCCGTACGGCAAGGCTGAATGGTGATCTTGCCATGCCTGGCCCGCATGCTAGTGAGTTTCAGGCTTTGCATCTTGCCAGTCAGGTGCCGGCAAATCGGGCATCGACAGGACAGCAAAAGGCCATGCTGATTGCGGTGATTTTGGCGCATGCCCGATTGCAGGATCGGCGACTTGGGCGGGTGCCGGTTATGTTGTTTGATGATGTTGCGGCGCATCTTGATGCCAAACGGCGCAGTGCGCTGTTTGACGCGGTGCAATCGCTTGGTGGCCAATGCTGGTACAGTGGTACCGATGACGGACAATTTAAAGAGCTTTCGAAAACAGCACAATTTGTGAAGATTTTGCCAGCAAAGATTGCTGGCGAAACACCAATCTTTGAGGTGATATAATGACTGACGATGAAACCCCGATCGCAGAAGAAGATTACGGTGCCGATTCGATCAAGGTCCTTCGCGGTCTTGATGCGGTGCGCAAACGCCCGGGAATGTATATCGGCGACACCGATGACGGGTCAGGCCTTCATCACATGGTTTATGAGGTGGTTGATAACGCCATTGACGAGGCGCTTGCCGGTCATTGCGATATTGTCATTGTAAAGCTGAATGCTGATGGGTCGGTAACGGTTACTGATAACGGCCGCGGGATTCCGGTTGATATCCATACCGAAGAAGGCGTTTCAGCAGCTGAGGTCATCATGACCCAGCTTCACGCTGGCGGTAAGTTTGACAATAATTCCTACAAGGTTTCAGGCGGCCTTCATGGCGTTGGCGTTTCGGTTGTGAATGCCTTGTCTGAATGGCTGGAATTGGTGATTTTCCGTAATGAAAAGCAGCATCAGATTACCTTCAAAATGGGCGAAGCTGCTGGGCCGTTGAAAATCGTGGGTGACGCTGTTGGTCAGAGTGGCACGCATGTTACCTTCATGCCATCGACCGAAATTTTTGCGCATATTAATTTTGAATTTAGCATTTTGGAACACCGGCTTCGCGAGCTGGCGTTTTTGAATAGCGGCGTTCGGATTCGGCTCGCCGACGAACGCACCGCTGATGGTGCCGTATCTGAATTTTATTTTGATGGCGGCCTGTTGGCTTTTGTTGAATATCTGAACCGGTCACGCAATTCACTTCACCCCACGATTATCGCCAATAGCGAACGTGACGATATTACGGTTGAACTGGCATTGGCATGGACAGATTCTTTCCATGAAAACACGCTTTGCTTTACCAATAATATCCCGCAACGTGATGGCGGTGCGCATCTTGCCGGTTTCCGTGGGGCGATGACGCGCGTGGTTAATAATTATGCTCAGCAAAGCGGCATTGCCAAAAAGGAAAAGGTGCAGCTAACCGGTGAAGATTCGCGCGAAGGCTTAACAGCGATTGTGTCGGTCAAAGTGCCGGATCCTAAATTTTCATCACAGACCAAAGATAAATTGGTTTCGTCTGAGGTTCGGCCAGTGGTGGAAAATGCTGTTGCCGATTGCTTGACGCAATGGTTTGAAGAACATCCCGCCGATGCCAAGCGCATTGTGTCAAAAGCCTATGAAGCGGCAGCCGCACGTGAGGCGGCGCGCAAGGCGCGTGATCTGACACGACGTAAAGGGGTTATGGATATTGCCAGCCTTCCGGGAAAATTGGCTGATTGTCAGGAACGTGATCCGGCAAAATCTGAAGTCTTTCTGGTTGAGGGTGACTCGGCTGGCGGATCAGCAAAACAGGGGCGTGATCGTGCCAATCAGGCCATTTTACCGCTTCGCGGCAAAATCTTGAATGTTGAACGGGCGCGGCTTGATAAAATGCTGTCGTCGGTTGAAATTGGCACGCTGATCACCGCGCTCGGTGCGGGTGTTGGCAATGCTGACATGGATGTTGAAAAAATCCGCTATCACAAAGTCATCATTATGACCGATGCGGATGTTGATGGAAGCCATATCCGCACATTGCTTTTGACCTTCTTTTTCCGCCATATGCGACCCTTGATTGAAAAAGGCTATCTTTACATTGCCCAGCCACCTTTGTTTCGTGCCAAGCGCGGTCAATCTGAAGTCTATCTAAAAGACCAGCGCGAGCTTGACATCTATTTGATGGATGCTGGCTTGAAAGATGCTGTTCTGATCACCGCTGATGGCAATCAGATGGCTGGTGCCGATCTTGTCGATGTTGCCAATCTGGCGGTGGCGACAAGCCGCCTTATTGAAACGGTTGGTCGCCAGCTTGGTAATCGGGATGTGATTGAACAGGCCGCAATTGCTGGTTTGATCAATCCGGCGATGCTGGATGATGCCAAGGCTGCTGAGGATCTTGCCAACCGGCTTGAGGCCAAGGCGGATAGTCTTGAAAAAGGCTGGTCGGGCATGATTGACCAAACCGATAATGGCCCTGCAATTGTCGTTCAACGGCGGCTTCGGGGGATTACCGAACACCATGTTATTGATCGGCGCATCGTTGCAACTGGTGAAGCGCGCCGGTTGGATGAGGCGGCAACCCATTTGCAAACCATTTATGGCAAGCCTGCCGGTTTGCGATATGCCAACAAGCAGATTACCATTAATGGCCCATCAGAATTATCGCAGCTCATTTTCCAGACTGGCCGCAAAGGCGCACAAATTTCGCGCTATAAGGGTCTTGGCGAGATGAATCCAAGCCAGCTTTGGGAAACAACGCTTGATCCTGAACAGCGGATTTTGCTGCAAGTGACAATCGAGCAAGAAGACGAAGTCGATAATACCTTTTCGACCCTGATGGGCGAAGCGGTTGAAGAGCGGCGTAACTTCATTCAGGAAAATGCGCTTCGGGTGGCCAATCTTGATGTCTAATGCTGGCTAGAAACCGGCAAAAATAAAGGACATATCATGATGATTCGGCAATATTACAAAGATGCCGATGCCGGTTTTGACAGCACCATTGATGTTGGGGTGATTTTGACTATCCGGTGGGTGGCGATCATTGGCCAAGGCGCAGCGCTTTTATTCACCCATCTGTTTTTGCGCCTTGATTTGCCATTATTGCCAGCATTGTTTGTGATCAGCCTGTCAGTAGTGGTGAATCTGTGGCAAATCATGCGAAGCCCGCAAAGCCGTCAACGCCAAGGGCATAATTCCTTTGCGCTTGGGTTTGATGTGGTGCAGCTAGCAGCGCTTCTTTATCTGACAGGCGGCTTGTTAAATCCGTTTTCAGTTATGATTCTGGCGCCGGTGGTGGTATCGGCGGCCGTGTTGCGGCGCAAATCAACCTTGATGTTGATTGGTTTGGTTGCCGCCTCGGTCAGTTTTCTGGCTTTTTTCAATCATCCGCTTGCATGGCAAGCGACGGTTGAATTTCCGCCCTATTATCTTGCTGGGGTTTGGATGGCGTTGATTTTATCAAGCTGTTTTCTGGGGGGATATACATGGTGGGTTGCTTCAAATGCGCGCCGCTTATCGACCGCATTGACCGAAGCCAGATTGGCCATTGCCGAAGAACAGCAAGTGCGCGCGCTTGGCTCTTTGGCAACTGCGGCAGCGCATAAGCTTGGATCGCCATTAAATACGATTACCGTGATTGGCCATGAACTGGCGCGCGACATTTCGCCGGATGATCCGATTTATGAAGATATCCAGCTTCTTCGTGCCGAAATCGAACGTTGCCGTGTGATTCTCAGCGAGCTTGATGTGGTTCAGGGTCGCCGCGCCATTGCCGAAGAACCGCCAGTGCCAGTAACGCTTCTCGTTGATGAAGTGATTTATCAGCGGCTTGGCAGCGACGCGATTAATTTTGTCGTTACCAATAGCGGCACAGATGATCTTGAAATTCCAGTGGTGAAACACCGCCCTGAATGGCTTCATGCGCTGGAAAATCTATTACAAAATGCCAAACAATTTGCAGTTTGTGAGGTCAATATCCATATAGATTGGGTAAGCGATGATATTCGCATTGAAATTCGGGATGACGGCCCGGGATTTTCGGCTTCGATTCTGGCGCAGGCGGGCCGGCCCTGGAATAGTAGCCGCAAAGGAACAGGTGGGCATCGTGGCCTTGGCCTGTTTATTGCGCGAAGCCTGCTCGAATCGATCGGTGGCTCGGTGCAGTTTGGCAATGCGGCTGGCGGCGGTGGGCTGGTTGAATTAAGGGTGCCGCGTTCAGCCTTATAACAGATGCGGCATTTGGTTGGAAGATTGATAAATTGGTTAGGTGGGCATAGCTGTGACGGACAAAACATTACTGATTCTTGATGATGATGCACCACTTCGCAGCCGGTTACGTCGTGCCATGGAAGTGCGTGGATTTGAGGTCATGGATGCTGGCACCGTTCAAGAAGGTGTCGAGATGGTGCGTAAAACCCCACCTGCCTATGCCATTCTTGATATGAAGCTTGAAGATGGCACCGGCCTGACCTTGGTTCAAGAATTGCGAAAAAAGCGTGCCGATTGCCGAATCGTGATGCTTACCGGTTTTGGCAATATCGCCACGGCGGTGGCAGCGGTCAAAGCTGGCGCGTTGGATTATCTGCCAAAACCGGCCGATCCTGATCAAATCACCGCAGCATTGACGCAATCAGGCGATGAAATGCCACCACCACCACAAGATCCAATGAGCGCGGATCGGGTGCGCTGGGAGCATATTCAGCGCGTTTATGAACAATGCGGACGCAATGTATCGGAAACGGCGCGCCGGTTAAGAATGCACCGCCGCACATTACAGCGTATTTTGAGTAAGCATGCCCCGCGCGATTGACCTTATTGGCCTAAAGGATTAAACCTTCACAATTGTGATATTTCAGCGGTGATTGCATCACAAATGAAGGTTGTTAGGATTTCCGACATGAAAAAATCATATCGCTTTTTAAGTGGTGTTGATGACGCTGCCTTTTGTCAGCGTGTTTCTGACGTTCTTGCCGAAGGTTACATTTTATACGGCAATCCGGTTATGGTTATGGATAATGGCAATCGGATTGTGGGTCAGGCGGTGATTCTGCCGGATATGATCCAAGACCATCAAGCCTTGAAACAGGACGCGTCATAGTGACTGATAAGGATTATCAAATCGCCACAAAACTGGTTCGTGGTGGCCAGCATCGCTCTGAAAATCGTGAAACCTCAGAAGCGCTGTATATGACTTCGGGCTTTGTCTATGACTCGGCTGAACAGGCGGCGGCGGCGTTTCGTGATGAAATTGATACATTTGTCTATTCACGCTATGGCAACCCAACGGTCAAAATGTTTGAACAGCGATTGGCACTTCTTGAAGGTGCCGAGGCTTGCCGCGCGACCGGAACCGGCATGGCGGCGGTGTTTGGTGCCTTGGCATGCCAGCTTAAAAGTGGTGATCGTGTTGTGGCTAGCCGGGCGCTTTTTGGAGCCTGCCATGCAATTTTGACAAAAATCCTGCCAAAATGGGGGGTGAAAACCGAGCTGATTGACGGCACGGATCTTGCGGCATGGAAAGCCGCATTGGCAACGCCTGCCAAGCTGGTATTTTTGGAAAGCCCGTCAAATCCGGTTCTTGAACTTGTCGATATTGCCGCGGTTTGTGATCTTGCCCATGATGCTGGCGCGCTTGTTCTGGTCGACAATGTTTTTGCTTCGCCGCTTTATCAAAAGCCGTTGGAATTGGGGGCTGATATCGTTATTTACTCAACCACCAAACATATTGACGGTCAGGGTCGGTTACTTGGAGGTGCGGTTCTTGGCAAGGCCAGCTTTGTCGAAGATGTGTTTTTACCTTTTTACCGCCAAACCGGCGCTGCCATCAGCGCCTTTAATGCTTGGGTGATGCTGAAATCACTTGAAACATTGCCGCTTCGAGTTGCTGCGCAAACTGAAAATGCGGCGCATGTGGCGGCATTTCTGCATAATCATCCAAAGGTGAAATCAATCAGCTATCCGGGTCATGAAAGCCATCCGCAACATGATCTTGCGAAACGACAAATGAGTGGTTTTGGCAATATGCTTGCCTTTGAAATTGATGGGGATCAGGCGGCGGCCTTTCGCTTTTTAAATGCGCTTACGCTGATTGATATCTCAAATAACCTTGGTGATTCAAAATCGCTTGCCTGTCATCCTTTCACTACAACGCATGCCAATTTAAGCGATCCTGACAGAGCCAGCCTGAACATCACACAATCGCATATAAGGCTGTCAGTTGGTTTAGAGGATAAAATCGATTTGATTGCTGATCTTGATTCGGCTTTGGCGGCGTTGGGGTAAACGGATCATGGTAGCCGCGGCGATCTGCCATGATAGTTTGGTCTTATCCATTCCGATGGACTGGTTCTTTTTAGCCTGATAGGGGCGTGCACGCCAATCAGTCCAAAACCGCCCATTTCATCCAATATGAAACCTGCTTTGCCAGCTTAATCCTATCACAGGAAAACTGATTGTGCAGCGGTGCTGGCACCGCTTGTTTCGGTTCAACAAAAAGCGCATGCTGCCTGCGTCAAGCGTCAGTTTGATCGCGCCTTTATGACGTCACTTTCTTTTGAGAATGATCAGGCAACAGGGGTCTGTAGTTGTCGCGGTGGCAACTTTAATCTGTCACCTATTCTTTAGCGATTTCCCCCATATGACCATGCCGTCTTTGCCTTGTGATGGTGAAGCTGGCGGCTTATATTGTAGCTGGCAGTCCACGATCTGTGATCCGCTAAAGGCTCGGCATTTCGTCAGCACTTAACCGGCTTTTTTGCCATTGAAAATTGAAGGATAAAACTAGTGAGCTTTTTTGCTGATATCCTGTCTAGCTTGTTTGATCGCAAGCTTGGCCTTGCGAACCGCGTTGAAGATGATAACAAGCCAATTGACGCCTTATGTCAGGCATTATTATCAAGCCGCGGCGATGTGTCGGGCATGTCGCTTGCGCAATTGATTCTTGACCGCTATGCCGATCTTGATGATGCCGGCAAGCTGGCGTGGTTCTCGCTTCTGGCAAATGACATGGATGTTCCTGCCGAGGTTGCGATTGCGGCAATCAAGGCCTATCAGGACGCGCCATCTGCCAAAAACTATGAAGCGATGACGGCTGCGGTTGAGCCTGCCCGATTGCAATTAATTCGCCGGTTG
>Ga0209602_1003708_pt1 | contig 11566 bp, 10 predicted proteins | sample COGITO_mtgs_1205_3_FD_184810 | JGI IMG/M metagenome (GOLD analysis project Ga0209602, IMG submission 184810) | Pelagic marine microbial communities from North Sea - COGITO_mtgs_120524 (SPAdes) (version 2) | ecosystem: Environmental > Aquatic > Marine > Epipelagic ...
ATCGTTCTTCCTTTCCATGTCGAATAACGTTCATAAAACAGTGCTATCCCAATAATTTGATTTTCTTGTTCTGCTACAAAAATTTTAAACTTTGGGTTTTCAGAAAAACCATCATTTATCAAATCAGTTACTGAAATATCTACAGCATCTGGTTCTTTTTCAAAAACTGCTAATTCTGTAATTAAATCCAACACCGAATGCATGTCATTTTCTTCACCTTGCCTTACAATAAAATCCATCTTTATAAAATTTCATCAAAGATAGTTTTTTTGATTTCGACCAAAAATATTTAACTATTTTATACAGGTATCTGGCTTTTGTTTAATTTTTTTTACTTGAAAATTAAGAGCGAAATCGTTGTAGTAACTCAATAAAAGTTTAGATATTTGTAAGCAATTTCAAAATTTTATGAAAATGAAAGGAAAAAAACAAACTTTGGGTGAATTTATCATTAAAAATCAAGACGCATTTAAATTCAGTTCTGGTGAATTATCGAGTCTTTTAAATTCAATACGTTTGGCTGCAAAAGTAGTCAATCACGAAGTAAATAAGGCGGGGTTAGTTGATATTATCGGTGCTTATGGCGATACAAATATTCAAGGCGAAGACCAACAAAAACTGGATGTCTATGCAAACAATACCTTTATTCAAACTTTGACACGTAGAAATATTGTTTGTGGAATTGCCAGCGAAGAAGAAGATCATTTTATAACGATTAATAGTATTGATCAAAACCATCAAAATAAATATGTTGTTTTAATAGACCCTTTGGATGGCTCCTCTAACATTGATGTAAATGTTTCTGTGGGAACTATTTTTTCTATTTATAGAAGAATTACTCCAGTCGGAACTCCTGTTCAATTGGCAGATTTTCTACAAAAAGGAAGTGAGCAAGTTGCGGCGGGTTATGTCGTATATGGTACCTCAACAATGATCGTTTATACAACTGGTGATGGCGTAAATGGCTTTACATTGAATCCTGCAATAGGAACTTTTTATTTATCGCATCCTGATATTAAATTTCCAGAAGATGGAAGTATTTATTCTGTAAATGAAGGAAATTATTTAGACTTTCCTTTAGGGGTCAAGAAATATATAAAATACTGTCAGGAAGAATTTGAAAACAGGCCCTATACGAGTCGATATATTGGTTCATTAGTTTCTGATTTTCACAGAAACATGATCAAAGGTGGAATTTATATGTACCCCAAAGGCTCCCGAAACCCTGATGGAAAGCTACGTTTACTATATGAATGCAATCCAATGGCATTTATTGCAGAACAAGCAAATGGTAAATCTTCTGATGGATATAGAAGAACCATGGATGTAATTCCTATTGAACTACATCAAAGAGTTCCTTTTTTTTGTGGAAGTAAGAAGATGGTAACAAAATTGGAAGATTTTATGAAAAAATTTGGAGAATAAATCTTTCTTATACTGTGATCAATTATGAAAACCTAAACTTCTTGTAAAACCATGTAATTATGATTAATTTTACATTTTAAAGATAACTAACATTTAAAACATAGAAAAAATGGCTTTTCAATTACCAGAATTAGGATACGCTTATGATGCGTTAGAACCGAATATAGATGCAAGAACTATGGAGATTCACCATTCGAAACATCACAATGGATATACAACAAAATTAAACGGAGCAATTGCTGGTTCTGATCTAGAAGGAAAATCTATTGAAGACATCCTAGATAATTTAGATATGAGCAATGCTGGTGTTAGAAATAATGGAGGTGGATTTTACAATCACTCATTATTTTGGTCGGTAATGAACCCAAATGATAAAGGAGAAATCTCTGGAGATTTAAAGAATGCTATCGAAGCTGAATTTGGATCTGAAGAAGCTTTTAAAGATGCATTTTCAAAAGCTGCAGCAACACAATTCGGTTCAGGTTGGGCTTGGTTATGTGTTCATGAAGGAGGAAAAGTAGAAGTATGTGCCACACCGAATCAAGACAATCCATTAATGCCGGGTGTTACTTGTGGAGGTACTCCAATTTTAGGATTAGATGTTTGGGAACATGCATATTACTTAAATTACCAAAACAGAAGACCTGACTATATTACTGCATTCTTTAATGTAATAAACTGGAATGAAGTATCAAAACGGTACGCAGCTGCTAAATAAATAGCAGCGGTAACCAAAAAAATGCATCTTATTATTTTAAAATGCAGTTAAAGTTACAAACTACCAAATAATTGATTTAAATAACATGAGCCCGATTGAATATTGGGCTCATGTTATATATGTAAGACCGACATTAAAAGGAGCGTTTTATACCTTTTCGATGTAAGTAATTGTTTTATAGCAATTTGGGTAATGCCTTTAGATTAGAGGAAAAGTAAGTTTGAACTAAAAAAAATAAAGACTAAATAAAAGCACTTTTTTTATCAAAAAAAGCAGAAAGTATTTGTTAGATAAGCAAAACTTATTATATTTGCACCGCTCTAATAATTAGATATTATTAATTATCAATTAACGAGTCTAAGTTCATAAAAATAGTGACTGCGAAAGTAGCTCAGGGGTAGAGCATCACCTTGCCAAGGTGGGGGTCGCGGGTTCAAATCCCGTCTTTCGCTCTACACCAAAACAAATCCAATGCTGAAGTGGTGGAATTGGTAGACACGCTGGACTTAAAATCCAGTGAGCAGTAATGCTCGTATGGGTTCAAGTCCCATCTTCAGTACAATAACCGTTGTTAATCTTTTGATTTTCAACGGTTTTTTGATTTTATAAAGGTTATTCTGTCCACCATTTGTCCACCATTTTTAAAAGCTTGCTATTTAGATTGCATTCCTTTCACTAATTCTGAGAGTAGCAATGGCTTGTTATCTTCTAAAGAATCTATTACAAATCGGGAATTAGGGAGCCAAATAAAAAGAACTTAGACCATAGGTTTATAAAAAGTCAAAAAAATCAGACCTAACATTTATTAATCTCACCCCCCCTTGTCTAAATAATATCACTTTCCTTTTAGGGATAGGTCTTCGTGAGATGATATATAACCCAGAGGTTCTAGATGAGTAATGAAATTTATCTACCCTCTACTGTCCTACGATTGCACACCTCTAAAACCCTTCTAACCCCTTATAAATAAAGAATTAACGTTATTGTTAAGTAACTGTTTTGTTAAGGCTTGTAAAATGTGGCGTATGGTTCACCCTTTAGCTCTTCGTCTGCTAAACAATTTATAAAAACATTAAAAATGGAAAAACTATTAAAAAATCCTACACTACTTTTTAAGCTAATTTTAATTGTTTCTTCTTACAGAAGAGATTCTAAATCAAATACAGAAACATTTGATGAATATGAAAATCAAAAAAGGATTACGTATACTTAATAATTAGCCTAATATTACTTTTGCTAGTTGCCGTAATGTTAGAAAACTCAGATGGTTGAGAAATTTTTAATGATTTGGTTGGGTATTTAAAAGAATGGATAGCATCATAACAAACTACTATGGTATTTTGTTGTATCCCTATTATTTGGGCCTTTTCTTCAAACACCTATAGAGATAAAATGGTATTTGGAAATACTGATTTATTATCAGAAAAATAGTTTTTTATATCAAAGTAAACAGCAACTGTGTTTGTAATCTTTTTAGGTTCATTTGAGTTTTTCATCTTATATCTTTTTTAATTTTTTAGTTCTCTATCTGTTAGCCATTTTTGTAAATGATTGTACACTATTGATAAAAGCAAAACAAAAATTGTAGTTATTACTCCTAGAATTACATTGTAATATGTTTCTAGAGTTAAGGATATTCTAATAAGTATTGTGGCTAAAACAAAAGCAGTATATCTAAATACTCGATAGTAATTGATAGTATATCGTAATGCAAACAAAACAATGACTATATCTGAAAATATAAGCACTGTATAAAAAGTATCAAAAGAATGTAAATATTTACCGGTTTGAATTAAAACTATTGTATCTCGAATTCCAATGAAAAAAAAGGCAATCAATAAAAATAATGCTAAAAATTTTTTGACCCGAACAAACTGCGTCTGGTTTACAAAAGTTTCTGATAATCTAATTTTCCTATTTAATCGTTGTGTAAATCCCATAAGAGTAAAAATGATTAATGCTCCAAAAGAATGCGTTATCATACTAATAATTGTAGCTTTAGAGTCTTCCCAAAGTAAAAAACTATCTAGATGACTAAATTCTTTAAAGGCATCTCTTAAAAAAATAAGAGAAAGTAATTCAAGCTGTTTCCCTAATGATCTAGATACAGATTTTGGTAAAACAAAAATCAGGCTCAATAATTCTAATATTAAGAGAATTGTAAACGCAACTTCTATGGCAAAAAAAGGATGCTTAAACACAGTATTAAAACGGCCTATTGAAATAAATTGATAGTAAACAAGTAAACTACATATGCCAGTTGCTATAAAAGATAGTACTAAAAAAGAGCTAATATTTTGAGTTACTTTTGGGCTTTCCAAAAATAAAACCTGTTTGTCAAATATTTTAATTATTCTTTTAATCATAAGATAAGTATGCTTTTTTTTATACAAAAGGCGAAGAAATGTGTTAATTTTTCCTCGCCTTTTCAAATAATCAAATTCAAATAATATTAATTAGGGCAGTTTTCTTTTTTACTAAAAAGAAAAGGATTTTACTTTCCTCAATAGTTTCTGTTTTTCGCACTTCGTCTTTATTCAAAAAAATTAAATCACTTCGATTCATTATTTTTTCATCACCCTTTTTGGTGGAAACTTTTAATTTACATGGTGTCTATAATTTATTAATAGTTAGTATAACTACTTTACTTTATCATAATTATCATCCCAATTCTTCTCTTCTGACTTGTCTTTTAATTTCCCTAAAGATTTAGCAACTAACACCGACACTGCTGCATCTCCGGTAACATTTACAACCGTTCTACACATATCTAAGGGTCTATCTACAGCAAAGATAAGTGCTAAACCAATAGGCAAAAGTTTTGGAGGAAAACCGATAGATTCAAGCACAATAACCAACATTACCATACCTGCACTTGGTACGGCGGCACTTCCTATAGAAGCTAATAATGCAGTCACAATAATAACTAATTGATTGGTAAAAGTTAATCCTTCTGGCCAAATAACTTGCATAATAAATACAGCAGCAATACCTTGATATAAACTTGTTCCATCCATATTAACAGTTGCTCCTACTGGTAAAACAAATCCTGAAACTTCTTTATCTACTCCTAAATGTTCTTCAACACGCTCCATCGTTACAGGAAGCGTAGCTGCACTCGAACTTGTAGAGAAAGCTAATAATTGAGCTGGAGAAATTTGTTTTAAAAACCATAAAGGTGATTTTTTTGCATAAACCTTTACTAAAATTAAATAAAAACCAATCATTAAAACTAGACCTCCAACTACACAAAATGCATATTGTAATAACTTTAAAAGTATTTCGGTATCATCAAAAGCAGTAATAACATTTGACATTAACGCAAATACAGCATAAGGCGCGAAAAGCATAATAAGGTCAACCATTTTCATAACAACTTCGTTGAGTGAATCAAAAAAGCTTACCAATGGTTTTGCTTTATCCTCAGGAATTAATAAAAGACTTATACCAACAAATAATGCAAAGAAGATGATTTGCAGCATTTTTGCTTCTCCTAAAGATTTGATTATATTCGTTGGAAAAATATCTATTAAAGGTTGCAAAGGCCCTGTACTTTTTTGGGCACTTGCTTCAACTAATTTATCTTTTACACCAGCATCATTCTCATATCTTAATTTAATCTTCTCTATAGTAGCTTCAGACATACCAACTCCAGGTTGTATCGTATTTACAATAGTTAAACCAATAATAATAGCAATTAATGTAGTACCAACATAAATTATAATGGTACGTAATCCCATCGTTTTAATTTTTGAGATATCTTTTAAATCTGATATTCCTTTAATTAATGACGCAAGAATTAGTGGAACAGCAATTAACTTTAATAGATTAATAAAAATTTCACCAAAAGGTGAAATCCAATCACGAACAAAGCCTTTTCCTCCAAGTATAGTATTCATAATAAAACCAAAAAGGATTCCTAAAACCATTCCAATTATTATTTTCCAATGTAGCGCTAATTTTTTCATTTTATCTATTTAGTTAATTTGATAATTTTATCGAAAGATAAAAAACGTAAAGTACTCTATCTATGCTTTCAAATATATTTAAAAAAGAGCATTAAAATGCACTTATAAACGAATGACTTTTTTTAGGGCAAATCCATCGTTTGTTTTAATCTTAAAATAATAAATACAGCTTGGTTCTTTATGCAAATCTATAGAAGGATTATTCTTACCATTTATTTTTTCAAGCCTTACTCTTTGACCTAATAAGTTATATATTTCTACTTGATATACTTCTTTTGCTTGGATTACAACGGCTCCTTTAGTTGGGTTTGGTGAAATAAAAATACTAGCATTTAAATTAAAATCTTTTAAACTTAAAGTACTTGGAAATACGTTTAACAATGCGTTGCCCATTTTTGACCAACCCGATTCATTATTTCTTAATTTTGTACGTTCTTGTTCTACATGAATAAATCTACCTGTAGTGGTTGTCGCAGAGTTATTACAATCGTTAGCAGAGTTATTTACCAGCCTTCCTTGTGTGTTTGTAAATCCTATAAGGCGCGTCCAGTTTAAATTAATATGCGCTAATTGAAATGTTAACGAGCTATCTTCATTTAAAAGTTCGTTCTTAATCAATACTGCATAATCTGTAGTTGGTGTTTGGCGCGTTCCATTACTCATAATTACATAAGGATCTGAAGAGCTTCTTCCGAAACCATGTAATTGAATAAAAACCGAGTTTGATATATTCGTGAATAAATTATCTGTAGTTTTTTGAAACATCGTTGTTACATTATGCGCCATATCGGATATTCTATAAGATTGAGTGCCTGAATTACAGGTACTTGTTGTCCCAGAGCAAGAAGAAAAATCAGTACTATTACAACGATGTGTTCCACTTATAAACAAAGCTCTAGCCAAGGTGTTTTTAAAACAATATACAGCTTGCTGCCCAGTATTTAAGTCATTTTTTACATGAGGAGCTTGGATGATCAAATTATTTCTAGTTGGAGTTTTACTAAAAACATACGTGCCCCAATAATTAGAGGATGTGGGTTGTTTTTCTAAAACATAAAAAATTTGATTAGGAGAAATAGAGGTGTCTGTAAAAAGGGTTACCTGATAATTAAGGCTGTTTACAGCAGCTCTCGCATTTGCTAAATCATTTACTAATAAAAAGTCAATAACGCTATCCCAGTTATATAGTTGCGTGCTATTTGGCGTTGCATAATCACCCCCAAAACTATTGGGTAAATTATCTATAATATTGTCTATATATATTTCAATGTCTCCTGTTGCGGTTTGAGAAAAAAGAGGTATTGAAAGAAATAAAATAAAAATTAAACTCTTCATAATTCTATATTTTTTCCTCTTTAGTGAGCGCTGTTGTTTTTTGGTTTGTATTGTTGAAGTTTTGCATCAATTGATAAACGTACGGAATCTGTTTTTGAAATCGCATTAAAATCGCATCAGAAATATTTTTTCTACTAAAAGGTACAATTTTTACATATTCTTGAATTTCATTTGCAATTCTTCCATATTTATAATCGTAAGGAAAACGTCCATCTTTATCAATTACATTATTTGCATTGTCTTTGTTGGCAACACTAATATAAAACTCACTGTTTTTGATGTTTCCTTTGGGATTAAACAACTTTTCTGCTTTTAAATATTCGTGTAATTCCTTGGCTGTATCAAAAGCTGGATCAATCAATTTAATATTTTTCACCATAAATTGGCGGTATAGATATTTGTTATCCTTTCCTTTGTAATTGTACAGTTCTTTTAAAATTTCATTGATTTCATCAACCAAATATGGATAATGTGTACATCCTAAAATAATTGATTTCAATTTGTTTTTAGTTTTTGATAATCTGATTTGCTCCATTAAAGTTACCAAGTGATATCTCACATAGTTTTTAGTATCGTTGATTTGAAGAATAGAGCAGTCATCTGTTTTTTCAGTATCACACAACATTTTACTGTTATTGAAATCGAAATTATAAACATCAAACAATGTTTTATCAATCTTAACATCATTAGATAAACCAGGTCCTTTATACTCTTTTCTTGGCGCTTTTAAGTTTTCGTCAAAGTAGTTTAGATCTTCATCAACTGCTTCAGCAATACCAATCCCACCTTGAGAAAACACTTCAATATTACCTATGTAACCCATTTCATCCTTGAACTTAACAATCGTATTGTGATAGCCTTTTGAAGTCACAGTTCCGGCAGTTGCTAAAACCCCAATAATTACATCTTCGTCTTTTTTAATACTTTCTAAAACTCCTCTAACACCAGCATCAATCACCCCAATTACTTTGATATTAGAATTTGCTTTCTTCACAAATTCCTCAATATATTCTTTACCATAAGCAGTCGCTGTATTGCAAGCAATCACTAAGACTTTCACTGGTTTTTTATCCGTATTAACCGAAGTATCTTTTGCATTAGAATAGTACTTATTACTCAATAAAAACTGTGCATCTTTAATTATGTGTTCTTTTAAAAGATCTACTTTATTTTCTTTCGAATAGTTACCATATGGCATATTTGCTTGATCTCCTAAATAGATGAATGCCTCTTTGTTAAAATCAAGTTTTCCATCTTTTCCGTCTGAATGAGTTTCATTTGCATTTTCATCGTAATTAACAATGGCTTTTAACACCGTTAATCCCCCCGTTCCAGAATCAAACACACCAATTGGCAAACTTGTATCTTGATCTGGATATGCATTGAAATCTACATAGTAGAAATTATCTGTATCATTAATAATTGTTTCAATAATATTTCTCTTATTAAGAGTTTCTTTTTGCTTCGAACTCTGCTTACAACTTGCTAAAAACAAGAGTAGAAATGCTAAAATAATTAGATGTTTTTTTTTCATGATTCTTACTTTTTGGATATAAAATTCCTAAACTATAAAGATTTATAGTTCATATTATTGGTATGTTATTTTGATTATTTTTTTAAGACTCTACCGCTGAGCTGTTTCGTAAACGCTCCTTTTTCAATAGCTATTTTTCCGTTGATAATGCTATATTCTAATCCTTCAGCCAATTGAAAAGCATTGTTGTAATTTGCTTTGTCTTTAAATGTATTTGGATTGAAAATGATGATATCTGCAAAATAGCCTTCCTTCAATTTCCCTCTTTTAGGAATCTTTAGTATTTCGGCGGTTTTAGATGTACTTCCATTTATAAAAGTGGGCAAATCTATAATTTGATCTTGCTTGACATATTTATGATATTTACGTGGAAAAGAACCATATTTTCTTGGATGACCAGTATTCCCATCAGAACCTGTAACTACCCATTTTTGTTGCATGAATCTATGAATGTCTTTCGGATTCATATTAAAAGATGCTACACGAATATATCCTGTTTTTAATGCTTTATAAACAGCTGCTTCTGAAGTAATTCTCAAAAGACTAGCTATTTCTAATAGATTTTTTCCTACAAATTTAGGCTCTTCAGATTTCACGATCAATAACTTATCTGGTCCTCCGCGACGTGTAATATTCTTTTTAGTTTCTGCTAAAATTTTTTTTCTTAGTTTCCTTTTTTTATATCGAATAAATAATGAATCCATTCCGCCACTTTCAGCCCAACGAGGCACAACTGCAGCTTTTAAACCTGTTGCTGAGGCGTCATATGGATATTGGTTTGCAGTAACGTTTATGCCTTCTTTTTGAGCATTTTCTATCAATTCTATAATCGCTTTACTCTGATTCCATGCATCTACGCCTAAACACTTTATATGCGATATATGAATTGGTAATTTTGCTTGTCTACCAATCTCAATTGCTTCTTCTATTGCCGAAATCAGTCCTACAGTGTAGGAACTTTCATCTCTTAAATGTGTATCATAAATTCCGTTATTTTTAGCAACTATTTTTGCCAAAGCAATCACTTCATCAGTATTTGAATAACTTCCTGGCGCATAAAATAATCCAGTAGAAATTCCAAAAGCACCCGCATCCATTTCTTGTTGAACGATTTTTTGCATTTTTAAAATATCTTCTGGGCTTGCTTTTTTATCACTTTTACCGAGAACCTGTTCTCTTACCGTTCCGTGACCAACGAGTAAAACAGCATTGGTTCCAATTCCGTTTTTTATATACCTGTCTATGAATTTTGAAGATGGATAATAGCTATCTCCATCATTTCCTACAACTACGGTCGTTATTCCTTGAAATAGAAATGGTTTGTTGTGTGATTGATCTGCTAGCTTTAATTCTCTATCGGCATGTGTATGTGGATCAATAAACCCGGGAGAAACAATCATTCCGGTAGCATCAATTATTTTTTTCGCAGTAATATTTACTGATTTATCATCTCCAACAAAAACAATTTTATCATTTTTTATTGCTATGGATGCACTACTAGAAATTATATCTGTCCCATTATAAACAATACCATTCTGAATTAAAATATTAGCTGTAATTTTCTGTTTTGAACAAGAAATTAATACCAATAAAATAGCAATTAAAAAAGTTATTCTGGTCTTCATAGTTTTTGATCGTTTAATAACATGGTTTTCATAAGTTGATTTGCATAAACTTTTGCAAGTGCCTTAATTATAGCTCTATCTATTTCATAACCCTCTTCATAGGTTACTGCCTCACATTTTAATTGGTTATAGAAATAGTTAGCAATATGGTAATTCCTGACTACGTCTTCTAGCTTCAACTTTAAATTGAGAATTTGTTTCAATATTTTTAATCCAATTCGGAATTATACCTTTTGTTTTTATTTCATTTATAGAATCTAACGTTAATAAATAAGGTCCGGAATACGAAGTATGGAAATCTAATGCAAATCGAATTTTATTTCCTTCGTTGATTTTGTTTTCAAAATAAGTTTTCACCATTTGTGTTTCTGGTTGTGTAAAATCTATCCAATCTCTATTTATATCTAAACCATTTGCATTATGGCGCCAATTACCAAAATCTGCTCCGTCAGGATTTAATAAAGGGAAAGCATAAATTGAAAATTCATTTCTAAACTTCTTTGATATTTCGGTATTAGAGATCAATTCTTCAAAAAAAGCTTTAAAACCAATAGTTCCTCCAGGTAACTCCGGTGGATGTTGTCTTGCTATTATAGCGATTCCTTTTTTGGTATTACTAGTTGACGTGACAACATAGTTATAATGTAGTTTAGCTGTTTTTCCAGCGATTTCTTTTTTGAGAAATTCATGTTTGCTCAATATAGAATCTAACCAAGCATAAGTGTCTTCACTTGTTTCAATTTCTTGAGCAGCTACATAAAGTTTTTGTGAAGAAACAGTTAATTTTAAAGTGGCAATACCTGAAGTGGTGTCAATCTTTATTTTTGAGGTATGAATTTTCTTCCAAGATTTTTTATCTAAACTTAATTTAGGGATATAACGATGTTTATACTTTCCGTAATCAAGTTGAAGTTCAATTTCTTTTTCTGATTTAGCTGTAACTCCAAATGCAAACCAAGGA
>Ga0209602_1003718_pt1 | contig 11545 bp, 3 predicted proteins | sample COGITO_mtgs_1205_3_FD_184810 | JGI IMG/M metagenome (GOLD analysis project Ga0209602, IMG submission 184810) | Pelagic marine microbial communities from North Sea - COGITO_mtgs_120524 (SPAdes) (version 2) | ecosystem: Environmental > Aquatic > Marine > Epipelagic ...
TTATCAAACCCATAGCCCGCCAGATCATAGAAAGATTTTATATAGACATAATAACTATGGCCGGCAGTGAGTGACGACTGGGGCACTAATTGCACCCGACGACCCTGTTCACTCAGCACTAAATCAGTGGCTACTCTGCGTTCTTCAGTATGGTTATAAAGATAAACTGTATGGCTACTAAGGGTCGTGGGGTCTATAGGCTCGCTTACACGAAACTCTATCACCGCATTTAACGGCACATCCTTAGCATTGTGGGTGGGCGTGATACTTTCTACAGACCCTCTCTGTGTATCCACAGTAGCACCGGTGGTAAAGAGAAGAGTTTGCTGTTGCTCAAGCAAATTGCCACTTAGATCTTCGATTAGATTTATACTCAGACTGTAATTACTATTTGCCTCTAGCGATACTCTGGGCTGTAGAGTTACAACAAGCCGGTCAGCACTGATACTACGTGTGACCGCAACATTTTTGCCGTCTTCATCAGTCAATACCAGATTAGTTAAGGACAGGCTGTTGATAGCCTCATCAAAGCGCACATTTAGCCGCACATTTAATGGAACGTCGCTCCATCCATTGGCAACACTGGTCGCAACAACAACTGGGCCATCGTTATCTGCCGTGAATGCTGTGGTAAAAACCGAGCTGGTACTGCGCAGTTTATTGCCAAATAAATCTTTGATTTGGTCAGTCAAATTAATGCGATATTGACGCCCCACCCAATAGGCCGCATCTGGAATAAAGTTTAGGGTCTGATTATTATTTAACCAATTTAGAGCACCGTCCACTCGCTGATTAGTTACGGTGTCAGTTATATAAAAAGCATTGTTATCCACTGTTGCAGGGTTAATACGCTCGCTAAATACGGCAGTTATCAATGTATTAACCGCCACTCTACCTCGATTACTTGGCGGGTTAATTACAACTGTGGGCGCCTGGGTATCGATTGTATTGCCTGTGGTAAATGTGCTTTCAACAGTGCTTGCCAAGCTATTGCCAGCGCGATCTTTAATGCCAGAAATACGCACTGTGTAGCTAGTATGGTCCTCTAGCAACCCATTTGGGGTAAACAGCAATTCACTGCCATCACCAATCAGTTGAAGGTTGCCAGCAATCTCCACGGCACCCTCCTCAAGAAGGGATAGAGAGCCAAAAACTGTGCTTTGCATAATTGGTGCATCAAATACCACTTGAATAGGTGTATTTTCTACAATATCAACACTGTTATGCACTGGTGTTATGGAGACAACCGTAGGTTTTGTAGTATCGGGGTTGGTCGGATCAGTGCCCTGCTGCACCTCTAATCCATCATCTATACCATCACTATCAGAATCCCTATTATTGGGGTCTGTGCCGCGGGCAATTTCTTCACCATCGTTTAGCTTATCACCATCGGTATCGGCATTGTCGGGGTCTGTAAACCAGCGATTAAGTTCATCTTGATCGCCCAAGCCGTCATTATCTTGATCGGGCTGTACAGCCACTAGATGTATCTCTGAGTCGGTCTGATTACCTCCCAGATCAATTGCTCTGGCATAAAATTGCACTGTATTTTTATCGGTATTTATTCTGTGGTTTACCTGATAGGGGTAAACACTATCTTCAGCCACTTTGCGCTGGTCTACGTAGAATTCGACCTTGCTAATCGCTATATCGTCCACAGCAAAGGCGGATAGCTTAATGGAGCTTCCATTAATAACGGTTGAACGATCGGCTGGAGTCAATAAATTAACCTCAGGCGCAATACCGTTGTTATCTTCTAGGGCACGATACTGGGCAATAAATAATTTGGTATTACCTGTAGCTTTAAAATCTGAGCGAGCCACATAGTATTCTTCGGTAATAAATGCATGGGTATTATTAAGCGCAATACCTGTACCGGCATAATCACCAAAGCGCGAAAGGTCGATGGTACTCTGGAAAAATGGGTTATCTTTATTTTTGTTGTTTACTAAGGCAACAACATTAGGGAACAGCTGTTCGGCATAGAATACGAAGCCATCGGCAATAGCCACATCCCTTGGTACAATATCTGTAGCGCTAGCCACCAATTGCAGCTGATTAAGCGAGTCAATACGATAAGTTAATCTACCGCTATTGTAGGCGGCAATATGAATATAGCCACCGTCAATAGCCACATTTTTAAGACTGCTAAGATTAGCTGAATCGATTCGCTGAGGGAGTTGTTGTGGGTCGCTAATATCAAATAACATCAGTGCGTAACCACTCACAGCCACCAGATGATTATTTTCAACTGCTATGCCTTTAACATCTCTTAGCCCTGTGATTGAACCCATCGTAAAAAGATTATCGGGGTTGGCAATATTGATAATTGTAATGCCGCTAGTACCATCGGCAAGGTAGGCAAAGTCACCCTGTAGGGCCAGATCTTGGGCAATACCTGCCGTGTCTATCACCGATAGCTTTTGCGGTGCGCTGGGCGTGGAAATATCCATTACTACTAACCCATTGCTACCATCGGCAATATACAGATGGTCGCCGCGCACCTTGATATCAATTGCCGTGCCCGCGGTATCTAATGCGGCAATAATTTTGGGTTTGGCTGGATCTGCAATATCGACAACCTGCACGCCTGAGGCACCAGCGGCAATATAGGCATAGTCCCCCTGAACATCGACATTATTGGCATAGCCGGGAATAGCAATAGCTGACACCGCCACTGGATCAAATGTATTGACCTCTATATCTACAACCTGAGACTGGTCACCATTGGTAATGGTAATTTGGGTTTTACCGCCAGCGCCGGCAAACACCTGACCCGGGTTGCTAGAAAAGCTGGCAATACTAAGATCAGCAGATTGGTAGTTGGTTGCGCTGGCATTGGTCAAGTCAATCTCACTGCCATCTAGCATATGCCCAGTTACCCTAAGTTGAGCCGTGGATTCGGTATCAATGGTATTGTAAGTGAGGGCTAAATTTTGTGGGCTAACACTAATGGAATTAAGGGCATTGGAAAAATCACCACTTTTGGGATCGCCCGGATCTGTGCCGGTGAGTATCTCGAGTGCATCGTCAATACCGTCATTATCTGAATCAGCCAACAGTGCATTGGTTATAAAGCCATCTTCGCCCTCTTGTAATTCTTCGCTGTCGCTAATGCCATCGCCATCGGTATCGGAATTATTAATATCTGTACCCGCATTGTATTCCTCTAGGGCTGTTAGACCGTCGCCGTCTCTGTCCTCTAGGGCATCCACAGCATCCGCAGGGTTAAGTCCATTGGCGGTTTCATAACTATCGGGCAGACCATCGCCATCTAGGTCGCCACTACTTTCCACCTGAACACGACGACTGACCAATACTCCATCTTTGCGCGCACTCACCAGTGCCAAACCATTGCCTGTAGCCACTATCAAACCGTCTTGGCTAACCGTGACCACAGCATTATTAGTCGAACTGTAATTAATGCCCGAATCGCTATGACTAATATCTTTTTTTGAACCATCGGTGTAGGTAGCTTCGACAGAAAGCGACTGACTTTGGCCAACAGATGTTAGCTTGACGGGCAAAGCAGAAGAAAAACTAAGCGCCACTGGAATGGGGTCAAGTTGCTCAAATTTAATCTTACCAATCTGATTTTTTTGGTTGCTAGTAATAGAAAAATAATCACTCTGCCCAGACACCGTTCTGCCATCATCGGTTTGACAAGTAGCACGGGCGCGAACTTGACCCATATTGGATGGTACATTGGTTAAAAACCACCCCCCCTGCGCATCCACCTGCACCGTGCGATTAAGAATATTAATTACACAGTTATCATCTAATGTGGTGGCGGTGATATTTGGCATAGCCGCCAAGGCTATCAAGCCCACAATCCATTGCGCTATCTTATTCATTCCCTTGTCCCTTTGTTCGTCCTTTTGCCTTGCTTTGTTGCTATTTACTTCGACTTGATTAGCATCTAGATATTTCCATTAGATGGCAGTTTGCCCATCGTCGCCCTATCACCAACCTGAACCAACAGCCGTTCTATATACGCTTTTTCCAACTCTAAATCGATTGTAGATTTGTCGTCCGCTTTTTTGGGTATAGACTCTATATCTGAATCTTTGGCCAGGATACGAATGGGCGTGGTGAATGATAATGCTAGTTTCGACGATGCTGGCAAGTAACTAACCATCAAATTTACTGTTTTTTTGCGCCACACCAACATGACTAATTCTTCGCTGCTCGCAACCTCCGTTGTATATGCAGAGGGTTTGCCAAATTTGGCCAGAATATCTTTTAATGCGTATTCTTGTTCATCAATAGACTTGAACTTTTTAAGTATCCCCATGCTATTCAAAACTGGCGCATCGTCAGAAAAACCATACATAACGACACTACCTTTTACGTCGTAACTTCCACTCACCAAAACCTTAGGATAATTAATAATCTCTGAGTCTGAGCGCAACTCTTGTATGCCAGCATCCTTATCAATTATTACCGACTGTGACATTCCGAGCCGAATACCCTTAAATGCTATTCCCCCTTTGCCATCGTCAAAGATGGGTATGATGCGATAAGATTTTGTATAAGTATTCGATTTACTAAAACTGCTTGTGGCTGGCTTAGCCGTCGCAGAATTAAATATGCAAAGCGCAAAAATAAATAGGGTATTGGCAATATTTGCCCTGATGCCATTAGTAGATTTTTCACGCAACCTGCGGTTGGTTTGGGTTGGTTTGTACATTCCTTTGCTCTCTATTTCCATTTAAATCACTTTTTATGCTTTATACTATTAGTTTATTCATTATCAATAAATCTCACCTTAACTAGCTACTGGTACCCATCAAGATTCATTTTGTATTTTTTAGGTTCTTGGGAAATTAATTCTTTTGTTTTTTTACTTTTAAATTTAGTAAGTTCTGCATGAACATAAGGATGCTGTAAAAGTCGCGCAACATTACCATCAGTTCTATTCAAATCTGCTTGACTAATAATCTTATTTTGATTCGATACATAGAAATGCAATAATCGCTGTTCGTCTCCGTGCATTGTCGAAACAAAAAGAAAATCAACCTCTTCACCTTTCAATAAAGCTAAAGGCTTAATTGAATCTATTTTTGCTAACCGACCAACCAAGGTGTGGTAATTCTGCCAAGTGAATTTGCTTTCAAACCCGATTGAACTTATCCGTCTCTCAGAATAATTTGAATTTGCATAGGCATATGTCACATTTGGACCGAATTCCTGCCAATAAGGTTTAAATAGTTGTACAATAATATTAGTCCATGACTGTATATTATCGGCAACATCACTTATTTCACTATGATTAGCTTTGATCGTATTTATTAATTTCGACAGAGTCTCAAATTTATTTTTAGATTTTATATTCATATTGCTATAGTCGATCAAAGCCAAGCCAATCTTAGTAGTATGAGCTGAATCTTTATTCTTAGGGTACAAAGCTTCTATAAAATCTAATCCGTTTTGCAACTTTCCTGTGTGTGGCGTTCCTGCTGTAGCAAAAAGATAAAATGTCATCTCATCATCACTTGATTGCATCAGGCGCTCGCTCATATGGCAAGAAGATGGACAATGTAGCAGTTCGGTCCAATCAGCCAGATGGCCGTCTTTTTTGCTGTACCAACTAACACCTACCATGTAGTAATGATTGAAATGATATGCCTTTTTAATCTTTATATCGCCAACGTTATAAAATCTCTTATAGCGTTCAGGATTTTTCTTTATCGCTTGAGCAACCGTTTCCCGACTACCATCAAAGGGTGAATATAATTTAACTATTTCTTCAGTATTATTTTTCTTTGCTAATTCGTAATACAAATATAGTGTGGATAAGAAACCCTGCAACTTTGCAGCATCCTCGGATAGTATAAAATCTGAATAATTTAAATCTTCACTAACTTCAGAATATACTTGACAGGCTTTACCCTGAAAACTTAAACAAAGCACTTTTTTTTCAAATTCCGCATTTGCATATTGCATATAACTGCTCAAAAAAATCAGACACAGTAATTTATTTTTCATCTACATTCGATCTCCATTGTTAAACTATTTGTTCTGTTATAACGATCACCGTTTGGATGCTAAAAATATCTTTCAAAACCAATCATTGAAAAACACTATTCACATGACCCCTCAGGTTCTATATCACCCCACAATTGATAACTATGTGACAAATTGTAGGATCCCTCATACACTCCACCCACTAAAATCCGCAATTCCATCTCTAGACTGGGTGTTAAACCATCTAAGTAAAAACCTACACAACCACTTGGACAGTTTTTCCCTAAATTAGTCTTGATGTTATAACCACCTTCAGTGTTAACTCCTACATCTAAAGAGGACCCTAGGACTAAGACATCATTACAATCTTTCCCAGGAGCAGAGAAACCACAAGATTCAACAGATCCTTCCAAAGTAAAAGTCGCTCCACCAAAGACGGGAATTGAACCGTTAGCAGTCACAGCAACACAATTTGAATCATTATCACAATGAGTTGTTTTATTTGATCCTTGTGCCGAGCCTGTAATCGCTCCACGGATCACACCTCCCGCCTCCAAAATCCCTTTTACGTAAAGACCTAATCCAATTTTCTTTGGAGGCATCTTAAGAGCCACACCAAAACCAGGGATAGCCATTGTTATTGAAGCAGATGCATCAACTATAGCTGTTGTTTTCACATAAGGAAAAGGATCTAGGCCCTTACTACAACAGCATTCCTCACCTTTTTCAGTAACAAGCTTAGTTCTGATTCCATTGTTTAATAAATTAATAAACGGGCTTTTAGAAACATTATTAAATAACGTGGAAAAAGCATCAGATAAAATCGAATGACCAAAACCCTCTGTAACTTTGGCAGAACTAGCCTTGCAGGCTGGTATACCGCATATTCCCTCCGCACATACGAAACACTCTTGTCCCTTCTCACTGGAGCAAGCAGTACCTTCCTTATCGGTATCCACAGCCAGCGCCTTATTTTCACATTTTTTACATACCTCATCCGCGGGTTTATCATCAGCCGCTACCGAACCCGAACAGGTCTCAGTCTGACAATCCCCCGCGGTCTGCTGATCCGCCGGCAGGGGAACTCCCGATTTAGCCAAGTCCTCAATACAGTCATTATCGCTGCAATCTCCTGTGCGCGATTTCTTGCAAAATGAGCAACTTTTACCGCTCACACAGCCACTATTGGCGGGCTGACTGCCACAGTGCCAACCGGCTTTAATGACCCCTACCCCAGAGTTGGTGGCTACCACTGAGCCATCTTCTGTCACCGTGCCTAGACCTATGGCAACAAATTCTTCTAGGTCGTGATCAAACGAGTACATCTCTACTTGGGCGCCCGGGGCATGGCCATCTACATTGGGCAAGGTGAGCCTTGCCGGTGGGTCAAATAGGGTGCCGGCGGGTTGTATGGTGACAATAAATTGCGGTTGCATACCATTGGGTGGCGCCATGGGCACCGCTGAGGTATTCACCGAGGTCACGGAAATAAACCCTTCTTTGGCGCCATCGGGAAAGGTCACTGATCCCTTGGCTATATCCAACTGAAAACCGGGAAATTTTTCGAGGGTTAAGCTGATATCTTTTTTGCCTGCATATTGGGCGCCCTGTATATCCAGTTTAACCATATAGATGGGCGTGGCCATAGGGTTGTCGACACCGGCAATGGTGACTAGTTGATAACCTAAACTGGGGTATTCGCCACTGGCAAGGGTGGTGGAACCATCGGCAATGAGATGCACTGGGCCCACCGGCACTTCGGTAATGGTAAAGCGCCCCTGATCGTTGCTGACTGCCTGACGAGTGGTGCCTTCTATGCGCAGGGTTACCCCCTGTAGCGGTTGATCTTGGTTGTTGAGCACTACACCGGATAGGCTGGTCTTGCCGGGGTCGGCGGGGATAAATGCACTGGCGGTAAAGCCAGCACTGAGGGTTTTGCCCTGCGGGCTGTCTATTAGGGTGGCGGTAACCCGCTGGGCATCGAGCCCCTGTAGTTGACCTATTATAAATTGCACACTGGCGCGACCGTCGCTATCGGTTTTAGTAGTAACCTGTCTGGTCTGGTACTCGCTTTTTGGATTGTAGAAACGACCACCACCTTTTGTTACTTGAAATTTAACCCTTGATCCACTGACCACATTGGCACCAGTATCGGTTACGGCAACCACAAAGGGGGCTGGTAGCGGTTGACCCGCGACCCCGCGCTGGTTGTTGCCGGAGTTGACGCTAATTTTGTTGCCGATTTTTGCTAGCCCGCTGGCATTGAAGATAATTTCACCTTGGTAGCCGGTGATGGTGGCGCGCACTTTGTGGTTGGCGGTGCCCACCCGCTGCCCGAGACGAAAGCTGGTTTGTGCTTGGCCTTCGGCATTGGTTTTAACGGCGATGGCGCGCCCTTGCTGTTGGGTATTGGGTTCTAATGCACCGGAGCCTTGGATAACCCGAAAGACTACGGTCTGATCGACGACGGGTGCATCGGTATCATCGACTACTTTTACGGCTAGGGGCTGATCTATTATTGCGCCTATTTGGACTGACTGATCTTGTCCACCCAGTAGTTGTAGTTTTTTGCCCAACGGTTGCTTGTAGTGAATGGTCATGGTTTTTTGTGCACTATTACCTACCTGATCTGATGCGATTAGGGTTATTTTGTTTTCGCCTAGTTGCAGTGGTATATCTTTGACTGAGTAGCTGCGATTGGACACTGTGCCTGCAATACCATTGGCGATCACATTGGCCTGATGCTGTTCGATGGTGCCACGCACAATATCATTGATTAGGCCGGTTACTGTTACGCTGTCGCTGTATAGGGTTGACCCCGGAGTAGGTGATTCGACGGTGATGGTGGGCGGAGTCATATCTAGCGAGACACTAATAGATGCGGTAAAGACATTATTTTGCTCATCTACAGCTCTTGCCACTATGTTGTTATGCCCTTCTCTAAGGCTAACATCCGCGGTGTACTGCCCCTCATCAGCGGTGATGGATGCACCGTTGACTGTGAGTGCGATTATATCGCCAGCCACTTTACCCGTGACTGTGACGGGTGTGGCACCTAGGGTTGTGAGGCTGGCGGGGCTGTCGATGGTCACTGTGAGCTGCGGTTTAATATTCTCCTCAATTGCTTTGGCCAGTTTTTGTTGTGCTAGATCACTGGCCTGTGTTTTTTTAGCTTCTGTTTCGGCGAGGGTTACGGCTGTATTTATACTGCTTGTCACTGCTTCTATGGCTTGTGTATCGCCATTAATTTTGTCGGCTTTGGCGGCATCGCTGTCGGTTGCGGTTAATGCGGTTATCGCTTGTTGTTTTGCGGTTGCTAGGTCTTGATTAGCTTTAACTAGTGCATTTTCGGCCCCTGTTGTGGCCTGTGCTTTTTTGGTGTCTGTTTCAACGATTGTTGTGGCTGTATTTATACTGCTTGTTACTGCTTCTACAGCTTGTGTATCGCCATTAATTTTATCAGCTTTGGCGGCATCGCTGTCGGTTGCGGTTAATGCTGTAAGCGTTTCTTGTTTGGCAGTTGCCAGTGCTTCATCTGCCTTGATTAGGGCCTGTTCTGCTGCTTCGCTGGCCTGTGCTTTTTTGATGTCTGTTTCAGCGATTGTTGTGGCTGTGTTTATGATGTTTTTTACTGTATCGACTACCTTTGTATTACCCATAATTTTGTCGGCTTTAGCAGCGTCACTATCAATTGCCGTCAACATTGTTTGAGCCTGAATTTTAGATTGCTCTAGTTCTTTTGGTATTGGCCTCTTAAACAGAGTTTCTGTGGTTGTATTTTTTACAAAGCTATTGAGAGTAATGTCACCAGAGACTAAATCTTTAATGGCACTTTGTAGCGTAATTTGAATCGCGGTGACAATTTCGGCAGCTTTGGTGCTGACTGGATCAAACGATTCACTGGCAATAATGCTATTACTCTGAACAATGCTCTGGGCGACTGTGCTAATAATTTCTGTGTCAATAGACTGAGATACGCCTTGTTGATTTGTCGCATTATTTAACACTTCTTGAATTAATGCGTTATCCAATAAATCTAAGGTTCCTGCATTGGATCGGTCTGACATAACACTTGCTATCTTTTTGGTGGTTGCAGACCCAGGAATATTCTGACCCTCTACTAGGCTGTTGGCAGACTGTAATATTATGGCTATCTGTTGATTTACTTTCTGCAATTGCCAATCCTGATTATTATCTGACTTTGCCATAGCCCAAGGATCAATTGAAATAAGTTCACTTACTGTTTGATTGAAGCCCAGAGCCTGAACTAATGTTTGCGGGTCATCTGCTTCTGCAATTAGCGTACTGAGTGGCGTGATATTCAATGCTTGTCCGGGGATACTGCGACCGTATAAAACCAACCCCTCCATATTCGTATTAGTTGAGATATCAGTGCCGCCCAAAGAGACCAATAGCGCATCACATCTATCGGTAATTAGACAGCCCCCTGCACTGTCTGGAATAGCGAAAAATCCTTGGCTGTCTGAACTAACTGCAATTTCGTTGTCGTCCTGATGTAAGTCGCCATTCAAGTCTATGAATAGGGTGCTATTTGATAGCGGGCCATCGACAACTCTGCCCTCTAGGTTATTAGTTACTGTAATTTTTACATCTTGAATAAGGGTTTTTTTGTCGTCAGATGCGGTTATCGTAATTCGATAAATATTATCTTTGTTAGCATCCATAGGATTTTCAAAATCTGTGGTTATAGCAAAAGTTAATTTACCATCAGGACTAAATAGAAATTTATCTCGATCTTCTCCACCTGACAGATTTTGCTTGAATTTGTCTTTTTTTAGATCAGAAAAAACTAAGGTGGTGACTTTGGACATACCTTCTGGCAGATTGATCTCTAGCGTTTGAAGACGATCAACAGAAGGCAGTTTATTACAACTAGATACCAATAATGCGATACCAGCATATATCAATATATTAAGTAAGCCTGTACTTTTCATGCAACTTGATTCCAAATCCCTTATGCCAAAACTTACATTCTGCCTATGGAATTTGAAACTGAGCACGACAGGCATAACTATAGAGTAAAACTCTAATGACTGTCAGGCTCTAACCTATGTTTACCTACTACGGAACATTATTTAACGATCTTCTATCAATGCTTGTATCGTTATATGATCAGGATAAAACTACCACATTTAGCTCGATTAACTATATCCATGGCAGACCCTATACTTCAATCTAGCAAAGTATTTGTGTACTCATGGAAATTTTTTGCTGTAATTTACAAATCTATTTGCTTTTGAATTTTTTCTTATTATCTAACGAGCACGAACAAACCCATCGCGCGCTAAATAAATCTTGGGGCTTTATAAACCCACTACATCAACGCCCTGAATATACCAATCCATACCTAACAGAGCCTTTAGAGATAATCTCTCGCCCTCAGCAACCATCGTAGTGCCATCTTGTTTAATGATGGGTCCATCAAAAGGTTGCACTCCCCCACTAGCAAGGGCTTTTGTCGTTGCTTTTGCTGAGCGCTTTACCTGTTCGGGCATGTTTTTAAAAGCTCCCATCACCACCATATTCACATCCATACCGCCAAAGGTATCGGTGCTTA
>Ga0209602_1003727_pt1 | contig 11531 bp, 16 predicted proteins | sample COGITO_mtgs_1205_3_FD_184810 | JGI IMG/M metagenome (GOLD analysis project Ga0209602, IMG submission 184810) | Pelagic marine microbial communities from North Sea - COGITO_mtgs_120524 (SPAdes) (version 2) | ecosystem: Environmental > Aquatic > Marine > Epipelagic ...
TATATATTACAGATGTACCTTATGATCCTGTAAACGACATGTGTAATTTAGATTACAAAGAAGCAGATGAACGAGGGTATTTCAAATTAGATTTATTAAACGTCAACATCTATAAAGCAGTAAAAGATGAATTACATTTAATTAGTCTTATGACTGAGCCTAATTGGGAACGATTAAAAGAAAGAAATTTTGTATCTGTGTTGTTGCATCTAAACAAACAATATGATGTTATGCAACAAATGCCAGAGCCTATTGATAGTATTCCAAGATTAGCAATGTTTTTGGCAGTAATTCGTCCAGCAAAAAGAAATCTTATTGGGAAGACATGGAAAGAGATAAGTAAAACTGTGTGGATTGACAACAATACAGGATACACGTTTAAAAAGTCACATGCAGTGGCATATGCACAATTAGTTGTAGTGCATATGAATTTATTAGAGGAACAAGATGAGTCAATATGATGAAGTCGTTGAGAGACAAAGACAAATGATAAAAGCCGAAGAGTGGTCAAAGGGAGTTAAAGCAGTACATGCCCATAGTTTTACCTCATTGTGGTATGAAAACAATCCAGATAGAACTGGTGATGATTTGCGTGTACTTGATACTGAATACCGAGACGGCACAGTCGAAAGAAAATATCTTGTGTCAGGCAAAACAGAAATAATTGGAACTAAACTAACTGGTCAAGCCTTACTTGATGAGTTTACTAGGAATACATAATGGAAGAACTTACTTTAACATTGTTATCAGAAAATGATCCTAAACTAAAGGAACCTTGTGAACCATGGGACTTTAAACTTGACGGCGATCCAACTGATTTAATTAAAGCAATGACTAAAGTGATGTTTAATCCTAATCATCCTGGCATTGGCTTAGCGGCACCTCAGTGTGGCGTAATGAAAAATATATTCATCATGGGCACAGATGAAAAGTTAATGGCTTTTATCAATCCTCAAGTAGATGAACTTAAAGGCGAAAAAGAATTATTTTTAGAAGGGTGTTTAAGTTATCCTGATCTTTGGTTGCATGTTCCAAGACAACCAGAATGTGTAGTCACTTATCAACAAATTGACGGTGAAGTTATTAAAGAAAAACACTTAGAAGGCATTCAAGCACGTGTGTTCTTACATGAGTATGATCATTTGTTAGGTGTTACATTTGAAGAACGTGTTCAGAGTAAACTTAGTTTAGAGTTGGCTAAGAAACGTAGAGCAAAAAAGAAACGTCAAATTGCTAAGATGGCTAAAAGACTTAGTAAGGTCTCTTCACCAACGTAATAGATTTACGTTTAACTCTTTTCTTTTGAAAGTCAGTCATACTGACTATTGGTCCGTGAAGTAAAGTTAACGATTTGTTATTGAATGTTCTTAAGAAAGGTTTAAACAATGCCCACTCTGCTTTTAAAAACAAATGAATAGGTATTTGACGATTAGATTCCCACCACCAAACATCTCCTAATTCTAAAAATTTAAGACGTTTATCTGCATCAACTATTGCACCGTAATCATATATAGTTGTCACAAGATCATCACGGTTTTGAACGATACCTACAAAGTCTTGTCCAGCATATTGTAGCACCGAAATAAAGGGGTGTGTCTCTGTGAGTTTTACGAAAAAGTCGATTGGTTTTTTTGAATCTGTCATATCTGTATTGTATTTATATGCCTCAAAAAAATGGTCAAATTTCTTGGTAAACGCATTGAGAGATAAATATATTCTATAGGAGATTAAAATTTGTGTCTTACACTACATCAGTATATACATATACAGTCAGACAAGTCGTTGTGGTTTTGTCAGGCACAAGCCCGAGGAAATATATGCCAGTCTATTCAAAGCCATTAACGTTAAACAAAGGTGTTGACAATCAATTGCAGTTTCAATTTCTGAATCAGGAACAGAAGCCAGTTGATCTATCATCTATTGCTACAGCAAATCAACAGATATCATTTAGAGCCCTTAACTCAGATGGTACCGAAATCCTTTTCAGAAAGGCGTTAACACCTGTATTAGATGTCAATGGTATTTTTCAACTAAACACTACAGCGGCTGAAATTGAAAACATTGAATCACAAAAATGTTATTACTCATTAGAATGGCCAAGTGGGAATTATAATTTACCTGTCTTTGTAGATTCTAAAGCAGGAGCAAGAGGAGATTTAAATATTGTAGATTCAGTTCTACCTTCTTTTGTACCATCGCAAACAGTTACTGTGCCTTCTGATCAAACATTTCCTGAATCAAATGCAAATGCAAATTCAGAGTCAGTAACATATTATTCAAGTATTATTAATACACAAGATAATCCTATATTGACTACTTCAATCGACTATGCAAACTATGTAGGCAACTTAACTATACAAGGTTCTACTCTTGTTGATGACGGTTTTTATGATATCGATTCATATCAATATGGTAATGCCGCTAACGGCTCTAGTGAATCAGGAACTCTTGGTTATACTATTAATGGTTATCATCCATTTATTAAACTTAAGTTTGAATCTAATGTGGGCAACATAGTTACTATTTTGGCTAGATAAGTTACCCTGTTTACTTGTTTTAACACACTCTTTCGTATATAATATCAGATATGTTTGATATACTTACGGTTATCCCTGGCAAAAAGAAGCAGACGCAAAGTGGCTGGACGTCATTTAATGCTCCTTGTTGTCATCACAATGGACATAACCCTGATAAAAGAATGCGAGGTGGTGTCAAAGCAGACGGTGATGATTGGAACTATCATTGTTTTAACTGCGGCTTTAAGTGTGGCTTCAAACTAGGTAGAGCAATCAGCAAACGTACACGTAACTTCTTGTCGTGGTGTAATATGCCTGACCAAGATATCAACAAGTGGTCTTTGCATTCTATACAACATAAAGATTTGTTAGAATCTATTTTACATAAAAAGAAACAAAATAAGTTACCTAAATTTAAAGAGCAACCAATGCCAGAAGGTGAGTTAATTTATACTGCTAATAAAGATCATCAAATCTATATCGATTACTTAAACAAAAGAGGTTTACAACACAACGACTATCCTTTTATGGTCAATCCTAATGCAGAAGGTAGACAAGCACAGGGTATAATTATTCCTTACACATATGAAAACAAAGTTGTTGGCAGTACAATTAGATTTATGGATGATAGAAATCCTAAGTTCATCAATGACCAGCAACAAGGATATGTGTTTGGTACAGACTTACAAAAAGATCAATGGGAAGTCGTACTCGTATTTGAAGGTATCTTTGATGCTATCTCAATGAATGGGTTAGCACTGACACATGATACAATCAATGATAATCAAGTTGCTGTAATTAACAAATTGGGTAAACGTGTTATTGTTGTTCCTGATCAGGATAAAACAGGATTAGGTATATGCGAAAGAGCATTAGATTTAGGTTTTGATGTGTCTCTACCCAACTGGTCAGAAGATATTAAAGATGCAAATGATGCTGTAATTAAATATGGTCGTCTGAATACTCTACTAAGTATATTAGACTCCGCAACAAACAGCAAAATTAAAGTAGAAGTTATGAGGAATAAAATTGCTAAAAGAATTTAACGTAGAAGTGCAAGAATTGTTCTTGCGAATGATGATAACAAACGCAGAGTTGTTTGTTAGGGTTAATAACATCTTTAACTCAGAGAACTTTGATAGAAGATTACGACCTGTTGCAGAATTTATGAGAGAACATTCAGATCAATATAAAATATTGCCTGACTCAACACAAATCAAAGCAACAACAGGAGAAACAATCGATCCAGTTGCTGATTTAGATGATGGACATTATGAATGGTTTATGTCTGAGTTTGAATCGTTTACTCGTAGACAAGAATTAGAAAGAGCAATCATGTCTTCAGCAGACTTACTAGAGAAAGGTGATTATGATCCTGTAGAAAAGTTAATCAAAGATGCTGTACAAATATCATTGCAAAGAGATTTAGGTATCGATTACTTTGATGATCCTAGGGCTCGTCTTATGCATCTTAAATCAAGTAATGGTCAAGCATCTACAGGCTGGGCTTCTTTAGATCAAAAACTCTATGGTGGTTTCAATAAAGGTGAACTGCAAATCTTTGCAGGTGGATCAGGTTCAGGTAAATCATTGTTCATGCAGAATCTTTCAGTTAATTGGTTGTTACAGGGCTTATCAGGAGTTTACATCACACTTGAATTGAGTGAAGAACTATCAGCAATGCGTATTGATTCTATGTTGACTGATACTAAGGCTAAAGAAGTGTTTAGAGATTTAGATAATGTTGAAATGAAAGTTAAGATGAAGCAAAAAGCATCTGGTAACTTTCAAATTAAATATATGCCGGCACAGTCTACAGTTAATGATCTTAGAGCATATACAAGAGAACTACAAATACAAACAGGTAAGAAACTAGACTTTATGTGTGTTGACTATTTGGATTTGTTAATGCCAGTAAGTGCTAAAGTAAGTCCTAGTGACTTGTTTGTTAAAGACAAGTATGTTTCAGAAGAATTGCGTAACTTGGCAAAGGAATTAGATATAGTTTTTGTAACTGCATCACAGTTGAACAGAAGTTCAGTTGATGAAATCGAATTTGATCACAGTCATATCTCAGGTGGTATCAGTAAGATTAATACAGCAGATAATGTGTTCGGTATCTTTACATCACGTAGCATGAGAGAACGTGGGCAGTATCAGATTCAGTTGATGAAGACAAGATCAAGTTCGGGGGTAGGACAAAAAGTAGAATTAGCATTTGATATTGAAACTTTACGTATCACGGACCCAGGCACTAATGCACCAACACATAATACATCACAACCATCTGCACAATCAATCATGGATAAATTTAAAACAACATCACAAGTAGGAGTAACTGATCAAATAGTAGACGAGCAAGTTGATACAGAGCAAAAGAAAGTAAATGGTGATGTTCAAAGTACAAAACTTAAGTCATTATTGAATACTTTAAAAGACAAATAATATCCAAAATGGTCACGATTGACTAAATAGTAGTAAGGAATTATACTTATGCAGAAAAAAACTAAAAGCCTTTTAGAAGAACTAGAGAATTTCGGTAGCAACCGAGATATTCCCCATATTGTTGAGTCTCGCGGAAACAATATCATCACTAGTGCAGTAAACTTAATTGAGTTTATACAACGCAACTACGATGACGTTCAGGCTGATCAATTAGAAAAGAAACTGCTAAGTGCTATCCGAGGCAGAGACAAGAGTCGTTTTTCAAAAACGATTAAAAAGTATCAAGGATAAGTATTAATGAAGTTCAATGAAGTCATTATCAATGAAAATAAATTAGGCGACTGGATGTTCGGCAACAAAGCCGACCGTGGCAAGAGTGTTGGTGGAACAGGTGGTGCAACTGTTGGAGCTCCCTCAATAGGAGTCAAAGGCGGATTAACTAAACAAGATAGATTGGCATACAAATTATTTGTACAAGACTTTATGAGTGATGCTTTAAGCACAATTGACTCAGGACTTAAATCAGGATTAATCAACCCACCCTTGAATAAAGTTCAACAAGAACAGGCACAAGAAACAGACGTAGAACAAGCAGGTGGTAGAGAATTGCATGTTTTCCTTAGAGACTGGTTAGGACAATGGATGCAGAATGTAGACTACACAAAAAGTAAAGATGTATTATACAATATTATTAATAACCTTGAACAGGTTTTCAACAATTCAAATAACACACAAAAACCAAGCATTGATAGAAACATTTTACAACAGTTAGCAGACGGAGCCTGGGCCGCAAGTTCTAGTGTCGGTGTTTCACCATTAGGAGCAAAGAATGCACCAGGTGCAGAAGTAATACAAAAATCAGTACAAGCACAAGGTGCAAAACAACCTGAATTAAAATCAAAAGAAACACCAATGAAGCCCGTTGAAATACCTGCAGGCATAGCAATTAAAGATGCAGGCGGAACAGAATATTTTTATAACGGTAAACAGTGGACCAATTCTAGTGGTCAAGCATTATCAGCCGATTCGCAACAAAAATATTCAAAAATGTATGCGATGGATCCTAAAACGTTTTATAAATCAGAACTTGCACCACAAACAAAAGCCGAGCCTGTTAAAGAATCTAAAACTCAATCAGCAATTAGAGCAGAAAAAATACCATCACTGCAAACGAGGTAACAATGAACCTCAGTGAATCATTATCTAATACTTTACGTACATTAGAAAAAATCAATTTAGTTGAAGCAAAAGGGCACTTGGATCATCCAGAAGATTTAGTATTTTTGGGAGATGTTGAAGGAGCCAAACAAGCAATCAGTGCAATGGAAAAAACTATTGCAACACCCGGTACAATTACAATTAAGTGGGACGGTTATCCTGCTCTTATATTTGGACGTGATCAGAAAGGTAGATTTTCTATCATGGATAAACATATGTTTAATAAGAAAGACGGTACAGGTAGACAAGTCTTTTCTCCACAAGAATTTAGACAGTATGATAAGAACAGAGGTGTTGATCGAGGAGACTTGTACAACATCATCGATAGTATTTGGGACGGCTTAGACAAAGCAGACAGAGGGACATTAGGGTATTATTGGGGAGACTTGTTGTTTGCTAAGCCATTACAAGACCAAGATGGTTATTATTCATTTAAAATGAATCCAAACGGCATCGCATATAAAGTTAAAGCAGACAGTGAAGTTGGGCACATGCTAAGTGGTAAAACTGCTGGCATAGGTGTACATACATTTATCCCAGTCAATGCAGAAACAACAGATGAGTCATCATCATTAGACGGTACAATTGGCAACTTGCATAACAACAGTGATGTAGCAATTGTACCTAGTAAAATGCCGATCACACCAAAGATAAAAATGCCTGCTAAGTTAAAATCACAAGCAGAATCAGAGATTGCTAAACATGGCAACGATGTTCGTATCTTAATGAATTCAGCACCACAGGCACGTAATGCATTTAACTCTTTGTTTACAGTCTTCATTAATAAAAAGATTGTTTCAAAAGATTTATCAAACTTGTATAATGATTTTATACAATTCGTAGAGCAACGTCCAATGACTGACTCAATGAGACAAAAGATCACTAATCATTTTAGTACACACAAAGAGGGTGTAATGGGTGCATTTAAGATTTGGATAGCATTGTATAATTTAAAACAAAACATTGTAGATCAATTAGACAAAGCCGCAGAGTCTAGTCCTGTTAAAGGATACTTAGATGATGGTAGTGAAACACATGAAGGGTTCGTTGCTAATGGACTCAAGTTTGTCAATCGAATGGGCTTTTCTGCTCAAAATCTAGCCGCAAAGTAATATATCACCGCATTTTTCTTACAAAGGACTAAATATTAGTATGAACCTCATGGTGAGGGACAACAAATATTACAGACTCGGAACGAGTCTTACAAAAAAGGAATAGAAAAATGGCACAATTTACAAGAGCAAATGGTGACTTTTATCCAGTATTACGTTTAGACGCAACTGGATACTCAAACCCAGGAGTAAACGCAGTTTCTTCAGGCAGCACAGTTCAGCCTCAAGGACCTAAGTTAGACTTCTTTGATATCGAATTAGCAGATATCGCGGCTAACACTACATTAGCAAACATCTCTATGTTAACAATTCAGCAAAAAGCAATTGTTTACATCTATGAGTTCACTAATGATGCAACAGATAACTTAGCAATCGCAGTATATCCTACTGGTGCTTGGGACACAACTACTTTGGCTTCAGCAATCGATGCGGCTACAGGTGGAACGTCTACAGTTACTGCTTCAGCAACATTCACTAACTAAGTTTTTAGTTAAAGAATTAAAAAGCCTCTTTTATTAGAGGCTTTTTTTTGGCTACTAAATAGTACTATGAAAACCATAACTTGTTTTACATTGTTTGACATTACTCATACTAATGTTCTCAACAGATCAAAGCCTGTGGGAGATAATGTTGAGTTATGGAACATTCAAAGAAATTCACAAGCAAACTTTGACACTATATTACAGTGTATAAGTTTACGAGGCAACCCAGAAATATTACATTACCCTCACAGAATAGAAGACAATACAGACACATCTGCATTTGGATTTTTAATAGACAAAAACATAAAAAATTTTTATTATTGGAAATTTGATTTTAAAGTACAAAACAATTCAGTGTTTAATGATGATTTAGATCCTTTAGGTTATCTTATAAAAGATTGCCATGAAGTACCTATGATTAAATGTAAAACAGAAAGCATAGATTTACCTAATTTTTTAGATACCACACCTGAATTAAAAAATATATACTTTATGGAGACTGTATGAAAAAGAAAACTAATGTAGAAGATGCTCGTAATAAAATTAAACAAATGTTTAAGGGAGAACTAATTAAAGAATTAAAAAGTCTTTATATTAGTAACGATAGGTCTGGCATTAAAGCCTTTGGCAAATATAGAATACGACAGGATGCAACAACTAATTTGTTTACTGTATCAATACCCGGTGATGAAACATCATATGAATTTATAAATGCTAGGAACGCAATGGCATATTGTGTGTTTGCTCATAATTCTAGTAGTCAACAAGCAGTTGACGTTTACAACCTTGATGGTAAAATGGCATCAATTAATTTAGATATCGCAGTTCACACTCGAGGATATAAAAGTACAGCAAAACCATTAGATCATAGACTAATACAATTGACTAAATTACAAGATGATTTGGGACGCAAAAAACAAATTGTGTATAACTTAGAAAGACTCATAAATACATCTAAAGAACAACAACGTAGGATATTTGAAGAACACAAAAAGAATCGTTTTAAAAGATCCAGAAATTCTACAGAACAAGATAAATACAATATATCTACGACAGATTACTAGGAAATTAATATGAAACTTAATGATTTAAATAAGCAAGAAGTTGCAGTCAAGGCTTTAAAAGAAAACTTTGAAGTTGACCTCAATATTAAAGGCTTGAACAAAAACCAAACTCAAACAATGCATAACAAAGTAAAGGGTTTAATTGCTGAAGCAAAAGAATCTAAAAACTTTGGTGCTGAATATCCTGCATACATGAAATTAGTGTTTGTAGAACAAGCCCTTAAAGAACATTATAGGATTGCTCCTGAAGCACCAAAAACTAATGTGATTACTGAAAACGAAGAAGTTAACAGATCACAAGTTATTCTTGCCGCACAGGACATGGTTGATTCTGTACAAAAAATGTTAGAAGAAGTTTCAGACATGTTGGTCAAAGAGATGCCGGCATTAGTTGATTCAGTTCAAACCGAAATCGGTGTTAACGAAGCACAAGCATTTGATCAAACAACTGGTCAAGCACTCGCAGAATTAAATCAGTGTTTAGTATCAGTTAAAGGACAACTTGATCAAGCATTAGCAGGTATTACAGGCGGAGATGTTGTAGATGCATTCGACGGTGACGTAGACTCAGGTTTAGGTGACGGTGAAGTAGGTGTTGACAGCATGGATGTTTCTGACCCAGCAATTGATGTGACAGGTGATATGGGAACTGATATGGTAGATGCTAATGCCCCAGACGCAGTTGTCGGTGACATCGAAGACGTAGACGTAGACGTATCAACAGGACCAGTCGGTAGAGCAAAAAGGTAAAGCACATGAGGCTTTACGAGTTTGTCGATGTTCAGGACAGTAATGCAATGGCAGCCAGCATTGTTGCTGTTTCTAACCAATTACAACAACACGTAGAAGACGGATCCATTGATCCTGATAATTTTACAGTTGATCAATTACTCGACACATTCCAAGACAATGATATTATACTTGACGTACAAGACTTGTACAAGATGATGGAAAAACCTCTTCTTAAAAGTGTTATATCAAATATACAAGGTGATAAAGTAGTCTTCAAAGGACATGAACCTGTCAGTATTCAACCTGGACAAGACAAAGAATCAGACAGTGAAAAGACCGTTGATAAGATGGCAAAATCTGCCATGAAAAAAGATCGCGGCGCATTCAAAATATAAACCCAATCCACTAGACACGTAATAAGAAATACTTTATAATATCATATTGAGGTGTTAAATACAAGTATGGAAGTTACAGAAATTGCAAAAGATAAAATCAAGTCACACTTAGCCAAACGCGGCAAGGGTGTTGGTATACGTATAGGTATTGAAACTACAGGATGTAGCGGCTATGCATATAAACTTGAGTTTGCAGACACAATTAATGAAGAAGATATTCATAATGAATATGAAGGGTTTTCAATATTAATTGACCCAAAGGCTAACACTATACTTGAAGGAATCACAGTTGACTATCAAAAGAATGGACTTAATGAAGGGTTTGAATTCATTAATCCATTAGAGAAAGCACGTTGTGGTTGTGGAGAGAGTTTTACAATTTGAATCTAAAAATATCGCACTTAGTCGTTAACGGCTGTAGTTATACATACGGACATGGAATCTCAGATCCGATCAAAGACTGTTGGGCTTCTATTATTGCAAAACGTTTAGGAGTTCCATTAGTCAATCTTGCTTTACCCGGACAAGGAAATCAAGCAATTTTTCGCAGAACAATACAATACTTTTATAAAGACTTGCTACATGAAGGCAATCCTTTTTACATACATGCCTATACACAATCATCACGTAGAGAATGTTATTTGGCAAATGCTAATCCTCCACATCATTTCTATATTGTAGATGGTTACGAAACGCACAGTGATTTAGAAAAAGAAATAATTATAAATTCTGACGATCACTATTATTGTTTAATGGAACAAGATAAATTACATCGTTGGGCAAGTATTAATAGTATATTGGATGCTAACAATATTCCTCATTTAATGACTGACTATATGCCGAGATCAGGAGAATTACTTAACGATTTTATTGAAAAACATGAAACAATTTTAATAAATGAACTAGATTTGCATCCAGGAAAACTACTAAACTTTAATGAAGTAACACAAGATTTTGAAAAGACACCTTGCTTACATGAAACAGTAGAAGGACACAAACATCTCGCAGATTATATTTGGAAAGAAATAAAAAAACGTTATAATGATATTGAAGTTGTTGAATCTACACATGCTAAATTACATGATATTTTAATACATACTCCACAATCAGAAGAAGATATAAAGTCTAGTCATCACAATCCTATAAATTATTACCCACTAGACTTTTGTAGAAATGTTTACTATTTCCATGAATTAGGATTAGACTATTTAAATAAAAACTGGGTAGGAAAACCAGAAACAGATCAATTGAGGCCATAATGATAACACAAAAATATCCATACCAAGAACTTAAAAAGAAAAACTTTGACGGTTCACGCAAATATCTTACGCCAGACGGAGGCAAACTTCCTAGTGTAACAACTATCTTATCCGCTACCCAATCTGAAGAAAAGAAAAAAGGATTACAAGAATGGCGTAAAAGAGTTGGCTATGCTAAAGCACAAGAGATCACTACTGAAGCCGCAGGGCGTGGAACACGTATGCATAAATGGCTTGAGGACTACATCTTAACAGATGATAAAGGCACACCAGGCTCCAATCCATACAGTCAACAGAGTCATATTATG
>Ga0209602_1003760_pt1 | contig 11465 bp, 13 predicted proteins | sample COGITO_mtgs_1205_3_FD_184810 | JGI IMG/M metagenome (GOLD analysis project Ga0209602, IMG submission 184810) | Pelagic marine microbial communities from North Sea - COGITO_mtgs_120524 (SPAdes) (version 2) | ecosystem: Environmental > Aquatic > Marine > Epipelagic ...
TTAATTTAATTGTGTAATGGATTTAAGCTACGCACAAGCCAAGAGGCTCTACAAAAAGAAAAAGTACAAATTCTCAGTAGGTGCGTATCAGTGGATTCAACTGGGCATGTGTTTGCCGATATGAAGTTGAAAGGGGAGTTGCTCTGTTGGTGATTCAAATTGTGGGGCTTATGTTTCATAAAAAAGGGTTCTAGAAATGTTTTATAGAACCCTTTTTAGTTTAGTATTCGGTTATGGCTTAAAATAATAGTAGCTAATTCAATATGGATTACTGATAAGACTTTAGATTTCCAACCATATAGTCTTTTACTAGTTCAACCTTACCTCTTTCCCTTAAAATATTAACAAATTCACTTTGACTTTGAAGCTTATCATAAAGCATCATATGATCATGACCATCTTTTCCTGAAACAACCACCCAATGAGTTGCTCCATTTGGACGATTGATGTCATAGGTTCCAAAACCAACACTTCTTCCCTCAAATTCTTTTTTGAACTTTTTCACCATTTTATCATGAGCAATTTTGAATTGGTTCGAGTTTTCAACTTTGAAATCCCAAATATGCCTTTGTTTGTACTCCTCGTTCGTTCCATCTTGCCAACTTAAAATTCGGCCTGAATATTGTTCTCCCCATTCTGCGCGATTACTCATCTTACTCCACCATAATTCAGCCCTAGATGACATGTCATTTCCTTCCCACATGTCTACACCAAGTGGCCAACTCCAAACTAGACGATGCGTAACTCCATTATCACTTCCTGCACCAACCCACTGAAGTGCAACATAGCCTTGATTAAGTTCTACATCTTTCATGGCTTGATCGTAAGTTGCCTCTATTTGCTCTTGAGAATAATCTTTTGCTTTTATTTCACGAACATCAAAAGCCCTATTTTGAGCTGTTAGAGTTATTGACACTATTAAAGTGACAAAAAAAAATATTTTTTTCATTGTTTTGATTATTAAGTTAGTAAAAATTTAAGGCACCAATTTAAATAAAATTTCTTTATAAACTTAACCTCACCTAAACACTTCATGAAATACTTCCCTTTCTAACACTTCAAAATAAGCCTCAAACTCCTCCAATATCACCTCCTTAGAAAAACACTCACAAGTACTATTAATCTCCTTTAGAACGGCTGTATGCATGCCAGATTTGAGTACTCCAACTCTGTAATAATCCTTAGCTTTATTACTTACTTTCAGCTTACCATGTGCTCGCTTTTTATGCGTTCCTTTGACTAGGATAAAATCATAATCTCCTAGTGCGATAAAGCCTTGATTTTCCAGTTCTTCCAAAGCGAGAACAACAACATTACCAAAGGGATTAAGACCTGATCTACGCTCCAGTCCAATACCATTAGCGATGTCCGATTCGTCTGCTTGAAGAAAGCCAGCAGTACTACAATGTGCTTCCAAAAAACAGTAGATTAACTTGGCTTCTTTGGTTAGCTGTTTGAAGGTGTGGTCATTCCATTTAAGGGTGTCTGATCTCATGTAATTTGTTTCTTACAAAGTTACAGAGGAGGTAGGAGGAGGTGTGTTGTGTAAAGTATTTGGTAAGAGGTTAAAACCTATTTTGATTTTGTATTTCTTAACTATCCTATTGTATTTGGTAGGTTCCCGTTTACTATTTTTATCTATTTATAGATATAACTGCAAGGTTTCGTAAATTAGGATTAATAGTTTTCTTCACTGTTTAATTGTTCGTTTTCATGATAGATTTCTATAACCCCTCTGATTAATGATCCAAAAACCTGTAGCTATTCGACCATGGGGTTATCTATTGATTGAGTGCCTCGGTGGAGCTATTCAATTAATGTAATCTTATTACGAGTTAAACTGCGCTTATTTTGCCAATCACACAAATCTTGCAATATTTTTTTCAATTGAATGGCGCTTTCTGTCAATGAGTACTCTACTTTTGGGGGGATCTCATTATACTGCTGACGAAGCACCAAACCGTCTTGCTCCATTTCTTTCAATTGATCTCCCAGCACCTTTCCCGAGATTAAAGGAATCATAGACAAGAGTTCACCAAAACGAAGTTTACCATTCATAAGCCGTGACAAAATAATTATTTTCCACTTCCCACCCAAGATTTGCATGGCACTACTTATAGGACAACTATTGTTTGCTTCTATGTCGATCATTAAAAAGGGTAATCACTTATAAAGTGAATTAATAAAATTAGCTTTCTATTTTTTATTAAAAAAAACTCAAAAAACTAGCTTAAATATAATAATATCAAAATAAAGTTTAGGTGAAATCAAATAATTATTAACATATTATAAGAATATTACAATTTAATAATAAGTTACATTTTGTAAGTATAAGTCATTACATTTGTTGAAAAAATAAAAATTATGACAAATACTTTTACCAATCAATGGGCCGCATTGGTCATTAAATTTCGGTGGTGGATAGTTGTCGCATCCATTACTTTTGCCTTGGGTCTTGCCTCTCAAGGAAAAATGGAATTTGACGGTGATTATCATGCTTTCTTTAGTGAATCAAATCCAGAACTAGAAGCTTTCGATGCTTTACAGGAAAAATACACGAAGGATGACAATATATTGATCGCATTAGTCCCTAAAAATAGAGATGTTTTCACCAAATATAACCTCGAAGCCATTGAATACCTGACAGCGCAATCTTGGAATACGCCTTATTCCACGCGAGTAGATGCTATTACCAATTACCAACACACCAGGGCTGAAGGAGATGACTTATTCGTTGAAGATCTCTCGTATGAATCTCATTTAAAATTAGATACCGATATTGAAAGTATCAAAAAAATTGCGTTGAGAGAACCATTATTAATCAATAGAATCTTAAATAAGGACGGTAGTGTCACAGCCATAAACATTACCGTGAAGCTTCCTGGCATAGACAGCGAGAAAGAAATCCCAGAAATTACCACAGCCACACGGAATATGATTTCGGAGTTTGAGATAAAATACCCTCAATTCAAAACCTATGTTTCAGGAACAGTTCCTTTAAATACTGCTTTTTTTGAATCTTCTCAGAAAGACTTAGCACTGATCGGTGCCATGTTTTTGATTGTCATTTTGGTGACCTTGGTAATGACACGCAATTTATTTGCAACCCTGGCGACCCTGATTGTTGTTATGCTATCCATCATGAGTGCCTTTGGATTTATTGGACTTACAGGCATCAAACTCACAGCCCCTTCGGCTACTTTTCCAACGATGATCTTGACTTTAGCCATAGCCGACAGTATACACATACTGACCACGTTGCTTCATGGCATTCGACATCAAGGTTTGGAAAAAAACAAAGCTATCCAAGAAAGTATAAAACATAATTTTATGCCCGTGTTTATCACTAGTATAACAACTGTTATTGGATTCCTTTCTTTAAATCTGGGGGATGCGCCTCCATTTTGGCATTTAGGTAACATCACGGCATTTGGTATGACGATGGCATTTATTTTTTCGACCACCACCCTACCCGCTTTAATGGCTTTATTCCCTTATTGGAAAAAAGATTTTAAAAAAGCTGAAAAACAGATTGGACCAAGCTTGTATACCCGACTTGGAAATTATGTAGTAGAGCGTCCCAGAACACTGACCGTCTCAAGCTCTCTTTTTGTATTGATCATGGGAGTCTTAGCTATGCAAAACATATTCAATGACCAATTTGTAAAATATTTTGATGAAACCGTTAAATTCCGCACCGATAGTGATTACATCAGTGATCACTTGACGGGTATTTACAATTCAGAATTTTCTATAGGAGCAGTGGAAAGTGGGGGTATAAATAACCCAGATTATCTCCAGAAATTAGAGGAATTCGAAAAGTGGCTAGTGCAGCAGGAAGAAGTCATACATGTAAATTCTTATGTGGAAATTTCAAAAAAAATCAACAAATCGATGCACGGTGATGATGCATCTTATTATCGCATTCCTACCAACAGAGAAGAAGCAGCTCAATACCTTTTACTTTATGAGCTCTCTTTACCCTTTGGCCTGGATTTGAATAATCAAATAAATGTAGATAAATCAGAGACCCGTTTGACGGCGACTTTAACCAATTTGGGTAGTGCCAAAATGCTCGGCTTCAATCAGCGCGCTGAAAACTGGCTTAAAAAAAATACACCCGAACATATGCATGCATTAGCTGTTAGTACAACTACCATGTTCTCAAAACTTGGATTTCGTCAAGCGAAAAGTATGGTTAAAGGTAATGCCTTGGCATTGATATTAATTGCCCTAATTTTAATGCTTGCCCTCAGGAATATTAAATTAGGTCTACTAAGCTTGATCCCAAATATTGTGCCTGTGATCATTGGGTTTGGTTTTTGGAAACTCTATCTAGGAGAAATTAATCAAGGAATGGTGATCGTATTTGGAATGACAATGGGAATCATTGTAGATGACACAGTCCATTTTATGAGTAAATACATGACGGCAAGAAGAGTATTAAATTATGATCCAAAAAAGGCAGTCATTTATGCTTTTGAAACCGTAGGTCGTGCCTTAGTTACCACCACATTGGTATTGATTTGTGGCTTCGCATTGCTCTCTACTTCTGCATTTGCATTGAACAGTTATATGGCTCTAATCACGGTAATCATCATCTTGGCCGCATTGATCATCGATTTTTTACTACTTCCCTCACTACTTATATTGACTGCTAAAAAAGAGCCTATCACACCAGCTGAGAGGAACTAATCCAAAAATTTAAAAGCACATAATTTACAAATAAATGAAAAAGATAATATTTACATTCAGTTTTTTTACCCTTATCGGTCTCAGTATTTTGCAAGCACAAGAAGATTTAGCTAAAAAAGGTCTTGATATCGCCACTAAAGCCGTTGAGGCAGATAAGGGATTCGGCAGCGTTAGCGTTTCTTTAAAAATGGTTTTAAAAAATAAAAATGGTCAGACCAGCGAACGTACCTTAGAAAATAAAATTTTTGAACTTGACGACGATGGAGATAAATCATTGATTGTATTTACCAGTCCCAATGACATCAAAGGTACGGCCACTTTGACCTTTACCCACAAAGTGGGCTCAGATGATCAATGGCTTTTTTTACCAGCCATTCAACGAACAAAGCGTATCTCTTCGAGTAATAAATCGGGTCCCTTCGTGGGCAGTGAATTTGCCTATGAAGATTTATCCTCGGCAGAAATTGAAAAGTATACCTACAAGTTTTTGGATCAAAAAGGGAATTTAATCTTTTTAGAGCAAATTCCTGTAGATCCCAAATCTGGTTATATGAGACAGGTAGTTACCTACAATGCTGAGCAGTCATACCGAGTTGAAAAAATAGATTTTTACGATCGTAAAAATTCATTATTAAAAACACTTACCTATATTGGATATGTGCTTTATAAAGATAAGTTTTGGCGTGCCAATAAACTAAAAATGGTCAATCATCAAACTAACAAAGAAACTATGCTCGAATTCAGTAAATATGATTTTGATGTTGCTTTTGCTGAAAATGATTTTACTGAAAATGCTTTAAAAAGAGCCTCTAATTAATTTATCAATTCATTAAATAATAAGTGTCACCAAAAAAGTGGCGCTTTTTTCTATGAGATTAACGCTGCTCTTTTTCTTGTTTTTAGTCCTGCGCTTTGGACATAGTCAGGACTTAAAAAAGGTTAGTCCCGTAAAAGCTCATTTTGAATTAGAACTCGACGGAGAATACCGATATTTTTATAATCAAGGCCAGTTTTTTGGTCAGAAAACACATTATCCATCCATCGCAATTACGCCAAGCTATTCACTTAACTGGGATAAAGGTTATCAGAACTTTACGACTACTGTTTTCTTCATCGCTGATCAAGATGCAAAAAGGAATTATTGGGATATTCGCGAATTTTATTATCAAAAAGCTAAAAATAATTGGGAATTCAATATTGGTTTAAAGAAAGTTTTTTGGGGAGTTGCTGAAAGTAATCATCTGGTAGATATCATCAATCAATCGGATGCCTTGAAGAGCTTTGACGGCGAACAAAAGCTCGGACAACCCATGGTTCAGTTCAGTTGGTATGCCTCAAAAATGGGGACTTTTGATTTTTTTTATCTTCCTTATCATCGCATTCGAAGATTTGCAGGAACCCGAGGTCGTTTCCGATTTGCTACCCCCATTGAAGATGAATCTATTACTTATGAAAGTAAACAAAATGAATGGCATCCTGATTTTTCTGTGAGATGGAAAAATTATTTTGGGCCAGTTGATATGGGACTTTCTTATTTTAAAGGTAATGGAAGGGAACCTTATTTTGAATTTGATCCATTAGGAAATATCAATGCTTTTTATCCATATATTGATCAAATCGGGTTAGATCTACAGATTACAGCAAATGCCTTACTTTTAAAATTTGAATCCATTTATAGAGATGCTATTGATCAGCGTTTTATTGCTGCTGTAGCTGGGTTTGAATATACTTTTAGTAATATTGACGGGAATGGATTGGATATTGGAATTATTGGTGAGTACCTCTATGATGAGCGAGACGCATTCGCGTTATCGGGTCTACAGAATGATTTATTCTATGGCAGTCGCTTAGCTTTCAATGATATCAATGACACTGCCATCTTATTAGGGGGTATTGTAGATTTAGACACCCAAACCAACTTACTCACCCTTGAAGCTTCTCGGAGAGTTGCCGACAACTTAAAAATGACTTTGGAAGCACGTCTTTTTGATCGTATTTCAAGCCAAGAGCTTTTTTTATTATTTTTCAAACAAGACAGCTTTTTAGCTGTTTCCTTTTCTAAGTACTTCTGATAAATCTCAAGAATATTCATCCCAGTCTCATAATCTATTTCAGAAAAATATTTAATCTATCAGTATTCTTAATAGTACAACCTCTTTGAATCAATAGTCTACTGCTCAAACTTTAGGAGTATAACGATTTGTTAGAGCAAAATGTAGCAACTCTCGAGAAAGCACTTAAGGAAAAGGAGGACGAGACAGTGATCCTTTGGTGGTGGTTTTGATCCTCTCCTCATTATCATCCTAAAACCTATTTTGATTTTGTATTTATTGGGTACCCTGTGGTATATAGTGGGTTTCCCATTACTCATACTTGCTGATAACTCAATATAACCCCGAAGGCTTATGCTCATGCGATTTATTAATACACTAAAGATTTCATATCTTGTTTGTTGATCATAATCTAAGCCAATCATATTTATTAAAAACAATGCCTTATGGGATTAGCTTCAACCTTTAAAGCTATTGTGAAGACGTATCAATACAGAATTATATTCTTATTTGGCAAGAAAGAGAATGCTTTACAGAGGCTTATATGAGATCCATAGATTATTTTGAGTATGGAGCTTATGGATCATAAAAAACCCTATCTATATTATTAGATAGGGTCTAGTCAATTTTTGTATTCTTAATTTATTCCATTTCCTCTTGAGCAGCTAGCTCATTTTCTAATGATTTTGTATCAAAGTAAGCTTGCATTTCTACAATTTTTCCATTTTTCCATTTGAAATCAAAATGGCTTTTATTGGCATATCTCATTCCTGTTTTATTTCCAGTGCCCATCCAAGTGAACCAGTGATTAGACCAAACATCTTTTGATTTGAAATAATTGGTGTGTACGTAAGAGTTTTCAATTTGAATATCATTAAAAATTGCATGATGCCCCTTGAAAGCCTCTAAAACAACAACTTTTGGAAGTTTATTATTATTGACATAAATGACAGCATCATCAGCCACTAGAGATTCCCAAAGGATAAATTTATTTTCTGAGTAGTCTTTATTGAGAGCTTTTACATTTTTAGAATTCTCGTCATCATCCCTTATCGTACCAGATGATTTTTGAGCAAATACAACAAGAGTGGAAAGAGAAAGAATTATTGAAAATAAAAATTTTTTCATTTTGTTATTGTTTAAGGTTGATAAAAATTTTAAGATACTAATATAAAAAACTCCTGAGACACCAAACCCCAGGAGTTGATATTAACTTTTAAATTATTTATTTTATTTATACACTTTAAGAATTTCTGCTACGTAGTCTTTTACAGCCTCTGCATTACCTCTCTCACCAATTAGTTCGGTGAACTCATTGTTACTTTGCCATTTGTCGTAAAGCATCATATGGTCCTCACGATTTTTTCCTGTAAGAGCTACCCAATGTGTTGCATTATCTGGTCTTTGCAAATCATATGTTCCAAATCCAACAACTCTTCCCTGAAAATCATTTTTAAATTTTTTTACAATCTTATCATGTCCAATTTTAAATTGTTTTGGATTTTCAGGTATGTAATCCCATATGTGTACATAATTATTTTCTTCAGTGTTTCCTTCTTGCCAACTTAAAATTCTTCCTGAATATTCATTAGTAGTTTCAACCATATTACTGTATTTAGCCCAAAAGGCTTGCCCTTTATCTTCATTACCTCCTTCAAGCCATTCAAGCCCTAGTGGAGTAAACCATATTATTCGGTGCGTAGCTTCATTGTTTTTTTGTTTACGGAGACGTTCAATTATGATTTGAGCCCCATTTAAAAGTTTCACACTCTCCAAAGCCACATCGTGTGCTTCAATAAGATCATCCTCGAAACCTTCTTTGACTATGACCTCACTAACTCCAAAAGACATTATTTGGGCTGATAGAACAACAGTTACAAGTAGACTCGATAAAAGTAAAAGTATTTTTTTCATTTTTTTAATTGTTTAGGTTGATAAAAATTTTAATAAAGCAATATAAAAAAAACTCCTGAGACACCACAATCCAAGAGATTATATACAAATCAAACAGCATACCCTCACCCCAACACCTCATGAAATACCTCCCTTTCTAACACCTCAAAGTAAGCCTCAAACTCCTCCAATATTACCTCCTTAGAAAAACACTCACAAGTACTATTAATCTCCTTTAAAACGGCTGTATGCATGCCAGATTTAAGCACTTCACAAACTAAGTTTAAATCTATTCTTAATGTGTAGCAACATAAAATCATAATTCTTATTAAGTGGGGAATAGAATCCTTTATATAGCCTTTATGGGTATGTAATGTTCATTAACTATTAAACTCTAGTATTAGTGATAAAATCACTTAAGATAGTTATTGATTTTGATTTCTCATCCTTCACTCAAATTAAGTCGTTCGATGATATTAGGGGTATAGATTCCAAGGAAGCATTTATTCGAGTTTGTACTGAAAATGGATATGAGGTTAGTAAACTACCCGAAGACTGGAAAATGCTTTCATGTTATGTTTCTGCCGGTCTAATAACAACACATCTCCTTTTCACTATAAGTAATTAGCATTATTAACCATTCTTAGTTATTGTTTAAGTGTCACTATATTTCAACTTTTGTATTGTGCAGTATTAGAGAAAATAAAAATTAATTTCTCAGGATATATTTAATTAAAACTATAGGACATATGGGAAAGCCAAATTTAGCAACAGCAATAAAGTTTATTTCGAGTGAAATAGACTCACTATCTCCAGATGTATTAAATATCTTAAAAGATGATCAAAAAGAAATTTCAAAAACTATCATTAAAACTATTAGATCGAGCCATTGTCCACATTTGAATGAGCTTTTAAATGAACGGTTGAAATATAATAATGCATAATTGGTGATGAAAATAAAATCTAAAAAAATTGGACTTTTTTATGGATCAGATACGGGTACTACGGAGTATGTTACCGAACTAATACTTAAAAGAATTGACAAAGTTGTACAAGTAAACACCTACGATATCAGTGAGGTTGGATCGCTAGAATTTGACGATTACGAGTTCTTAATCTTAGGATTATCGACCTGGTTTGATGGTGATTTACAAAGTGACTGGGAAGGTTTTTTTGCAACATTCAAAAAGATTAACTTTTCAAAGAAAAAAGTAGCTATATATGGTGTTGGAGACCAAATTGGTTATGGTGAATTCTTTGTTGATGGTATAGGTATCTTAGGTAGAGTGGTAGTTGACAATGGAGGAAAGATGATTGGTGCGTGGCCAACTGAAGGATATGATTTTGAGGCTTCAGTCGCAGAATTCGTACCAGGGTGGTTTATGGGTTTGGCTATTGACGAAGATAATCAAGGAGAAATGACGGAGCAGCGTATTGAGGAATGGGTAATACAGATAATGGTAGAATTTTCATTGATAACCGAAAAAGGGGCAGTTGCTTAAGTCTATTTGGAGGGACAAAACGAAAACCTCAAACCTTTTTGTTAGTCTTATATTTTATCTAAGAAATAAATATTTATGTCACATAACATTTTAATACTACAGGAGTCACCAAATACTCAAATTTATAAGTGTGAGTGTTGCAATCATTACAACTTCAACTATAAAAATTTATTTTTTCAGTTTACTAAAAAAGAGTTTGATATTTTCACGAAAACATTGAGATCACTGCAACCACATCATTTTGAACATCTTCATCCAGAAGGTCTTAAAGCGTTGATATTGAACACTAAACTCCCGGGAAAATTAGGATTTACCCAAGAAGAGGTTTCCAAAATCATAGGCGACATAGAGCAAGCTTTAATTATGAATGAAGTATTTGCATCTCTTTCGAACTGATGGCTTAGTACTATTGAGCTATTAAAAAAATGATGTTTAACTTTTTCATCTGTATTGGCTCCTAATCTGTTTGGATTTCTATTACTATTCTCCAAGCCGATTATTATTTAAATTGTAAAACCTATAAAAACCTTTATTAAATAGTTTAAATAAGGTTTATGGGTACTAATACTATCTTCATTTTTAATTATTTAATGGGTGAGTTACTTGTGAACCTAAGATTCAATAACATCAAAAATCTCGTCTACCCTTAGGAGCTGGTTTTCCTTTTATGCCCTAATCTAAAATCAAAGATTTCTCACCTAAACAACTCATGAAATACTTCCCTTTCTAACACCTCAAAATAAGCCTCAAACTCCTCCAATATCACCTCTCTAGAGAAACACTCACAAGTACTATTAATCTCCTTTAAAACGGCTGTATGCATCCCAGATTTAAGCACTCCAACCCTGTAGTAATCCTTAGCTTTATCACTAACTTTAAGCTTACCATGCGCTCGCTTTTTGTGCGTTCCCTTAACTAGTATAAAGTCATAACTTCCTCGAACAATAAAGGCTGAATCTTCTAGTTCTTCCATAGCGAGAACAACCACATTACCAAAGGGATTAGGACCTAATCTACGCTCTAGTCCAATACCATTAGCGATGTCTGATTCATCTGCTTGAAGAAAGCCAGCAGTGCTGCAATGAGCTTCAAGGAAGCAGTAGATTAATTTGGCTTCTTTGGATAGCTGTTTGAAGTTGTAGTTGTTCCATTTAAGGGTGTCTAATCTCATGTAATTTGTTTCTTACAAAGATATGGAGGAGGTAGGAGGAGGGTTGTTTTGTGAAGTCTTTGGGGGGGATTAAAACCTATTTTGATTTTGGATTTATTGGGTACCCTGTGGTATATAGTAAGTTTCCCATTTCATGTTATGGCTTAATATGAC
>Ga0209602_1003762_pt1 | contig 11464 bp, 8 predicted proteins | sample COGITO_mtgs_1205_3_FD_184810 | JGI IMG/M metagenome (GOLD analysis project Ga0209602, IMG submission 184810) | Pelagic marine microbial communities from North Sea - COGITO_mtgs_120524 (SPAdes) (version 2) | ecosystem: Environmental > Aquatic > Marine > Epipelagic ...
CATTCACATTGATGTCATTTGTGTCAAACATTCTTTTAAACTCTGTAGAAATTTATTTACGAGATATTCTTGAACGCACCTTGAATATCAATGAAGCAGGTTACTGGACTGCGATAACAAATATTTCTAAAAACTATATGGTGTTTTCAACAGCTATTTATAGTTTATACGTTATCCCCAAATTTGCTAAAATTAATTCACGTCAAGGTTTTAAAAAGGAAGTGTTTCATATATATAAAACCCTTTTGCCTTTATTTGGTGTTGGAATGTTATTGATTTATCTGTGTCGTGATTTTGTCGTTCAGCTAATCTATCCAGATTTTAATGGGATGACCCCATTGTTTAAGTGGCAATTATTAGGGGATTTTGTGCGTTTAGCGGCTGTAGTGGTGGCGCATCAATTTTTAGCTAAAAAGATGATCAAAAGTTTTATCGCTTCTGAAATATTATCCATGATATTGCTCTTTGTATTGTCTCTAATTTTAATACCAATCTATGGCACTGAGGGGGTTGTTATTGCCCATTTTCTGCGTTATATTATTTATTTTGGCTTTGTATTGTTGCTCATACAGCGTTATTTTTCAAAACGAACTTAATGTTTTTTCCATGCCGCTAGGCTACGTTCTGCTATGAGATGTGCGTCGTGGAACTGCTCAACAAATTTTCGTGCGGACGTACCAATGGCTATTATTTTTTCTGGTTGTTCAATCAGATCAACCAATTTCAAATAGATGCTTTGGGGGTCGGGAAGGGCATTGATGACAACTTGATCCTCTTCAATATTATAATATTCAAGCCATTCTCGCTCTGCACCAGTAAAAACTACTTTACCCTTTGCCATAGCTTCCAATGCATTGTATCCTTGGTCATAAGCATAGACCATATCTAGTAAAATATGCGCCGAATTATAGGCTTTCAAATATTCAGAATGTGCAAGATTATGAGTTGTGATAATCTCAATTTTTGATTCGTGCGAAGACATCAGTTTTTGTAGCGCTAATTCAAAAAGATCATTTCCTTTTTTGTAGTAATTCCGAGAATTGATTCCATGAAAGATCACAATCTTATCAGTAATAATAGGTATTTGAAACTCTAATTGTTTTAGGTAAATCGGGTGAGGCATCAGTCCGAGGTGTTTTGGATGATTCTGCAGCGGTAATAAGTAATCCAAGTCAGATGAAAATACACCAATCACGTTTTTATAAACATAATCGTGTAAGACTTTGTGAGATGATGACACGTAATTTAAAGCAGGAAGAAAGTCTTTTTTATGACCTTTATTTTCAAAATAGGGCGTGAGAATGCTATACCTGTATTTGCCGTCTAATGCAAACTTTACACTGATGTAATCCGTTCCATTGGAAAGTAGGAATACCTTTTTGTTGTGCTCGAAGATATAAGAAAGGAGTTTAGCCTCAGTTTTTGGCAAACAGCCTATGGGCCTCTCATTAATCAATTGTACAACATCCTGATTGAGAAATCTATGCTGATGATGTCGAAACTGTCGGGTCAGATTAATACTGTTCAAGTCCATGCCAGAAAAAACATGTACAATTCTGCGAACGTAATACCAAAAGCCACTCTGAAAACGTTGCTTTAACAATATGTCTGCAGGACGTTTTTTAAATCCATCACCATGTCCAACAAGCAATACCTCGTGACCTAATGCCTCAAGTCCCAGCTTCAGATTGAAGTGCGATGCATTATATTCGCCAAGCAATAGAATCTTCATTAATGATTACATTTGTCCAAATATAACTTTAAATGTGCCAATATTCCGTCAAAAAAAAGGTTTGTATTGTGGTTTCTTCCTTGAGTCACGGTGGCGCACAACGCTCATCAGCAAGTCTCACTTTTGTTTTTGAAAAGCTCGGTTATGACGTATTTGTAGCAACAGTGTTGCCAGGTGTGGCGTATGATTTTACTGGAAAATTGTTCGAAATTCATGCCATTAAATCGGCGATACATCCAAGTTTAAATAGGATTAATAAGTTGTTTAAATTCCGTCGATTTTTAAATCAGGAAAAATTTGATTTAATCATCGACAATAGAGCAAGAGTTCGTGTTTTACGAGAATTGGTTGTGGTTAAATATTTGTATCCAAAGACTGCAATCTATATGATTCGAAATTTCAATTTTGAAAAGGTATTCACACCATATAAATCTTTTAACCGTTGGCTCTATAAAAATCGCCGTTTGGTTTCTGTATCTGAGTCTGCTGCAAAAAAGGCGAAATTTGAATTGAAATTAAGGCATGTCGAGGGAATTCCAAACGCTATTCCAAACTTGAGAGATTATCCATTTCTATCAAATCAATTGCCTGAACTGCCTGAAAAATACATCTTATGTTGTGGTCGTATTGAAGATGCTAGTAAAAATCTTCGATTACTTTTGTCTGCTTTTAAAATGTCAGAACTACAAAATGATAATATTAGTCTGGTTATCTTGGGTTCTGGTCCAGATGAAACTATGATAAAACAATATGCTGAGGCGTTGGGTGTCGATAACTCAATTATTTGGCTACCCTTTATGTCAAATCCCTTCACAGTTATGGCAAATGCGTTATTTGTAACCTTGACCAGTCGCTATGAGGGTTTTCCTAGGGTTCTTATTGAGTCATTATCTGTAGGAACGCCAGTTGTCTCAATTGATTGTGAATCAGGCCCCTCAGAAGTGGTTCTAAACGAAAAGAATGGTTTATTGGTTAAAAATAATGATCCTTCAGTATTTGGTGACGCCATGAAGCGCCTTATATTTGATCAAGAGCTCTATCACCAATGTCAATTGAACGCCAAAAAAAGTGTGGAACACTTATCAATTGATAACATTGCATTGAGGTGGAAAACATATCTTAACTTTGAGTCATGAATACAATAGATAAAGTGGTGCAAGTAGAAATCCCAAACATTAAAGATCCTCGAGGTTCATTGGCGGTGATTGAGGGTGATGTTTTGCCTTTTGGGGTTAAAAGGGTTTATTACTTGTATGATGTACCTAGTGATGCCTATCGTGGCGGTCATGCGCATAAATCACTGGTGCAGTGCTTAATTCCAATAAGTGGGAGTTTTGAAGTGCTACTCGATGATGGACACAACCAAAAATGCGTCATGTTGAATAAGCCCGACAAAGGGCTTTTGATTCCTTCAGGTATTTGGCGCGAATTGGATAATTTTTCTTCAGGAGCTGTATGTCTCGTTTTAGCTTCTGAAGTTTTTGATGAAGATGATTACATCAGAAATTATGACTTGTTTAGATCTTTAAAGGCATAATTTTGATTTCTTGGATAGGCTATAATACAGTTTGTAAAAGTCTAACCATAAAAGGGGTGCAATACCCAGTTTTAGAAAAAACCGCATGAAAGGTATTTTTAACCATAGCCATGTGCGCAAAACACCACTCATATGATAAGACTCAATTTTTTGTAGGGTCGATAATAATCGACTTTGAGCCACAGTAATTAAACCTTGTTGTTCGAATTCTACGATCTGAGTTGCGGTTTCTTGGCATTTCATTAAAAAGGTACTATTGTCCTCTAAACCATCATGAAACACTGGGTTATCGATATGTAGCATTTCAACCCTCTCTCGAAAAAGTGCACCGCTAAAAACCAAGTCCAATCCATAGCCTTTAATTTGTGCTGGATTACACTTTAAAAAGACGGCTTTATCAATGAGTAAATTCCCTGAGAACACATAGCGATAAGGATTTTTCGACCTTAATGCTGCAGAAACAGATTCTCTCTTTGATCCAAACTGATGCCTCAAATTGAAATTAAATTCACTGGATTTACGATAGGTATAGCCCCCGAGAAATACAGCATATTGTGTTTTTGTTTTTAAGACAGAAATGTATTTGTTATAAAACTGGTCATCCGAAGGGATGGTATCACTGTCTAAAAAAAGCAGCCACGAATATTTAGCTTCGTTTGCTAACCAATTCCTGATGGCTGTTCGTCCTTGATTTTTATCAAATCTAACATATGTGCAATGCTCTAAAGAATTTAGAAGTCTATTTTGCTCAAAATTTTCAGTACTTCCGTCGTCTGCTATGATGATCTCAAAAGGAATTGTACTTCGTTTTGCTTGATTCAATAAAATCTCAACCAAATAAGTGACATTGCAATTATATGCAGGAATGAGAATTGAAATCATCTAAGCTTGACGTTGAACCACTTCAAAAACTTGCTGCTGATCGCATTTAATAGTGCGAGAAGGGTATTTGGAAAGAATCGCATAATCATGAGTCGCCATCAAGAATGTTTGTCCTTTTTTATTGAGATCTCTCAACACTTCCATAACCTCAAAACTGGTTTGAGGGTCTAAGTTTCCTGTTGGTTCGTCTGCTAAAATCAAAGCAGGGTCATTGAGCAAAGCTCTTGCTATGGCAACTCTTTGTTGCTCGCCTCCTGATAATTCATGTGGGAATTTATTCCCAGAACTCGACATGTCTACACTATTTAAAACAGAACCACTTTTTTCTTTAATGGCAATTTTATCTTTCCAGCCTGTAGCTTGAAGAACAAATTTAAGGTTGTCATTAATGGTTCGATCTTCTAATAACTTAAAGTCTTGAAACACAACACCAATTTGCCTTCTCAGCATGGGTATATCTTTGGTTTTAAGAGTATTTAAATCAAAGCCAACTATAGAACCTTGGCCAGTTTTTAGTGGGAGTTCGCCGTATAACGTTTTGATAAAGCTACTTTTTCCCATACCTGTTTTGCCAATTAAGTAAACAAAATCTCCTTGCTTCATTTCAAAATTGATGCCAGTCAAGATTTCCTTTCCCCCTTGAATGATTGAGGCATCTTGAAAAGATATAAGCGTTTCAGCCATAGTTTTTAGTGCTTTTAAGATGAGTAAAAGTATCATAAATATCCAACTTAATAAAACTAATGTTCATTTCTATTGGTATGATTTGTTTCAAATATTTTTTTAAAATGTCTTTCATACTTTGCATCTCAACTATGCGTTATTATAATAGCTTTGCATAGGATATTGATACTCCTCAAAATTTTAAAACAGATGAAAAAGTTCCCTTTTCTATTTTTTATTTTTGCTTTTTTCTTTTCCACCACTTTATTAGCTCAAAAAACTGGCGCATATGATCAAGATCTTTCTCAGTTTCAAAGAGGGATTCATTTGTATGAATCAGGTCAGTTTAACCCTGCTATTATTGTCTTTAAGGAGGTTTACGAGCGTTCTAAGCAGTCGTACTTAAGAACTGAGGCTGAGTATTTTATAGCCAGTTCGGCCATCAGGGCAAAGCAAAAAAATGCGGAAGATTTAATGGATGCTTTTATCGAAAATTATCCTACGCACCCTCGTCAAAATGCTGCTTATTATGATGTGGGCCACTATTACTTTCAAAACCGCCAACCCGCCTATGCCTTAAAGTGGTATGATAAGCTAGACCCTCAAAATCTATCCTTGGATCAACGTGAAACATTTTATTTTGAAAGGGGGTATAGTTATTTTGTAGGCAAGAAATACGATAAGGCGAAGTCCGATTTGTTACGGGTTATCAATACTTCTGAATATCAGCAAGAGGCTAAATATTACTTAGGTTATATGGCATATGAAGGCGATGACTATGACAAGGCGTCCTTATATTTTGACCAATTGCAAAATCCTGACGAACACGCTTCTGGATTAAATTATTATCAAGCAGATAAGAGTTTTAAAGAAGGTGAATTTCTTAAAGCCATAGAATTTGCTAAAATAGCTCTTGATCAGAGTTCTGTTGAAAATCGATCACAATTATCTAAAATTATTGGAGAGAGTTACTTTAATTTAAAGCAATATGACGAGGCATTATATTATCTTAAAGGCTATCAGGGAATACGAGGGAAGTGGGAGCATGTCGATTTTTATCAATTAGGTTATGTTTATTTTAAACAAGAGAAATATGACAACGCGATAAGTGAATTTAACAGAATTCTTGATGGAAATGATGCTGTAGCTCAAAACGCCTATCATCATTTGGCGCAGTGTTATTTGGCCATTGATAAAAAGCTAGAAGCTTTGATTGCCTTTAAAAATGCCGCAGAACTTAATTTTGATCAAAATATTAAGTCTGACGCGAGTCTTCAATATGCCATATTGAGCTACGACATTGGTAATCCATTTCAATCGGTACCAGATATTCTAAATGGCTATTTAATCACTTATCCAATGTCGGATAAGAAATCAGAAATTGAGTTACTATTAGTAAATGCTTATGTTACTTCCAAAAACTATCAGGCCGCTTACGATTTGTTGCAAGCCAGCAATAAGACGATAGACAATGATACTTATCAGGCGGTCACCTTTAATTTAGCCGCAGCAGCTTTTCAAGATGGAGATCTTAAAAAGGCCAAACTGTTTTTTGATTTAACAAAGGAAAAAAGCAGTGAAACATTGTTTGGCTGGCGATCAGCCTATTGGCTTGGCGAATTGGCCTTAATTCGAGGAGACCTTGATGATGCAATATTACTTTTTAATAGGGTCAAGCCAAAAATTGGTTTTAAAGGAACTCCAGAGTCAAAGGATTTAGATTATGCTTTAGGATATGCCTATTTTAATAATGAGGATTTTAAAAACGCTTCGACGTCCTTCGAGGTCTCTCTTAAAAATCTTTTAGATCCTGCGAAACGCAAAGACGCTATATTAAGACTGGCCGATAGTGAATTTGCTCAAAGACAATTTGACAGTGCCCTATCTTTTTATACTCAAGCTGAAACTACCCCTGGCATTGGAAATGATTATGCAGTTTATCAGCAGGCTATTTGTTTTGGACTGCTCAATGACAAAGCTAAAAAATTGAATTTACTTCAAAAGTTTTCTGATTCTTTTCCTCGTTCTGCTTGGCGTGATGACGCTTTTTTAGCCTTAGCTAATGATTTGGCGAAATCCGGGAAATCAAATCAAGCTATAGACCAATATAATCAGCTCATCACTAAAATTCCTAATAGTCCTTTGCGACCCAAAGCCGAGTTAAGAAAGGGTTTGCTGCAGTATAACTTAGGTCAAAACGACTTGGCCTTGTGGGCGTTGAAAGCCGTGGCGGTAAATACTGCAGCACCTGACGAATCTCGTCAAGCGTTGAAAACTATAGAACAAATTTATGTTGATATGGGTGATGTACCCGCTTATGTGGCTTGGCTTAAGTCGGCGAACATGAAAGATTATAATGATTTACAATTTGATGACTTGAGTTTTTCGGCTGCTGAGAAAAGATATATCGAACGTGATGTCAAAAGCGCTATAAGATTGTTTGAAAAATATTTGGTCGATTTTCCTGATGGGGCTCATCTGTTCCTGTCTCATATCTATTTGAGTGAGTTATTTGGAGAAAGTAATGACCTTCTCAAGCGCATACCTCATCTATTGTTCGTAACCAATCAGCCTAATAATGAGTACACCCAAGATGCCTTAATTCAGTTAGCGGATGCATATCTCAAACTACAAAAGTCTAACGAAGCCATACCGATATTGTACCGCTTGGCTCATGATCACCCTGAGCCGAAAAACCAAAGCTTTGCTCATTCTAATTTGATGCAACTCTATTTCAATCAAGGAGATTTTGATAAAGCACTGTCAGAATCAATCCTTTTGCTAAATGGTGCTTCAGTTGAAGACGATTTAAAATCTAAAGCCATAGCCATCAAGGCCCGAAGTGAAATTAAATTGGCGATGTATGAGGCTGCTCAACAAAGTTATAGTCATCTTCAAGCCGTTTCGATTTCTCAATCATATTTGGCTGAGGCGATCTTTTACGATGCTTTTTTTCTAAGTAGAGAGGAGAAGCATCAAATGTCGAATGAGCGTTTGCAAAATCTTATCAAGGACTATCCTGGTTATCCAGAATTTTCGGCTCGTGGTTTATTGTTGATGGCAAATAATTTTGCAGCCCTAAAGGATAATTATCAAGCCAATTATATACTGAATCACCTTATTTCCAATTTTAGCAAATTCCCTGAAATTATAGTCCAAGCCGAAGCGCTTCTTGAAAAGGTGAAGTCGAAGGCTGCAGAAACTAATGCTTCAATCACATCAGACAATGATTAATAACAATGCTTATTTCGCAATTATTTGGATGGTTTTGCCAGTAATGGCAATAGCCCAAATCGAAAATGATACTTTAGGAACCCAAACGGTTAATATTGAAAAGACATTTACGCCTTCCGTAGATGAGGCTCGTAAAATTAATTCTACGCCAGAATCTACTGATCCAAATTCAGTTAAAAAAATTGAAACCAAATATGAGGTGCAATCCATTCCTGTGGCATCAGTTTTTAATCCTTTAAAACCCAATGCACGACAAATTAAAATGATTAAGTCTGAAAAGTTTTTCGCCAACCAATTGATGCTCATGGGCGGTAATTATGGGACAATTTTAGCAGAATTTTCAGCTGCTTTTGACCTTGGGGTTAATCAAAAATTAACTACCCTCCTTGATCATCATTCATCTCAGGGCGGTATATCTAAAAATACAATTGACGATGATTTTAACCGTTCGAATTTGGGTTTGACGTTCTCAAATATTACACGCAATAATGATTGGAATATTCGTGCTTCTGCAGGATTTAATCAATATCAATGGTATGGTGTGCCTCAAAATTTATGGAATCAAGAACAATTGAATAACATTTCAGATCCACACCAGTGGCTCACATATGACTTTGGATCAACCTTAAAACCAGACTCTGAGTGGTTAGGAGAAATGCAAATTGAAATGAATGGACTGTCAGACAATTTTGAAAACACAGAAATTATTGCATCGGCTTCATTAGTATCATTGTTACCATTTATGGATGACACTTTTGAATCCTCTTTTGCTGCGAAATACAGATCAAACGAGACTGGTTTGGAATCAGAAGGCACGTTGGACAACCTTCTGTTTTCATGGGCACCAAAGTTTAAGATACACACGGGTGATTTGTCCTTAGATATAGGTCTCATTGGGTTTTATCAAATTACTGACGATCCAAATGCCTCTGATTTCTTTGTAGTACCTGATGCTCATTTAGCTTACAATCTCGAAGATTTGGTGGTAAGTTTTGATGCGACAGGTGGTATCCGTCAACATTCATACCGAAATTTTTTAGACACCAATTCATTCTTCAGCCCTAATAATGATATTTTATCTGAAGAAATTCCTTACCAATTTTCTATTGGTGTTGAAGCACAGGTTGCACCCGATTTTAGTATTGACGTGGGTTTATCTTATGAAAATGCAAATCAGAAACCAATGATGGTTTTGAATAGCATCACTGATGACTTAAGTCAAGATTATAATTTTGGAAACAGTTTCGGGCTGTTATTTGATAGTATAAAGTCCACAAGTGTAGGAGCGGGATTTATTTATACAGGATTGGAAAAGACTACAATACACATAAGAGGTCAGTACAATAATTTTTCGACGGACGTTATCGAGTTTTTTTATAACAGGTCTAATTTAGAGGCTTCACTCTTTATTCATTCATCCTTATCAGAGCATTGGTCTTTAGATTTGTTTGGTAAACTTTATGGCTTAAGAAAGGATCGCTTTCTTTCGTTAAATACAATTCTAGGACTTGTTGATGAAAATATAAATATCTCCGCTTTTGTAGATTTGAACTTGGCAACAAATTACCGACTATCTAATCATTGGACAATTGAGGTTAGGGTAAATAATTTCCTCAATGCCGATCAACCAAGATGGGGCTATTTTCCCGTACAAGGCATTCAAGGCTTAGCAGGATTACGCTATAATTTTGATTGGTAGACCTAATTATTTTTTCTTCTAATTCATTTTTTTGTATTTTATTAAGTCATTGATTTTAATTTGTTTAAACTAATTTTAAACCTCTTATTTAAATGGTTTAGGTTAATATATTGTTAAAATAGTACTATGTTATACATGTTACCGTAACATAATTGCTTGAATAGCGTCTACTAAGTAGATAACAATAATAAAAATCATAATCATGACACTTTTAAATCTATATCTTTCCAAAATTGACCGACCTACTATTTTTAGCTTAAAAGACTCCAAGAGAGTCCTGTGGCACAATCATAGACGCTATTCATAATTTTTTTTAAATCTTAAATTTTTACACATGATAACTTCAAATCTAAAACAAACAAAACGCATTTTTTATTTTAATCAAAAGGATACAAAAAGTATCCACTGGAATAATTCAAGACGTTATTCCTTTTAATTTGTGATTATTTAAAGACACAATTAAGCACCTTGACAATTACCAAGGTGCTTTTTTTATCATTACGTGCAATTTTACCATTTGATTGATTAGTGCACCTTGCTTATCTTTGAAAAAAATATCAACATGACTAAGCCTTTTCTATGCATCGCTATTTTAGCTCTATTCTCATGCAATCAGCAACCGTCAGTTGATCTTTTTACCAATGCGTCAATTTACACTTCAAACGAGGCGATGCCAAATGCGACAGCTATGGCTGTTTCTGATGGCAAAATTGTTGGTATTGGTGATCAAGAAAGTTTGAGAGCTCAATTTAAAATTAATCAAGCCATTGATCTTGAAGGTCTCACTGTTGTGCCAGGATTGATAGATGCACACTGTCATTTTTTAAATTTGGGGTTTCAGGGACAACAAGTGGATTTAGTAGGAACTAAGAGTTTCGAAGAAATTGTTTTACGAATTTCAGCTTTTCAAGCTGAACGTCAATTGGCATTTATTCAAGGGCGCGGTTGGGATCAAAACGATTGGGAAGATCAATCATTTCCCAACAAAGCGCAACTCGATAGCTTATTCCCTAAAATTCCAATTGCTCTCTCGCGTATCGACGGTCATGCGTTACTATGCAATCAAGCTGCACTGGATTTAGGAGGTGTTACCGCCAAAAGTCAAATTGATGGTGGAACAGTGGTTTTAGAAAATGGACAGCCTACAGGTGTATTGATTGATAAGGCGGAAGAATTGGTTATGTCTTATTGGCCTAAGCCCACCCGGCAAGAAAAAATCAATGCCCTTCTATCCGCAGAAAAAATATGTATTGCACTGGGGTTAACAACAGTCGATGACGCTGGTTTGGATCGCACGGAAATTGAACTTATTGATAGTTTGCATCAAGTGGGTGCATTAAATATTAAGGTTTATGCAATGGCCTCAGCTACACCCTCTAATTTGGATCATTATCTCAATCAACCGATCCTCAAAACAGAGCGATTGCATATGCGTTCTTTTAAGTATTATGTTGATGGAGCACTTGGGTCTCGAGGTGCTTTATTGCGTGCCCCGTATAGCGATGCCTCACATACCTTCGGATTACCAGTCAATTCGATTGAGGATTTTAAACGCACCGCTAAACGCATTGCTGTCTCAGATTACCAAATGAACACCCATGCTATAGGCGATTCTGCCAATCATGTTGTTTTGAATACTTATAAAGAAATACTTAATAATCAAATAAATCGCAGATGGCGTGTTGAGCATGCTCAAGTATTGTCAACGAAAGATGCA
>Ga0209602_1003766_pt1 | contig 11461 bp, 9 predicted proteins | sample COGITO_mtgs_1205_3_FD_184810 | JGI IMG/M metagenome (GOLD analysis project Ga0209602, IMG submission 184810) | Pelagic marine microbial communities from North Sea - COGITO_mtgs_120524 (SPAdes) (version 2) | ecosystem: Environmental > Aquatic > Marine > Epipelagic ...
AATAAACCAAAAACTATCGTTTTGAGCTATCCCTTTTTGACAAAAGAACAATAAAAAAAAGGTATAAAACTTATAGCTGGTTTTCATATATAAAATCGGTGATAAGTTGAGCATTAATGGTGTAATCATCAAACATAGGGTGCCTTTTTACGTCCTTTGAATTTAGTGTTATTTTTAACTCTACTTTCCTTACCTGAGGAAGGAGTGAGCACTCTAATCGTGACAATTGGGTATACAATTCGCTATCAACAGAGCCTTCCGTTTTATTAGTGACTGGATTGACCTCGGCTGCCTTCATGATATTTGCTGGATCATTAAACAACTCGAATAGTTGCTTGTCGTTTTCATCAAAAAAAGTCATAACAACACCACCGCTTATTGGAAAATTATTAGCTAATTTCAAGAGCAAAGATCCTTCTTTAACATTTGATATTTTCTCATTTTTATAAAACTCTACCGGTTGTTTGGTGAGCAATTCTAAGTTTTCAAACCCTATTTTTAACGGCATTTCAAATCTAACATTAACCAAGAGCTCACTGACATCAAAAGCAAAATCTTCTTGATTAATAGTGCCGTAAGGTCTAACCGTAGCCTCTAAATCTGGCATTAATTTGTTGGGCGCTAGCTCTAAAAACTGTTTTAAATTTGAGTTTGATTTATCAAGAGTGATGTCGTATTCTGAGGCTACTAGGGGTGGGTTATTCACCGCTTTTTTCAAGAGAAAAGGGTTTAACAGGTCTTGGGAAACCAATTTTATGCTTTTTTTATTGTTGGTGTTTTCCCCTTTGATTTCTTTAATGTCAATTAATGTTTCTATTCCAAAGCTATTGTAAAAATTAAGATTCATGGAGGCGTCTTCTAGGCTGAGATTTCCTTTTATATTATCAAATATTTTTAGATTTAGCGTGTCTTTGCTTTGTAAAATATGTTTGCCTGGGTCACCTATAATCAGTTCTGGAACAAGATCTACCAAGCCAAGTTCAATATAGATTTTGTCTTCTAAAGACAGTGTTCTTTTTATCCCAGAATATTCTATGCTTGCAATTAATTCTGTATAAACATGGTTAAATACCGGTTCTACCAAATTACTTTTCCCCCAAAAATAAATGGTATATCCATCAATTGGGAAATATTCCTCAACTCTAACCGTCTCTCCTTTTTTAGCTGGGTCTACTTTCCATGTTTTTTGGAGTGAGCCCGATTGACCTGTTTTGAAACTGTTGGGGATTTTGTAATCCAACACAATAGACTCTTCAATGGTAGATAGAATCTTTAGCTTTATAAAACCTGATTTTAATTTTACTTGTGTAAACTCAGCTCCTCCGAAATAGTATTTTAACTCATCTTTTTTTTCTACTAAATTTTGAGCTGGAAAAACAGCGGTAGCTATGCTGGGTTTGAGGTCGCGTATCGCTATTTCTGTTCGAATCCCCTTGTAAACATTAACAAGGACAGGGTCGCTGCTGTTGGCTGTTTTCACGCGCTTTACGATTAATTCTAAAATCCCGTTTACTTTTTTATTGGCTAAAGAGTATGATTTTGATATACTACTGTTGGGTAAAAGGTTGTTAAAAATGCCCGAAACTATGACACTTTTATCATCATTGTTCTGTAATTCAAACTCTAATATTTCTGCAACAACAGGAAGATCGTTAGAAATTGTAATGTCAATAAAACCCGAAACAAAAGTTGCTGTTGTAAAAAAATCTTCAGTAACATCAATTACAGTACCCTCGTTGGTTTGTATGTCCTGACCGGGAAGTATGGTTGTTTGGTTGTGAAGTAATGCGCTCGCTGGGTATATTTCTAAAAGGGTTAGTGTGTCTTTAAACGAACGGTCATCCAAAACTAGGCTAGAAAGTGTAACCTCAGAAACCTCTACAGTATCTGGTATCTGAACAATATCATCAATATCACTTACGCCATATTCGGATTCAAAAACAACATTTATAGAGCCGTCTACATTGTTTTCTGTTAACGAGTCCGCAATAGCGTTGCCTAAATTTAGCTCTGATTCAAAAATGGGCACCACCCAATTACTCTCCGAAACAAACTTTTCTTTTCTGCAACCCCAAAAGACAAGTCCAATTAAAACGAAAAAAAGATATTTTCTCATTCCACAAATAACGTAATATCTTCTGTTGAATTTGTTAGGTTTGTGAAGTATTACACAAATATGTCATCGCATCACTTTGTAAAAGAGGGACAAGAGCCAGCGCTTGTATTCGCAAATGGACAAGAATGTTCGCATGATTTGGTAGTGCAGCTCATGGAATGGTGTCCTTTTATTGTAGCTTTAGATGGTGCATACCATCGATTAAAAAACAAACAGATTGCGCCCGATGTAGTCATTGGAGATTTGGATAGTATCGGTTCTTATGAGCCCTCGAAAGAAATACGCTTTATTCAAAAAAATAGTCAAGAAAAGGGGGATTTAGAGAAAGCTATTCTTTTTTTAATTGACAAAGGTTATGATGCCATCCATGTAATCTGGGCAACGGGTAAACGTTTGGATCACACTATAAACAACTTGATGCTTTTGGCTACATACCCCAAAATTAGAATCGTTTTGTATGATGATTTTTCAAAAGCATACGTAATACCCAAAATTTTTTCTAAAGTGTTTAATCAGGGAGCTTTTATATCGTTGATTCCATTACCTTATTGTGACGGAATAACCACTAGTAATTTGAAATTTTCCTTAAAAAACGAATCGCTAAAACTGGGCGATAGAAGTGGAACAAGCAACGAATCAGTATCTACTGGCGAGATAAATATTGTTTATAAAACTGGGTTATTGGCCATCATAGAAAGTACCGATTAGTTTTATCTGCTGTAATTGGGTGCCTCCTTCGTTATTGTGATGTCGTGAGGATGACTTTCTCGAATTCCAGAACCTGTGATTTGGGTGAATTTTGCTTTTTTCAGGTCTTCAATACTTGAAGATCCTGTATATCCCATTCCAGCTCTTAAGCCACCAATATATTGATAAACCACTTCAGATAAGCTGCCTTTATAGGCTACTGTTCCAACGATTCCCTCCGGAACAAGTTTACCTATTTCCGCTTCTGCATCCTGAAAATAACGATCGGTTGAGCCTTTTTTCATAGCCTCTATACTTCCCATTCCTCGATATGATTTAACTTTTCTTCCGTCGTAAAACGAAACCTCTCCAGGTGCCTCTTCTGTTCCTGCAAAAAGAGAGCCCGCCATAATGGTATCTGCTCCTGCAACGATAGCTTTTACTAAATCACCGCTATAACGTATCCCGCCATCCGCAATAACAGGAACACCTGTTCCTTCTAAAGCTTGAGCACAGTCCATGATTGCACTAAGTTGGGGTGCGCCAATTCCCGCAATTATTCTTGTGGTACAAATAGATCCTGGACCAACACCTACTTTTACAGCATCAGCTCCATTGTCAGCTAGATATTTTGCCGCCTCTCCAGTAGCAACATTTCCAACAATAACCTGTAAATTAGGATATTTTGCTTTTACTTTTTTTAGTTCTTTGACCACACCCATAGAGTGGCCGTGCGCTGTATCAATGGCTATAACATCAACATCTTCTTTAACCAGGGCTGCTACCCTTTCCATGGTATCTTCGGTCACACCAACTGCGGCACCCACCATTAAACGACCAAAACTATCTTTGCAAGCTTGGGGGTGGTTTTTGACTTTCTGTATATCTTTAAATGTAATTAAACCTAGTAGTTTTTGAGATGTGTCAACAACGGGCAGCTTTTCTATTTTGTATTGTTGAAGGATTTGCTCTGCTTCTTTTAAATCGGTTCCATATTTTGCTGTGATTAAGCCCTTTTTGGTCATCACATCGCCAATTGATGTATTTAAGTCACGTTGAAATCGAAGATCTCGATTGGTAATAATACCTACAAGTGTGTTTAGTTCGTCTGTTATTGGGATTCCTCCTATTTTATTCTCTTTCATTACGCCTAGAGCGTCACTTAAAGTATTTGTTTCGCTCAGGGTGATTGGATCTTTGATCATACCGCTTTCCGATCTTTTTACCTTTTTAACCTGTTTGGCTTGGTCAGCTATGCTCATGTTTTTGTGAATGATTCCGATGCCGCCTTCTCTTGAAATAGCAATAGCGAGTCTTGCCTCTGTAACAGTATCCATCGCTGCACTCACAATAGGAATATTAATGAACAGGTTTTTTGTAAGTTTTGTTCTAGTCACAGTATCTCTAGGTAGAACCTCTGAATACTGGGGCAAAACCAAAACATCATCAAAGGTTAAACCTCTGTTTAAAATTTTTGGGTGTGTAGTCTGGGACATTTGCAAATAATGAAATAGTTATTTGCCGAACAAAGGTAATACATATATTAATTAACTGGTTATGAAAAGTAATTTGTAACAACAATACGCTTATTTGTTCCGTTCTATGTGGTGAAAGAAGTTAACTCTATCTTTGCTTTACACAATGAGGATAATTATAATTGTTTTTGTGGCGTTTACATGGGTGTGTAGTTTTTCACAAACCACACAAGAGCGACTCGGAATACAATTTTTCGAAAACAACGAATATGAAAAAGCTGAAGCGATTTTTAAAAAAATATATCACCAAAATACACCGTCTATTTATGTTTATGAGTATTATTTAAACACGTTAATTGCCTTAAAAAAACAAAGAGAGGCTGAAAAAGTGGTTGAATATCGCATAAAAAAGTATCCTTCCGATATTGCCCTGCAAGTAGATTTGGGTTTTGTGCTTGACCGTTTTGGTGAAACCGAGAAAGCTAACCGGTTTTTTGATAAAATTTCTAAATCCTCCACAGAAAATATATACGAGGTAAAGGTCTTAGCCAATGGGTTTCAACGTAGGGGGTATCCTGAAAAAGCGATTGAACTATATCAACTTGGAATTAAAAAACATGGCCATCTTCCTTTTTATGTTGAACTTATTTATGTATACCGATCAGCATTGAAAACAAAAGAACTTGCTGATTTTTCCATTAACTTAATACAACAAGAACCTAGCACGTATACCTATGTAAATAGGAGTTTAATTACTGTTTTTGAAGAACCTGAGGCTGTTGAACACCTAAGACAAATAATACTTAAAATCATCCAGAAAAAACCCGACAACGTAATGCTAAACGAGCTGTTGTTGGAATGTTTTATTCATCAAAAAAAATACGCGTCTGCTTTTAAACAGGTAAAATATATTGATCGTTTGTCAAAAGCCCAAGGCAAAAGAGTACTTGATTTAGGTGATCTCTGTTTACAAAACCATGTGTTTAAAGAAGCGATTGACGCATACTATTACATTATTGATTTAGGAAAAAATAACCCTTATTATTTGGATGGGCAAAACGGTCTTATCCGAGCCATGTATCAGCAAATATCGCTATCTATTCAGCCAGACTCTTCAGAGTTGTCTACCTTGACGTTAAAAATACAGGAACTTATAAATCAGGAAGGATTAACATATAAGACCGTATCCAGTATTTATCATTTGGCAGAAATAAATCTGTTTTATCTGAAAAAACCTGAAGAAACTTGTATTCTTCTTAAAAAAATAATTGAAACCCCGCGATTACAGCCTGGTTTTGTGGCAAAATGTAAGTTGTTATTGGGTGATGCTAGCCTCATTCAAGGTCTTGAGTGGGAGGCTCGCTTGCTTTATGGTCAGGTGGAGAAACAATTTAAAGAGGATGCTTTGGGTCAAGAAGCTCGTTTTAAGAGTGCAAAACTGAGTTACTACATGGGTGATTTTGAATGGGCGCAAAGTCAATTGGACGTTTTAAAAATGGCAACCACCCAACTTATAAGCAATAATGCGATGGAATTGTCGCTTTTAATTCAAGATAATATAGGGTTAGATAGCACAAATCAGGCGCTAACCGACTATGCAAAAGCGGATTTTTTATTGTTTCAAAATAAAGTTAATGCTTGCAACGAGGTGTTAAACTTATTGCCGTTTAAATACCCAAATCATTCACTAAATGACGAAATCTATTTTTTAAAAGCTCGGGTTCAAGAGCAATTAGGGGATTTTCAAAAAGCAAAATCTCTATATGCTGTTGTGTATCAAAAATATCCTAACGATATCCTTGCCGATAATGCTTTGTTTCGTGCTGGGGTTATCTCAATTCAGATATTGAAAGACCAAAAAGAAGCAAAACAATTGTTTGAGCAGTTAGTCTTTAATTATGGTGGTAGTTTATATGTTACCGAAGCCCGCAAGCAGTACCTTAAACTTAAAAATGAATAAAACGAAGCTACAATACGGTGCCGATGTGATCGAAAAATACTTCGTTCCGTTCTTATTTTTGATTATTTTTAGTGTTCCTCTTTGGTTAAAAGTAGATTTGTTGCCGTTTCGAATGTGGGATGAGTCTAGAAACGCAATTAATGCAATCGAAATGTACCAGTCACACAATTGGTTAGTTAGAACATGGAATTTTCAACCCGAAACCTATGAATTAAAGCCGCCTTTGCTCACTTGGATACAGGTTGGGTTTTTGCACACACTGGGGCTTAATGAGTTAGCGATACGTTTACCCTCTGTTCTGTTTTCTATTGGGTCGTTGGTTTTGGTCTATTTTGCAGCGTATGTGTCAACCAAAAATACCTGGATAGGTATTTTGGCTTCTGGTATTACGGTCACTTCTTCTGGGTTTTATGGGGACCATGTTGGTCGATTTGGAGATCATGACGCTCTGTTGGTTTTTGAGTTTTTGTTGTTTTTGCTCCTACTATACGGCTATTGCGTAACTCAAAAAAACAAATATTTATATCTATGTGGGTTTATTTTGTCGCTTGGCGTTTTAACTAAAAGCGTTGCTATTTTGATGGTGTTACCCGGCACACTTGTGGTGGTGTTAAAAAACAAACTGGTGTTGTCTACCCTAAAGAACCCACATTTTTATTGGTCTTTGTTGATTTTTGTTCTACCAATTGTTACCTACTACCTGTTCAGAGAAAATAGGCAGCCCGGGTATATCAGTTTGGTTTGGGAAAATGAGTTGTTTCCAAGATACTTCAACACCTCTAAAACATCCGTTTTTAAACAAGAGGGTTTTTTTTACTACTTTAATTTATTGCTGAAGGAAAAAATGAGCTACTGGTTTTGGGTTGTGTTACCAGCCACTGTTTATGTGCTTATTAAAAAACTAAATTCTCAAAATCACTTTTTTTGGTTTGTGCAAGGTTTCGTTTTGTTTTTTGTTCTCTCAGTGGGATCTCAAAATTTTTGGTATATCGCTCCTGTTATTCCTTTGTTTGCTGTGTCTGTGGCGCTCGTTCTGTTTGATTTTGTTTGTTTTTTTAAATTAAAAAAAGGGTGGGTGGTGCTTAGCTTGTTGCTATTGTTGTGGGTACCCTACAAGAGGGCCTATGGTTATGCTTTAAACCCTTCTGAAAAATACTATGAATGGGAAACCAATGGTATTTCTCATTACTTAAAAAACCCAGAACACAAAAGCAACTTAACTTCCAATACTCGAATTTTATTAGATACCGCCCATGGACTTGAACCGCATCTTTTTTATTTAAAAAAATTAGAATTAGAAAAAGGGTTTTTTGTGCCTCGTTTATGGTTAAACCAAGTTAAAACTGGAGATACGTTGTTGATTTCGCACCCGAGTACCTACAATGCTCTTAAAGTAAAATATCGTGTTGAAGTATTGGATAGCTCATATCTTCACACCAAACTAATTGTTTTGAAAGACTGATTTTTTGATATCTATTCCCCAAACAAGTATCCTAATCCTAAAGAAAATCTAAACTTATTTTGAAACGCCACATAGTCCGCATTTTTGGATACTTGTGTCAAAGAAAATTGACTCAAAAGTTCAAAAACTAATGCGTTTCCATTCCACTTTTTTTGGTACATTAACCCTTGTTCTAAATCTACACCAAATTTCAGTAGAGCTCTTGGATCTTCAACCCAAATTCTTTGTTCTTTTGAAACAATACTGTCTGTTTTCTACAGGCTCTAGAACGATGGGGTTTCCAGATTTATCTTGTGTGTGAATTAAAACTCCACACCTCGATATTTCTACTTTGCCTTTATGGTTCATTGTAATTGAACCTTTTCCCTCACACTGTTCTGTGTTGCCTTTTTCACAATCTCCGTCTTTTTTTGGAACAAGGTCAATTAATTTTTGACAAGAATAAAATGCCATGGTTCCAGCAACCAATACAACTAATAAATGTAATTTTTTCATAATAATGTTTTTTTAAATTTTTAATGTTTGAGTTAATTTCATATGTAAGACAACACTTAATGGTTGTTCGTTACAAAATAAATTAAATTAGTTTACAGACACTTTATTGTGGATTGGAATATATTGAAATACAACGGGTTACTTTTGTAGCGTGTTTAAATCTGGATTTATTGCCATTGTGGGTTTGCCTAATGCGGGTAAGTCGACCTTATTAAATGCTATTTTAAAAGAAGACTTGGTTATCACCAACCCAAAAGCTCAAACAACCCGACATCGAATTAAAGGCATATTAAATGGTGAAAACCACCAACTTATCTTCTCAGACACACCCGGCATTATTGAAGAATCAGCATACAAGCTTCAAGAGGCTATGATGGGTAGTGTTAATGAATCTCTTGAAGATGCGGATGTTGTGCTGCTTGTTTTAGATGGCCAGTATCCAAAGTTTGACCTATTTGTGGAGCGCATGAAAAAAACAACCTGTCCATTGGTGGTTGTTTTAAATAAGGCAGACTTGGTAGAAAATCAGGATTCCATAGAAGCTCATATGGAATCCATTAAAAATACATTTAACACGGATCATGTTTTTTTAGCCAGCGCAAAGGAAGGTTTTAACATAGAAACGGTTGTTGCTTCTTTGATTTTACTTTCTCCCGAGCATCCTGCTTTTTATGATAAAGAAACCATAAGTGACGAAAGTGTTCGTTTTTTGGTAAGCGAAATGATTCGAGAACAAATTTTAAACTTGTTCAAAAAAGAAATACCATACAGTGTTGAGGTAAGTGTGACCAACTACAATGAAAAAGAAACAATCGATGAAATTTACGCTACCGTATTTGTTGAAAGAGAATCGCAAAAAGGAATACTTTTAGGAAAAGGGGGTTCGGCTATTAAAGCGCTCGGTATTGCTTCTAGAAAAAGAATTGAAGCTTTTGTTCATAAAAAGGTGTTTTTATCATTGACCGTAAAGGTTAAAAAGGATTGGCGTTCAGATGAACAACAGTTGAGATATTTTGGTTACTTGAAGAAATAAATATGCGCGTACCTTTGAACGAATAGAAAATGGCAGGAATAGTAGCAATCGTAGGAAGACCAAATGTTGGAAAATCCACTCTTTTTAATCGACTAATTGGAGAAAGAAAAGCAATTGTTGATAATATAAGCGGGGTAACCAGGGATCGTCATTATGGTAAAAGCGACTGGGTTGGTAAAGAATTTACAGTCATAGACACGGGAGGATATGTTGTAAATAGTAACGATATTTTTGAAAGTAGTATCCGCGAACAGGTTGAGCTCGCAATAAACGAAGCAGATGTATTGCTTTTTGTGGTAGATGCTGTTTTAGACCCCAACGATCTAGATATCGCTTTCTATCAGATCATACGACAAAGCAACAAGCCGTTTCTAGTTGTTGCCAACAAAGCAGACAATGACGAAAGGGTGTTTATGGCCAACTCTTACTATGCTTTAGGTATTGAAACGCTTTATCCGATATCCTCCTTGTCTGGCAGCGGAACTGGTGAATTGTTGGATGATTTGGTTGGTTTGCTACCCGAAGGAGATGTATCATTAGAAGACAATATACCTAAAATAGCATTCATTGGCAGACCAAACGTTGGAAAGTCTACAATTTGCAACACGCTTCTTGGAGAGGACAGAAACATTGTAACAGATATTCCTGGTACAACTAGAGACACGTTGTTTGTAAGATATAAGGCTTTTAACCATGATGTGTTTTTGGTTGATACTGCTGGTGTTAGAAAAAAAAGTAAAGTGTCAGAGGATATTGAGTTTTATTCTGTTATGCGCTCTGTTCGAGCTATAGAAAATGTGGATGTTGTTGCTTTAGTTATAGATGCTACTCGAGGAATAGAGGCACAAGACATGAATTTGTTTGGGTTGGCTCAGAAAAACGGAAAGGGTATTGTGGTTGTTGTAAATAAATGGGACCTAGTTGAAAAAAACACCAATAGCACTAAAGAATATGAAGCGCTAATTAAAGAAAAGATTGCTCCGTTTGTGGATGTACCTATATTGTTTGTTTCCGCTATTAAGAAACAAAGAGTACTTAAAGCTCTAGAAAGTTTAATTTCTGTTTATGATTCTATGAATCTAAAAATTAGCACTTCCAAATTGAACGATTTCTTTCTTCCCATTATTGAAAAAACACCACCACCTTCTATAAAAGGAAAATATATTAAAATTAAATACATTACGCAGCTGCCTACACCGTGTCCGTCTTTTGCTTTTTTTTGTAATCTACCACAGTATATTCCTGACAGTTATAAGCGGTTTTTAGAAAATAAACTTCGAGCAAACTTTAATTTATCGGGTATACCCATACGGCTGTTTTTTAGAAAAAAATAATTATATTTTTAAAAAACACTTATATTTGCAACTTAATAAATTTATTTAACCATTAAAATTACACCAAAATGAAAAAAATTATCGCATTATTAGCTATCGTATCTGTATTTGGTTTTGTTGCTTGTGGCGACGCTACTACAGGAGAAGGTGAAGGAGCAAAAGCTGATTCTACAGCTGTAGATTCTTCACAACCAGATGCAACACAACCAGATGGAACACAACCAGATGGAACACAACCAGATGGAACAAATCCAGATGATACTACTGCTAACTAAATAATAGCTTAGTTATTTAACTAAAAAGGGTTGTGAAATCACAACCCTTTTTTTATTTCCTTTTTTTGAATTATAAACTCTGAAACTGGCCTAAAAAACGTTGATCGTTATTAAAAAACGTTCGTAAATCTTTTACTCCATATTTTAACATCGCAATTCGATCTACACCTAATCCAAATGCAAACCCAGTATATGTTTTTGGGTCTATATTACAATTAACCAATACATTAGGATCTACCATACCACAACCTAAAATTTCTAACCAACCTGTACCTTTGGTTAACCTGTTATCTGATTCTGTTTTTGTACCTAAAAAGATATCCATTTCTGCACTTGGTTCTGTAAAAGGAAAATAAGAGGCTCTAAATCTTACCTTAGTTTCGGGTCCAAAAAATTCTTTCACAAAATTATATAGCGTTTGTTTTAGATCTGAGAAAGAAACACCTTTATCTATATATAAACCCTCAACTTGATGAAAAAAACAGTTTGAGCGAGCTGATATAGCTTCATTTCTATAAACACGTCCGGGCATAATGCTTCGAATAGGTAAATCTCCTTTTTCCATAAGTCTTACTTGTACAGAAGAGGTGTGTGTCCTTAATGCAAGCTCTTCTTCAACAAAAA
>Ga0209602_1003775_pt1 | contig 11427 bp, 10 predicted proteins | sample COGITO_mtgs_1205_3_FD_184810 | JGI IMG/M metagenome (GOLD analysis project Ga0209602, IMG submission 184810) | Pelagic marine microbial communities from North Sea - COGITO_mtgs_120524 (SPAdes) (version 2) | ecosystem: Environmental > Aquatic > Marine > Epipelagic ...
CTAAGGCAAGAGAGCTACAACGATGGCCACCACAGGAGGGTTGGCCTACGGTTGCCGATCAAGCAGAAAATATTATCGAGATGAAACAATGGATCCAAGAGAGAATCAATTGGATGAGTACAAATATTGGTTCCTCTAGTAATTGCATGGATGTTTCTGTTCCAGATTTAGTGATTAGTAAAATACATTACAACCCTCTGGAGGATGCTGGGTATTCTAGTAAAGAACTAGAATTTATTGAAATAACGAATAATTCCAATCAAGTTGTAGACTTAACAGGTTATTACATTAGAGAACTGGGAATTTCATATCAATTTGCTGCCAACACTACAGCAGCAGGCAACCAAAAAATTTATTTATGCAGTGATGCAACGGTATTTGAAGCGTATTATGGTTTTGCCCCCTTTGGAGTCTTTACCAGGGATTTAAGCAACAGTTCTTATACTATTATATTATCTGACGCTTTAGGTAATACCATAGATCAAGTAACTTATATAGATAGCGACCCGTGGCCAGAACAGGCCGATGGAGAAGGCCCTTATTTACAGTTAGTTGATATAAGCTCAGACAACTCCTTGGCTAGTAACTGGATTGCAAGCAGTCAGTCCCTTTCAATACAAGATATCGCAACAGCGCAAAGACAAATAATAGTGTATCCAAACCCTACCAAGGGCATAGTAACTATAGAATTTGATTTTTCAAATACCGATGCTTTAGAATTTTCAATTTATAATTCAATGGGTCAATCTGTAGGAGATTTTCTAGTACACTCAAGTAATTTAGAAATTAATTTGAGTCATCTACCCAGTGGTTTTTATTTCTACAACATCAAAGACAAGGGAGTAGTAATTTCAAGAGATAAAATTATTAAAAACTAAAAAAGCCTTACCCAGAAGGGTAAGGCTTGTGAGGTGTAGAAACAAGGTGTACATTATTCAGTAACTTCTTCTTGCACTTGTTCCTCTTCTAAGTAGTTAACAAGACCACTTGCGTCAAAGTAATCTCCTCCGCTTACAATAAGTCCATCTTTAAAATCCCAGGTGTGGTAGGCTTTCATTTCCCATTTTTTACCAGTTGCAGTATGCATCCCAGACCAAGTTCCGTAAGACCGTACACTTCCATCTGCTATGCCAGTTTCAGCCAAGACTCCAGGTAACCAGTTGTCAGCGGTATATACTACATCTTCCATTTCATCCTGCCATGCTTTTAAATATTGGCCAAATTCTTCTTTTCCTATTTCAGTAGATCCGAAAAATACAGGTTGCCATTTAACATCTTCATGCAATAAGTCTAGCTGAGCTTGAAAATCTGACTCAGAGGCTTGTAGTTCTAACATTTTTTTGGCAGTAACGGTATTTTTAGCAAATTCAGGAGGTAATCCTTGTGAGCAAGAGATACATAGGGCTACTACAAAAACACTTAATAATTTTTTCATTTTAGGTATATTTAAATTAGTTGTTCCACGAATTTATTTTATTTTATTTGTTAAAACAAATAAAATTTGAAATTGCCCTGGAGCCAAAGGGAGTGATGTCGAACTTTTTTAGGGAGGATTTAATCAAAATATTTAAGTAAAAAATCTTCTGAGAAATAGGAGTAATTAAGTTCTTTACTCAAGTTTAGGTACCTGCTTTTAATTTTCTTTTTATTAGCACTAGTTGTTTTACTATTATACAAATAAATAAGATGTATTAGGCTTATAAATTCTTTATAACTATCCATGCAATCACTTAGTTTAAAAGATTTTAAAAATCTAGTTTCATTTTCTATGTCTCCCGTTAATTTGTAATAAAATAGGCACATTAAATAGAACGAATTTAAATGTGTTTTTTGATAATAAAATTCAACTTTTAAAGTAATTCGACTTATTAAAAAAGACATGATCTCGATGTTTTTTAGAAGAATCGAAGTGGTGAATGATTCATAATAATGGCTTACTATATTATTTTTTGTTAAAAGAGATGTATGATGGGTATTTAATATTCTTAATCTTTTATTTGAGTCTGCACTAAATAACTTTAAGCTTAATAATCGTCCACTTAAAATTGGATGGAGACGTTTTGTTTTAGATGCCTTAAAAGTTATTTTATTGACGTTTTTATTATTAAGAAAATTTCTAAATTCAAGTAATGCTGATGAAAATAGAGTAATATCATATTTAAAATTATTTTTTTTGATGATTTTTAGCGAATCCCCATAATATTTATTCAAGCTTGAATAGTCTACAAAAATTAAAAATACACATTCTAAAAAATTAATATTATTTAAAAGAATCGGGTCTATTTTTGATTTTTTCCGAATTAATAACCCAATGGAATTTCCAAGCTTAAGCACCTCATAGTAGGAAAATGAGTTAAAATTAAGCGCTTTTAATCTGAATATTTTGTTTATTAAATTATAATTTTCGTTATGCCATAATTCACGTATTAAAATTATAATTATACTTATAAAATCTTCAGAACTATTCTTTGTTTTATTTACAAGGTCGATGATTTCTTCTGAATCGTTTTCTGAAACTGTTTTGTAAACAATATCAGTTAGATCAATTTTTTGTTTGTAATTGTAATTTTGAGAAAAATTTATATAATTTTTATAGCCTATAAATTTGGCTAATGTATTTAATGTTTTGTTATTTGGTTTTGTCTCATTAACAAGTCCGTATAATCGTCTTATGGTACTATAACTAATTTCTTCATCAAGAGACTCTAAAATAACATTTGAGACCAATTCACAATCTCCTCTATTAGTTACCTTTTTTCCAATTTTTTTTTCAATTTCTTTTTTTAAAATATCAATCAAAATAAATGTTTATTAATGAACCAAATATGAACCAAATATGAACCAAATATAAACTTTTAAATCTATAAATTTATGTCATTAAAAAATTAATAATATAACTCTGGCGCAAAAAAACCGGAGGTTTTACAATTAACTTAAATAAATAAAAAATATGTCAAAAGATTATACAAAATATACAGTAAAAGGTATAGGAGAAAACCTTAACAAAAGACTGTTGGTTTTTTCCATTGTAAAAGACTGGTCAAGTAAAAATAACCCATCATTTGATGAGCTAAAAAAAGCTTTTCCCGATGAAGTACAGGGCAGTAAAAGCGGCCTTATCGTAAAAGAAAATGAGGTTAAAAGTCAAAAAAACTTTAACATGAAAGAGCCTCTTACCATTAAAGGTAAGGTTAGCGTGGTAGTAAGTAACCAATGGGGAAACAATTTACCCAACTTCATTAAACGTGCGGAAGAATTAGGATATAGCATATCAAAAACTAACGCTAATAAACCAGCAAGCAGCAATAAAGACCTTATTGATTTAAAAGATTTTGAAGTTTGGAAACTAGCAGAGTTCTTTGGCACAAAAGAGGGTAATCAAGAAGATTTAGAGTCTATAGATGAAGAAATAGAGGCCTTATTGGATAAAAGTCCTAAATATTATGTTGTAGGTAAGCTGTTTGAAAAATATGACTTTGAATATCATAGAGATGATGTTGATGAATATTTCTCACTTGGTGAGGATGAGAGTTTTGATGAAGATGATTTACTTGATATGCTAAGAGATGAGACATTACTCTCAAGAATAATAAAAAAGGAAAATCTTACTGATGTTAAACTGAGTCCTGATAATACAGATTTTGTATTACTATTCTCTGGCTATTTCATAAAAGCTTTAGAGTTACTTGTATATCGTGACGATAATGAAATGATTGCTGAATTTATTGTCAATCAATCTGTTCAAACAATTGAAGATGAATACAATGTTGATACACTAATGGGCGATTGGTTAGGTGACATCACAGCAGAATTAATAGAAAATATTTATGGTTATGATATTAAAGATTATGACGGAGAATGTGAAATAGAGGGCTATTATTTTGAGCAAAACCATTCAATGGGTTACGATTTTCATAGCTACGCACAAGATATTATTGATTCTTTACTATAAAGTATGGTAAATGGCACTTAAAGGCAGAATTAGAAGTTGAAAATGAATTTAAATTAAGTGACTTAGTTTTTATTCGTTTAAATAATTTGATCGAAGCTATTGAATCTGGCGAACCAGGATTTGCGTCGCTTATATTATTACCAGGTAAAGGAACAATTAAGTTTAATGAGGTGGCTTCCAACATAAAAGACACTTATGGATGCACTATTGAATAATAATTAAAAATAAGACTATATTATAATTTCATGAAATTACTCTATATAGATTTAGATGGTGTTGTGGCAGACTTTGTGTCTGCAATCAATACTCATCCTGAAAAAGATAATCCAATATACACAGAGCATCCAGATAAAATACCCCATATTTTTAGGTATTTATCTCCAATTAATGGAGCGATTAAAGCAGTTAACCAATTGTTAGAATCTCCTTTATACGAAGTCTATATATTATCTACTGCTCCTTGGAACAACCCTTCTGCGTGGACAGATAAGCGTTTATGGTTAGAGGATAAATTTGGAGATAGAATAAATAGAAGACTCATACTAACTCATCGTAAAGACCTAATTAAAGGTGAAATACTTATTGATGACAGACCCAATAATGGTGCTAAAGATTTTGAGGGAGAATGGATACAATTTGGTTCTGAAAAATATCCTAATTGGCTAACAATTTCACAATATTTATTAAATTAACTTTAAAACAATAACATATTTTGAATAGTTATATTGATTCACTGATTAAACACCCCTTCACAAGCATTCAATTATCAGATAAAGAAAAATTCCATACTGGAATGCTTAAACTACTGTTGGAGTATAGTCAAGCTAATCTCATAGAACATAAATTATTTAAAAACAATATTTTACATAAGCCAAAATGTTATTTAGAAATTAACTCGGTTGACTTGTTAGTTATTCAAAAAAACTATATGACTATAATTGAGACGAAGTTTAAAACTGGTTTACACTCAACAATATATAAAAACAATCTTGTGTCTCAAATTCAAAAATATGCCTCTACGCATAAACAAGCAGATGAGGGTATAGTAGTTTCATTGTTTAAAGAAAATAATGATTTAAACATTTTAGAACATAAAATTTCTAAATTTAAAAATATAACTTTCACAAATGAGATATTGGAATTGTTAAATAGTATAAATAAAAATGAAAGCATTATTTCAACCCCTGTTTTTAACCTTCTTATTTTATGGAAAAGCTACTTAACAGATTTAAAAATTTTAGTTGATAATTTTGAAGCTAAAAAACTTAATTCACTTAATGATAATGGCTTAAAGGATAGTTTGCATAAACTTAAATTAAAAGGAGTTTTCCAGCAATATCGAATGCATTTAGTTAAAGATAAGGTAGACAAGCTTATAAATTCAGAAGAAAAAATCAAAGGTAAATTGGGCAACACCCATGGAAATGCTTTATTATGTTATGAAATAACGTTTGACAAAAACGATTTTAATTTTGAAAAATATGGTGTCCAATGGCAAAATGGAAAATTTAAGTTTTTTATTGAAGTAAAAAATAATTCAAAGAAAAGTAATATAAGAGATGTAGCTCTTAAAGAAATTGGTAGGTCTCTACATGGTAAGTTTTTCAAGAAAGATAAATTACCTAAAAATGTAAACAGAAGTGGTAAATTTAAATCTTTTAATATTGCAGAAGCTGAAGAATTTTCAGATTTAAATAGATTGCCATATAAAATAGCTGATTGTTTAAATTATTTAGTAGATAGTCAAAAATTTATTTTAGAGCTTACATCACAAAATAAATAAACCTTTTCAATCTATGAAAGCCCTTTCCAAATCACGATTTAAACAAGGATTAGAATGTCCTAATAAACTATATTTTTCTAATAATTCAGATACGTTCCATAATTTAAAAAAAGAAGATACTTTTTTACAAGCGTTGGCAAGTGGCGGTTTTCAGGTAGAAGAATATTCGCGGTTACAATATCCTGGAGGTTTTTTAGTAGATGCGCCTTATGATCATAATAGTTATCAAGATTTAGCAGATCAAACAACCGAGCTATTAAAACAAGAAAATGTAATTATTTATGAGGCAGCATTTTATGTAGAGAATTTATTTATTAGAACGGATATATTGGTAAAAAACGGATCTAATATCAAGCTCATAGAAGTTAAAGCAAAATCTATAGATCCAAATGAGCCTAATAATTTTGTTGGCAAAAAAGGGAATTTAGTAAGCGGATGGAAACCTTATCTTTTCGATTTGGCTTTTCAAGCGCATGTAACAAAACTTTGTTTGCCGAACTTGAAAGTGAGTTCTTTTTTATGTTTAGTAGATAAAACAAAACAGGCAACTATTGAAGGTTTAAACCAATTCTTTAGGATAAAAAAAACCACTGATAAGCGAACAGGAGTAGAGGTCTTAGTTGATAGTAGAGACCAATTGGGCGAGAATATTTTGCATGTAGCTGACTTAACAGATGTAGTTGCTAAAATTCACGACTCAACATATACTTACTATGATAATTTAAATTTTTATGAAGCTATTAACTTGTTAAAAGATGTTCGTATTAATAATTATTATCCTAACTGGCCCGCAAAGTTTTCAGCGTGTAAAAGCTGTGAATTTAAAAAAGATAATTCAGAAGAAGCAAAACATAAAAAATCAGGGTTTGAACATTGTTTTAAAAAACAATACAATTGGTCAGAAACTGAATTTAAAACACCTTCTATTTTTAATGTTTGGGATTTAAGAGACCCTAAATTAATGGAGCAGGGTTTATTGTTTAAATCACAATTAACAACTGAAGACATCAAATATAAAGAAGTAGCAGGAAGACTGAGCAGAACAGAACGTCAATGGCTGCAAATAGAAAAAGAACGTGAAAACGATTTTTCTGAATTTGTTGACATAGAAAATCTTAAAGAAGAAATGGAAACATGGGTTTATCCGCTTCATTTTATAGATTTTGAAACCTCTACAGTAGCCTTACCTTTTCACACGGGCAGAAAACCGTATGAGCAAATTGCTTTTCAATTTTCTCATCATATTTATTATGAAGACGGACTTATTGAGCATGCGAATGAATATATCAATTCAACACAGGGTGAATTCCCAAACTTTAAGTTCTGCGAAAAATTATTGGATGCTTTAAACAAAGATGAAGGTACAATTTTTAGATACGCTACACACGAAAACACTATTTTAAATGCAATTAGAGATCAGTTGTTAGCATCAAGTTATGAAAACAAAGAGAGTTTAATTTCATTCATAGAAACTATCAGTCACCCTAAAAATAATCATACCAATCCTTGGACAGTTCCTGCGCGAAAATCAGGAAAAGATACAAGAGACATGGTTGATCTTTGTGAGGTGATTAAGAAATACTACTACAATCCATATACATACGGTTCAAATTCAATAAAAAAAGTATTACCTGCAGTTTTAAAGTCAAGTAAATTTGTTGAGAATAAATACAGCAAATCTATTGGAGCAATTAACGTAAGCAGTAAAAATTTTGATTCAAATCATATTTGGTTAGCGCAAAAAGATGGTGAAATTGTTAGTCCATACAAGATGTTGCCCTCTTTATTTGAAAATATGACTGAAGATGAAATAGAAGCTACACTTTCAGAGTTAGAAGATGTAAGTGATGGAGGCGCAGCTTTAACAGCTTATGGTAAACTTCAGTACACCAACATGTCAAATAAAGAAAGAGAAGAACTCACAAAAGCTTTAAAAAGATATTGTGAGTTAGATACTTTGGCGATGGTAATGATTTTTGAACACTTAAAATCGTTAGTTTAATGCAAGATAATTTTGCATATCCAGAATTTATAACTCCAGTTATGAAGCTGTGGTTAAAACAGTACAAAGCTGGTGATATGCACAGGATCACTAAGATTGGTCTTTTTGATTGGCGTTTTAGTTCTAACAAACATAATCCTAAAAAGCCAAGGAGAAGACCTCATTTAAAAAATTGGAAAACCTTAATTGATTCATCTTTTAGTATTAGTATTTATTTTTTTGAAGTAGACAAAGATACTCTCCACGTTTTTGAATCATCAGGTTTTAGTCTTGCAGGGCAAAGTATCGCAAAGGAATTCATATTATCTGATAATCAATTTGAAGAAAAACGAATTTTGCTTAAGTATATAAGCTGACAAAAAAATTATTCTTGGGAATAAAAAGTGGAGCCCATAGGAGTGAAGTCACACTATTTTTGTAAAGATTTGGAATTATTAAAATAGTATATCGTTTAAATAACTCCACATTTCGTTATGGAAATTGATAGTGACTAAATCATCACTATCGGGAGCTTCACCCATGCGAATGATTACTAGATTTTGACTTGGTATAACATCAAGATATTGACCATTTTTACCCATTCCAGCAATTAAATCTTCTGGTGCGTTGGAAGCCAAAGAAGTCTGGATTGGAAAGGTTATGCCAGGTGGTATCAAACTATCTTTGCCATTGAGCCACCACAAGTATCCATAAGACTCATTCATTTGTTGAGAAGTATTTACCATGTTTGAAAAATAATTTGTGTCACTTAAAATCACTTGGTTATCCCATACGCCTTCATTTAATATCAAAAGACCAAACCTAGCCATATCCCTTGCCGTGCTCCAGTAAATATTATTGTAATTAGATTGAATCCAACTTCCACCCATTCCAATTTTCATTTTTACTTTTTGATTGGTAAAATCATTGTATGTTGTCTCGGATGTGTTTTCGATGACATCCTTTAGGAGTGAGTATGTGGCGTTGTGATAAAACCAGGTTGTCCCGGGGGTGTTTTTATAGGTCAGGCAATCTGGATCTGTACAATCTAGGTTATCTACTAGATAATCCAAGCCGGTTGTCATGGTCAAATGGTGTTTGATTTTTATCAAACTCTCTTGACTTTCTTCTAAACTTGTCCATCCATTACCAAGAAATGTTGAGCTGCTATCCTCTAGTGATAAAATCCCATTGTCTTTTGCGATGCCTACTAAAAAGGCAGTGAGTGTTTTACCTGCAGAAGCCCAATACCAATTAGAGTTGCTATCAAAAGGAGCTGTATTTGAAAAGTTATTACCCCAATAATTTTCTAAAACAATTTTTCCATCTTTTAAAATTATAAAAGCACGGGTGTTGTTAAGTTGAAGAAAATTATAAAGATTATCAATACCAACGGAATCCCAGTTTAGTTCCTCAGGATTTAAAGTTTCCCATTGGTCTGAATCTATGGCTGGAAAATATAGGTCATCAACTAGTGGCTCGCTAATCTGAGTTTCATCATTTGAGCACGAAAAAAGTATTAACAACAAGAAAAACAGATTTTTTTTCATCTAAATATTAATTAATTTTTTAAAATTAATCAATTAAATTGGTGTAGTTTCATTTTTTCAAGTAAAAAATATTCCCTAAAATAAAATTTATTTTAGGGAATAATGCCGTGGAGAATAGGGGAGTTACCTCACACTATTTTGGGGAAGACTTAATTAAGATAGTTTAATAAAAACATTGTACATCATCTTTGTATAGCAAGAACAGTGCTACATTTTTATGATTTTATGTTTACGTATTTGCTTTTCAATTGTAATGTAATACACACCACTAGGCAAACCACTAATATCAATCACAGTATTTTTATTTTGTATATCATCTACAAGTACAACTCTCCCTAAATTATCACTAATTTTATATGCTGATCCTATGATTTCAGAAGTAGAATTTATATTCAAAAAATCAGAGGTCGGGTTTGGGAATACCCTAGTGTTGTTTGTGCTAATAATTTCAGATGTGTTAGACAGGTCATGCTCTGAGGAGGTAAATCCAAGGCTCTGCAAGCCTTGTTGTATTTCTGGAGCATTCATAAATAAATCCCAAAATAATTGTGTTTTATAATTCTCTAGCATAGGACCTATCGTTCCTTGATCTATAGCGAGATACCTTTCTGTTTTCCATGAGTAATGAGGGGAGATGGCATCAAAAGGTCCAAAAAGGCCAATATACTCTCCTTGGGTGTCTTCATACAAATACCGTAAAAAGTCCAAGGATTTTTGCGGAGTATACACCATAGAAGACAGTGCAGCCGTTGGCGAGATAATTCCTAAATCATTATTTGGTTGATGTGCGCCGTACCCTGTGGTTCCGTCTGTGTTTCTTGAATAACTTGCAGTTAAACCCCAACAACTCGCGCTATAACCACCAAACTGATTTGGGTTTTGCACCGCATGCTCGTGGATAATCTCTGTATGGTTTTTAACAACATCCCAGTAGTTTGCATACGTGTCTTCTAGGCCTCTTGGGTCAAGACCCAAGTATGAGTAATGAGCCCAAAATAAGGGCCCTACTGTGCCTTGTGCTCCATTATGATTAAAGACCACGGGTATATCATATTGGCTTGCAGATGATACAATATCTCCATCTCTTGCCCATCCTTGATGGTATACTTGGGTATCAATAGGATACTCTGGAGAAGATACGGCTAGTAAATAGGTAATTAGGGCCTCGTTGTAGCCTCTTATCTTTAAATTCATTTCCCAATTGTGATTTGGTGACCAGTGCCAATACAAAACGTTCTCACCTTTTGTGTACCAGTTCCATTCAACGCCTCTCCAAAGATCGTCGGCTTTTTGTGCTAAGATTTGTTCTTGGGTATTCCCATTTTTAAAATATTCTCTAATACAAATTAGTGATTGGCTCAACAGTGCAGTTTCTACAAGATCTCCACCATCATCAAACTCACTAAAGGGTATAACACCTCCAGTATTTCCGTCCATCCAATGCGGCCATGCTCCATGAAATCTATCTGCAGATGCAAGAAAGTCTAAAGCGGTATGCAAATGGGAAACTCCATCTACTTGAGATATATACCCATTCTCAATGGCTAAAATTATATTTAAAAACCCAAAGCCAGAACCCCCAGTGGCTATGGTGTTTTGATCATAGGTCAAATCTTCTTGGTGTATTCTCTCTCTTGATAGTTTTGATACAGGATGGGTATAATCCCAGAAGTATTTTAGGGCATCCATTTGTAGGTTGTCAATTAATTGGGCATCTGTTTCTTGGGCAAAAGTTAAGTTTGAGCCCAAAATAAAAAAAAGTAGTACAAGCCTTTTTATCATGTGATGTACTTAAGTATACAAATCAAAAATAGGAGAAGTTTACAAGCCAGTAAAACTTTAAACAATAATAATTTTTGACTGTAGATAAGCTAGCTCATATTTTTTCATTTATTTTATTTTGATTGCTTAACTTTAAATTTTAAAACAAACACCATGAATAAAATATCATTAATTATTGCCTTTTTACTTTTTGGCTTTTTTGGCCATGCCCAATGGAATAGTGACACAGCTATAAACACACTAGTAGCCACCTCCAACTCTGGAGATATGAAATCAATAAGTACTTCCGGTGGCCAGACTTATGTTGTGTTTTGGAAGGTGGTAGGCGCCCCAACAAATTATGAGCTTAGGGTTCAACTCTTGGACGCCCAAGGGAATC
>Ga0209602_1003792_pt1 | contig 11394 bp, 9 predicted proteins | sample COGITO_mtgs_1205_3_FD_184810 | JGI IMG/M metagenome (GOLD analysis project Ga0209602, IMG submission 184810) | Pelagic marine microbial communities from North Sea - COGITO_mtgs_120524 (SPAdes) (version 2) | ecosystem: Environmental > Aquatic > Marine > Epipelagic ...
CGTCTCTTAGGGTGAGGGTCCTATTGAAAATGAGCTTTTCTGAGTGGCTGTCTTCATCTACCCTGAAATATCCTATCCGTTCAAATTGAAACTGATCGCCCACTTGGGCATCCCGAACAGAAGGTTCCAAAACCGCCTGCGTATTGATTGTCAAAGAATCTGGATTCAAATGATTTTTAAAGTCATCATCTATCTTATCGAGATTTTCAGTAAGAAATAAGCGATCATACATTCGTATTTCGGCCGAAACCGCATGTGGAGCTGATACCCAACCAAGGGTTCCTTTTACTTTTTTTCCACTGGTATCTTGGCCACTCTTGGTATTGGGATCGTATTCAGCATAGATTTCAATGACTTCCCCTTTTTCAGAATTTTTAAATCCTGTACATTTAATGATGTAGCCCTTTTTAAGGCGGACTTCACGGTCAGGGCCCAATCTGAACCATTTTCGGGGACTTGGGGGATCTTCCATAAAGTCTGACCGGTCAATGAAGAGTTCACGAGTGAATGGCATCTCACGAGTACCTGAGTTTTCGTCCTCCGGATTGTTTTCAGCCGTCATGATCTCCTGATGACCCTCTGGCCAATTGGTAATAATCAACTTAACGGGATCCATGATTCCAAAGATGCGATGGGCTGTTTTATTTAAATCTTCACGTACCGCATGTTCCAATAAGGCCACATCGGTAATGCCATCTCTTCTCGCCACTCCAATGATATCTGTGAATTTTCTGATCGATTTGGCAGTAAAACCCCTTCTTCGAATACCCGAAATCGTGGGCATCCTTGGGTCGTCCCAACCTGCAACATACTGTCCTTCAACCAATTCACGTAGACTTCTTTTGCTTACAATCGTATAACTCAAATTTAATCGGGCAAACTCTGTCTGCTTTGAAGGATGAATTTCTAATTGCCTAATGAGCCAGTCATATAGAGGTCTGTGTACCTCAAACTCGAGGGTACAAAGAGAATGGGTAATTTGCTCCATGCTGTCCGACTGTCCGTGTGCAAAATCATAGGTAGGATAAATACACCATTTTGACCCTGTACGATGGTGTTTGATGTGCTTAATCCGATACAAAATAGGATCTCTCATGTGCATATTTGGGCTACTCATATCAATTTTGGCCCGAAGTACCCTTTCTCCATCTTTAAAATCTCCTGATTTCATGGCTTCAAAAATCTCAAGGCTTTCTTCAATCGGACGATTTCTAAATGGGCTTTCTTTACCAGGTTCAGTCGGCGATCCTTTCAGCTCATTGAATTGAACAGCACTCAGCTCGTCAACATAAGCAGCCCCTTTTTCAATCAAGCGAACGGCAAACTGATATAGCTGTTCAAAATAATCTGAAGTATGATGCGCAGATGATCCCCAATCAAAACCTAGCCATTTTATGTCTGCTTTGATAGCATCCACATATTCAGTTTCTTCTTTTTCAGGATTGGTATCATCAAATCGAAGATTGCACTGACCTTTATATTTTTTAGCCAATCCAAAATTTAAACATATCGATTTGGCATGACCGATATGTAAATACCCATTGGGCTCAGGAGGGAAACGCGTATAGATCTTTTGAACGTTACCTCCTTTCAAATCCGCCTCTATGAGCTGCTCAATAAAATTTAATGATTCTTTTTTGTTTTGATCCATGAATACTCCGTTTGAGATGCAAATTAAATCAGATTTTTAGATTGACCCTTTTTAATCTTAAATCAAATACATAAGAATGCTCAATTAATTTTTTTAAAAAAGAGGTGCTGAGATAAATTTTGAGCCTTTTAAAGGATTCATATTTACCCCATTTTTAATAATTCAATAAAACCCATTATATTCGCATTTCATTTTATGATCATGCAAAAAATTAAAATTTCGATTCTAGTAGCTATAGTAGCACTATTTTCAAACTGTTCGGATAAATCAGCATCTGCGCAAGTTCAGCTTACAACGTTTAAAGATAGCTTAAGCTACAGTTTTGGTGCCTTATTGGCAGAACAAATTAAGCCACAGCTAGAAGATATCGACATAGCCATGGTTACCGCGGCATTTAGAGAAGCTTTAAGCGATACCAGCCAACTGACTATGGAGCAATGTCAACAAGTATATATGGCCTTCAATGAGAAAAAAACAGAGGGCCTAGCAGAAGAGGGAGTAGCTTTTCTTCAAGAAAATGCCAACAAAGAAGGTGTCCAAACTACAGCCAGTGGCCTTCAATACAAAATTTTACAGGCCGGTACAGGAGAGTTTCCCACCGCTGAAAGTACTGTTACGGTACATTATACTGGTACATTGATAGATGGAACTGTTTTTGACTCTTCTGTCGAGCGCGGTGAGCCTATTTCTTTCCCTTTAAGTGGTGTCATCCCCGGATGGACGGAAGGAGTACAACTCATCAATGTAGGAGGTAAAATTGAACTTACCATTCCTTACGAATTAGGTTATGGAGAAAGAGGGTCGGGTCCCATTCCTCCTAGATCTGTATTAATATTTGAAGTCGAACTGATTTCTATCGAAGCCTAAAAATAAACTTATCTAAAGACTCTACTCATTCATTTTGGGTAGGGTTTTTTTATGCTTAAAAAGGGCTATAGCTTAAAATGTTTTCTAGGAATATGGCTGCTGATTCAGGATAAATCCAAATACTGTAGGCAATTCCATACAGGGCGCCATACAAATGAGCTTCGTGGTTGATATTTTGAGATAGATTTTTCCCTTGGGTAAGGGAATAAATGAGAAAAATAACTCCCAAAATAAATCCAGGAAAACAAAGTACTGCGAAAAGACATATTTTGTTCAAGGGGGCATAGATGATACTCGCAAATACTAGAGCTGAAACTGCTCCAGAGGCTCCTAAGGTATTATATCCAGGCCTATTTTTATTTTTAAAAAATCCTGGTAGATCCGAAACAACAAGGGCAGACAGATAGAAGAAAACAAATACAACAGTCGCATTTGATCCCAAAATGTAACCGAAATATTGCTCCACAGCACCACCAAAAAAGTACAGCGTAAACATATTAAACCCCAAATGTGAATAGCCGTCGTGGACGAAACCCGAAGTAATCAGTCTCCAATATTGGCGTCTCTTCATGACTTCATATGGATTCATCATAAGTTGACCATAAAGATTCATATTGTTCTGGGCATAAATACTGACCAATACCGTCAACACAATAATGATTAAATTTAAACTCATCATTTAATTATTTGCTTTTATGTTTATTAACCTTCTCTTTTAATCAAGCTTTTAGCAAAATTATTGAAAACATCAAGGCCTTCTTTATCACAATCAATGGTTGTAAGTAATCTAAAGGCCTCATCAAAATAAGCGTCCATTTTGATTTTTACGAGCTGGGGGATTCCCAAGTCGTCAAAGATATTTTTGACACCCGCTACTTTCTCGGTAGGATCTGCATCCCTCATACTGATCCAACCATTCAATTGGCTACGCGCATCGGTTCCTGCAAGATCTAAAGCCTTGATCATTAAAAATGTTTTTTTATTAGCGATAATGTCACCCCCCACTTGCTTACCTACCTTTTGTTGATCTCCATAAATATCTAACAAATCATCCATCAACTGGAAGCCGAGCCCTAGGTTTTCTCCCACCTCATAAAGTCGCTCTTGATCCTCACGGCCAAAGCCGCCCATTAATCCTCCTAATTCCATACTAAATCCCAATAATACCGCGGTTTTCAACCTAATCATCTCCAAATAATCCACTTGAGAAACATCGACCATCTGCTCAAAATCCATATCCAATTGCTGACCTTCACAGACTTCCAAAGCCGTTTCATTAAATCGATCCATGGCCAATAATAAGTAACTGGGATCTATCTTAGTGATGAGTTGATAGGCTTTTACGAACATCGCATCGCCACTTAAGATGGCCGTATTTTGATTCCACTTTTCATGAACTGAGGGCTGACCTCTCCGGAGCGGTGCTGCATCCATAATATCATCATGCATCAAGGTGAAATTATGAAACACTTCGACCGCTAAGGCTGGATCTAATGCTTTTGGGTTCTGTGTCCCTCGCAGCTGTGCCGTCAACAAAACCAGCAAAGGTCTAAACCTTTTTCCACCCAAAGCCAATAAGTAGCCAATGGGTTCATAAAGGTTCCGAGGCCGTGCCTTTACCTCTAATTGAACCAAGCGCGTATCAATTGATTTTCGTAGGGTAATTATTGATTCCATTTATTTAATGTGTACTAAATCTGTGATTAAAAAGGGCGCTGAAAAATTTGTTACGCCCTACCGTCACCGTTCTAAATTAGCCCTATCCTTAAAAAGATAAAGCAAATCTATCAAAATAGGTTATTTTTCAACCCAAAGCAAATCTATCGTTCTTCGGCCTATGTCTGTTTTTACCACCTTAACATGGATTTCATCACCCAAGGATATTATTTCCCTCGTCCTTCTACCGACGATCCGATATTGCTTTTCATCATATTTAAACTGATCATGGTCTATATCTGCAATTCTAATCATTCCCTCACATTTGGTAGCACTGATTTCTACAAATAAGCCCCATTCAGTCACCCCTGATACAATTCCATCAAAAGTTTCTCCCAACATCCCAGACATAAATTCAACCTGCTTGAATTTTATGGATGCCCTTTCAGCCTCAGCAGCCCTTTTTTCTCGTTCTGATGAGTGCATGCATTTTTGTTCGATGGCCTCTTTATCGGGAGAGTTTTTCCCCTCTAAATAATCCCAAAGCAACCTATGAACCATTACATCAGGATACCTGCGAATGGGAGAAGTGAAATGGGTGTAATGCTCAAAAGCCAAGCCAAAATGACCCTTAGGATCTGTGGTGTACCGTGCTTTAGCCATGGATCTGATGGCTATGGATTCCAATACATGCTGTTCTGGCTTACCTTGTATGTCTGCCAATAATTTATTTAGATTTTTAGAGATCCTTCCTTGGGTCAAAAGTTGATGCCCAAACCTACTGGCAAACTTTGAAAAATTATCTAACTTTTCTGAGTCCGGGTCATTATGAACTCGGTATACAAAAGGAAGACTATCCTCTGGTCGTTTTCCTTTTTTCTTATCAAAAATGAAAGTAGCGACCTCCCTATTGGCCAAGAGCATGAACTCTTCGATCATCTTGTGAGCTTCTTTTCGCTCTTTGGGTATCACTTCCAAAGGCTTCCCTTTCTCATCCAATCTGAAATTTACTTCTACTGATTCAAAGTTTACTGCACCATTGGCGAAACGCTGCTCTCGGATTTTTCCAGCGAGGTCATTGAGGAGTAATATTTCATCTTGATAATCTCCAGCATTTCCTTCAATAATTTCTTGAGCATCTTCATAAGCAAATCTTCTATCTGAATAGATGACCGTTCTTCCAAACCATTTACCAAATACTTTCCCTTGATCATTGATTTCAAATACCGCCGAGAAGGTCAACTTTTCCTCTTTCGGTCGCAATGAGCACAAGCCATTGGACAATTGTTCCGGCAACATAGGTATGGTTCTATCCACTAAATAAACAGAAGTCGCCCGTTCAAAAGCTTCTTTTTCAAGTAAGGAATCGGGTGTAACATAATGCGAAACATCCGCTATATGAATACCTACTTCAACATGCCCATTCTCCATTTTTTTTACAGATAACGCATCATCAAAATCTTTCGCATCGTGGGGGTCAATAGTGAATGTGACCTCCTTTCTAAAATCTCTTCGCTTGTTTATTTCCTCTTCTGAGATAGCTACAGGAATAAGCGCTGCCGCTGCTTCTACTTTATTTGAAAATTCGAAAGGCAGACCATATTCTGCCATAATCGCATGAATCTCAGTATTGTTTTCTCCTGCTTGACCCAAGACATGAGTTATACTTCCAAGGGGACTTTTATTTTCCTTATTAGGCCATTTTTCAATCTTTACTAAAACCTTATCGTTATGAATAGCCTCTTTATATTTTTGTGGGTAGACCATCACGTCGAAAAAAATGTTTCTACTGTCCAATACCACGAAACCAAATTTCTGAGATACTTCAAGTCGCCCTACAAATTCATATTTGGCCCGTTTAACTATGGAAATCACACGCCCCTCGGGTCGTTGACTGGCCTTTGCTGCACGCATAATCTGAATAGTAACGGTATCCCCGTGCATGGAAAAATTCAAGTCTTTGGATTTTACCCAAACGTCATCTGGAAGGGATGGCACCATGATATATGCAAACTTAGGATTGACATGATCAACAGTTCCCTCATAATAGGTAGGCTCTATAGCGGTAACCCATCGCCCATCGGGTCCACGACGTAATTGCCTTTCAGATTCCATTTTAAACAGCAATTCCTTTATAAACTCTTTAGATTTACCATCCCGTATTCTCAAGTGTTTAACTACCTGACTGAAACTAAACGACTCATTGGGCCTATTTTGAAAATGTAATTTGACCTCTTCCTTGATATTGATTTTGACTCGTGGGATTTTTCCATGAATACTTGATGATTTCTTTTTTCTAGACATATGTTATTGATCAACACGCGTAATATTCTCTTTCTTGACCGCGGGCAAACCTTTCAATTTTAAATAAACTTGAGCTGTGGCAATCACATCTTCTTGACAATAATTCACAATCTCCATAAGACCCTGATTATCTCTGTAATATACCTTATTGACTTGAGAACCGTCAATATTTGATTTACTCGAATCGATATCAAATAAGGACGTCAATAAATCTAAAGATGTATAATTTTTTTTGTCCCCAAACTTCCACAGGTCCATGGTATCGATATGCTGTACTTCCCATGGCTTTTTTCCAGATAAATTTAAGGCTTGAGGAATGGGTACTTCGTTGACAATCATGCGTCGACACAAAAAAGGAAAATCAAATTCTTTCCCATTATGGCCACATAATTTTAAATATTGTTGATTGAACTTTGTCTCTAAAAATACTTTAAACGCATATAGCAATTTTACCTCATCATGATCTTGAAAGGAAGTAACCCGTAGGGCTGCCTCCCCCTCAACTTCATGAAATATCCCCACGGAGATGACAATGATTTTTCCAAATTCGGCAAAGATTCCTGCTTTTTCAAAATACAAATCGCTCGCTGATTTTTCATCATCATTGTCCAACTGAATGGCTTTTCTTTCCCAATGATGTCGCAAATTTTCAGGTAGTGTCTCAAAACTTGAGGATACACTCACCGTTTCAATATCAATGATCAATAAGTTTTTTAATTCCGAATTCATAAATGCAATACTCCTTTTAGTTTGAGCTCTTCAATGTAGCTTAGGTTGGAAGCATTGATCGACGATGGTAAGTAGATATATTTCTTATCATAAATTTGTGTCCCAATATAGAAACTAATCCAAAATTCATTGGTAAAATGAAAAACCTCAGGACTTATGGATTCAATCAAGGCCAAAGATCCCATTTCTAAATGAGGAATGGCATGGCGCAATAATGAAGTTTTTTGATCTCCATTGTACCCTTTAGAACTAACTAAAATCGTTTCTAAATTGTTTTTATTCCTGTTGATTAAATAAACTTGCCATAAGTCAGTTCCCTCTGATGGAACAATGGCCATAGCGACTTGCTCTACGGGTAAATAAAGAATATCTTTTTTCATCCAGATACAAAATTAATCAAAAGAGTTTCGAAGTAAACAAGAGTGTAGTTTGTCAAATTAATGATTCGATAAACATAATGCTATCAGATCATCAACTATCGTTCTTGATTGACTCCTAATTAACTATTCCATTGCAGGAGAATCATCTTTCCATTGCATTTGAAAAAGTTCTGAAATATGTTGACGCAATCTATCTTCGACTTCATTCAGCGGTACAAGTCTCCCTAGTTCTTGATGCATTGAGGTAACCGCTTTATCCTCAATACCACAAGGAATAATATTTTTGAAATACTCAAGATCTACATTTACATTTAAAGCCAGTCCATGCATGGTTACCCATCTACTCGACTTGACGCCAAAGGCACATATTTTTCGTGCTCTATGAGAGTCATTTACATCCAACCAAACTCCCGTCAATCCTTCAATTCTTCCAGCTATCATATTATAAGAGGCCAAAGTTCTAATCACCGCCTCCTCCAAAAACCTAAGATATTTATGAATATCAGTAAAAAAATTATCCAAATCTAGGATTGGATATCCTACAATTTGACCGGGCCCATGATAAGTGATATCACCTCCTCGGCTGATGCGATGATAGGTCGCTTGCTTTTCAAGAAGTCCATCTTTATCTAATAGCAAATTATCCTCTTTCCCACTTTTACCTAATGTATAAACGTGAGGATGGTACAAGAAAAGCAAATAGTTAGGCGTAACTTCTTGGGCGTCTGGAGGCTGATTTCTGTTTTTAATTTTTAAATCTATAGTCTTCTTGAATAGCTTTTCTTGATAATCAAGCGCCTTCTGATAATCAAGTAATCCCAAATGCCGAAATTCTACAACTTTATTTTGCATTATGAGATATAGGTTTCCAAAAGTATAACTTCAGCATCCGCTTTAATTTCATAAGTTGATAACATAGCAGGTATCAAAACCGTTTCCCCTTTTACTAAAAGAGTCTCTTCATCACCATTAACTATTTTAGCTGAGCCCTCAATACACATATATATTTTGAATCCTGCTATTTGAGGTGCCTTTAATGTTTTTTTATCGGTTAAGCTCAGTTTGTTCGTCACGAAGTAAGGACATGTAACCAATGAGACCCGTTTATTGGATTCCTCATCATAGCTAGTTTTATAATTTGATTGATAGGTGTAATCGATGGCTTCTAATGATTCTTCAATGTGTAAGTCCCGCTCAATTCCTTGATCATCTGTACGGCCGAAATCATGAATGCGATAGGTGATATCTGAGGTTTGCTGTATTTCAGCAATTAACAACCCTTTGCCAATGGTATGTATCCGACCTGCAGGTAAGAAAAAAACATCTCCTTTGGCTACTTGCTCTTGATTCAGAATTTCCATTAAATTTCCTAATTCAAACTTTTTTAAATACTCCCCTTGAGACATTGGTCGATTAAATCCGGTAATCAGTGAGGCCTTTGAATCCGCTTGCAACACATACCACATTTCAGTTTTACCCAAGCCTTGATGCCGTTTTTTGGCCAATGAATCATCTGGATGCACTTGAATTGAAAGATCCTGATTTGCATCAATAAATTTGAACAACAAAGGGAAGTCTGTACCAAATTCCTCATATAATTTTACCCCCATAATGGCAGCCCCGTGTTGTACTAATAGCGATTTAAGATCTTGGCCTCTCCAAAGACCATTACTAACCACAGAGATGTCTCCTGGTACTGCAGAAAGCTCCCAACTCTCCCCGCAATTAGGCAAGTCGCCGAAATCTTTATTTAGGAGATTTTTAATCTTATTTCCACCCCAAATCTTATCTTTATATATGGTTTTAAATTTTAATGGATATGCCATAAAGAATCTTCATTTTGGAAAACAAAGTTAAAGGAAAATTAGGGGAAGCCTTAGCCAAAAAACATCTAGAATCTATAGGTATAAAAATTATAAAAGAAAACTATCGTTATAAGCGGGGCAAAATAGATTTAATTGGGATCTCAACCAACTATTGATTTTATTGAAGTGAAGTATCGGAAAAATGATAGTTACGGAAATCCTGAAGATTTTGTTTCTAAAAGACAAAAGAAAAATATTATCCAAACTGCCGATGCTGATATTCACCAAATCCATAAGAAAAAAGACATCCGCTTTGATATCATAAGTATTTTGGTCTCAGATGAAACGATTATCCATCTTGAAGATGCTTTTTATTGATCCGCTAATGGTATTCGAAGGAACCCATAGCCGTTTGTATAAGTAGCTTCTTGGTAGGCGCTGCCTCTACATGTCCCACCACTTGTGCCTGAACATTGAAAGATTCTGAAATTTCAATAAGGTCATCAACTACTTCTTCGGGAACATAAAGCTCAAATCTATGACCCATATTAAACACCTGATACATTTCACGCCAACTCGTAGTACTCTCGTTTTGAATTAAGGAAAATAATGGAGGTACCTCAAAAAGATTATTTTTAATAATTTTTAATTGGTCAACAAAATGCATAATCTTGGTTTGGCCACCTCCACTACAATGGATCATTCCATGAATTTGATCATGGTGCTCAGTTAAAATGGCCTTAATGATGGGAGCATACGTACGGGTTGGAGACAATACCAGTTTTCCTGCATCCAAACTCGTGTTTTTTACCGGATCTATGAGACGTTTGGATCCACTGAAAATTAGATCCATCGGTACCGATGGATCAAAAGCTTCAGGATATTTTGATTGGTAAACCTTTGAAAACACATCATGTCGCGCTGAAGTAAGGCCATTGCTTCCCATGCCTCCATTATAGGCTGACTCATAGCTCGCCTGTCCAAAAGAAGAAAGACCTACGATAACATCGCCCGGTACAATGTGACCGTTATCAATAACTTTACTCCTGGGCATTCTTGCCGTCACAGTACTGTCCACAATAAGGGTTCGAACCAAGTCTCCGACATCGGCCGTTTCACCACCTGTTGAAATGATATCAATCCCTTGATTTCTCAACATTTCTAGAACTTCTTCTGTCCCCTCGATTATTGCAGCAATTACCTCTCCGGGTATTTTATTTTTGTTCCTTCCGATGGTGCTTGATAACAAAATATTTTCAGTACAGCCCACGCACAGCAGATCATCTGTATTCATGACCACCGCATCCTGAGCAATTCCTTTCCAAACAGACATATCCCCTGTTTCTTTCCAGTATATATAAGCCAGAGAAGACTTAGTTCCTGCCCCATCTGCGTGCATAATGGCACAGTAATCCTCATTTTTTGCTAGCAGATCAGGGACTATTTTGCAAAAAGCTTTAGGGAAAAGGCCCTTATCTATTTGTGCAATCGCCCTGTGAACATCTTCTTTGACGGCTGAAACTCCTCGTTGTGCGTACCTATCAGACATGATATATTTTTAAACTACAAATATCGCTACTTAAATTGAATCATGGCCCCTATTGCGCTAATCATTATTGACAGTCCCACAACCAATACCATAGCTGAAGATAATCCATGCTGCTCTGAGATAAAACCAATGATCGGAGGCCCTATAAAAAATCCTGTAAAGCTTATGGTTGATACTACCGCAATGGCCGATTCTGCCGTGTATCCTGGTTCATTGGCTGCAGAAGAATACAAAATGGGAATAATACATGAAAACCCTAAACCCACTAGAGAAAATCCCACAATGGCTGCCCACGGATCGTGTAAGATCAAAAGGGCTGACATACTAAGGGCTGATAAAAGGCCCCCACCTATGACTAGCTTTTTCTTACCAAACTTTGGAATAAGTATATCCCCCGTAAACCTGCCTACTGCCATGAACATGGCGTAACCTGCATAAGCCATCCCTACCAGA
>Ga0209602_1003793_pt1 | contig 11390 bp, 9 predicted proteins | sample COGITO_mtgs_1205_3_FD_184810 | JGI IMG/M metagenome (GOLD analysis project Ga0209602, IMG submission 184810) | Pelagic marine microbial communities from North Sea - COGITO_mtgs_120524 (SPAdes) (version 2) | ecosystem: Environmental > Aquatic > Marine > Epipelagic ...
GATTTTCATTGGCTGTATATTGCAATACGTTTTGGTGTTTTTTCTCGCCAGATAGAAACACATTCCAATGCTTTTTTAACGCGTGTGAAATGGTAATTCTTGGTTCTATCTGCGTATCAAAATTGGAAAGATTTGTTACTCTTGCCCCTAAGGTTAATGTAGTTTTATCATCAAATAGTTGGGCAGTTGTTTGGGCGTAAAATCCATTGGTTATTCCTCTTTTTGAGCTGCTCTCACTAGTGTTGGTGTCTTCTGTGATATCTATAGTGGTGCTGGTGTATTGATAGCCAGCCTCTATAGATAAGTTATCGTTTATACTATAGTTTGTGTCAAACTTTAGGGTTTGTTCTTTTACTTGATTTTTTTTAAATTCTTGGCTTGCTTGTTCTACCTTCGTGTTTTGTGTGCTGGCTTTATAGGTGCTATTGCTATAATGTAACCCTGTTGTGAGTTTCTGGTTCCAGTTTCTTTGGTAATTAAAACCACCCAATAGTGTGTTTTGCTCTATTACATTAAAACTAGCCGTTGAAATACCGCCAGTAAACAAACGCTCGTTAAATTCAAGGCCATTGTTAATAGTCATAAAGTGGTAGTTTAGTTTGTCTTTTGGTGAGATATCCCAAAGTGCTGAGATGCTAATGTCAAAGAAATTAAAATCCTCGTCTGTTGTTCTAAACACTTCTGGCTGGATGTTGTTGAGGTTTGTTACTTCTGTGTTTTGAAAGGTTCTTTTAAAAAATGATGTGTAGATAGGATTACCCAAACCATTGTTAATTGAGGTTCTTCCAGATCCGTGAATTGCAAAGGAGTTTGTTACAGGTATTTTCACAAAAGCATTGGTGCTTGCTAAATTTATGCCCACGCCACCTGTTACCTCAGGATCAATGCTGTTTGTTGGATAAATGTGTAATACCCCAGAGACGCCCTCGCTGTATCTTGGATGCGTTCCGTTTTTGTAGATAATAACATTGTCTATAAGGTTTGGGTTCAGGGCAGATATAAGTCCAAAAAAATGGCCTGTTTGGTACATTCTAATATCGTTCCACAAAATGGTTACCTCATCACTACCGCCAGCCCTAATATTGATGTTTGAAGCTGTTTCATCATAGCTTTGTATGCCTGGAAGCACTTGAGCAATTTGTAAAACATCTGGCTCGGTGAGTGAAGGTAAAATTTCAAAATCATCATTTTTAATTGTAACGGCTCCTTTTTTTGTTTTTTCAATCCCTTTTGCTATGTAGCCAGAGAGCGTGATAGTGGGTAATTTGTTAATATTCTCTAGATTTATAAATAGCAAAGGGCAGCGGCCTTTTGTATTTGCTATTGCTTTATAAATGACAATTTCTTCGATAAATTGACCCTGAGAAAATAGTTCCAATACTTGGTTATCTGCAATGCTGTCTATACTTAAAACCCCACCACTGTTACTGTTGTATGTTTTGTTTTCTGAAATAGCGATAATAGGTAGGGGTTTTGCTGTTTGAGTATCAATAAATGTAGCGCAAAAAGACACCATTTTTTTCGGAAACTTGACTGTTATATAACGGCTACTAACAAGGGTGAAGTTAATGTTCTCTTTGTCAGAAAACATCCTTAATGTTTGGGTAAGTGTTTGGTTTGTGTTTGGGGTAGAGACCCTAAATCTCTTTGCCGTATTGCTGTTATAAGAAAACTTTACCTCAAATACCGTTTCAATTTGAGAGATTGCCTGCTCAAAGGTTATGGTGTCTTCAGTATTTTGAGCAAGAGAGCAATGAGTCCAAAAAAACAATAAAAAACAGAAGTATATAAGGCTATACTTATTGTTTTTTAGGGTCATAAATTTGTACTTCATTTTTTGAATCTTTGCTAAAAGAAAGGTTAAGTGGTAGTGTTACAGTTTGTAGCGCTTGGTCAAGGTTTGTATGGGTAAAGCTACCTGTATAACGTAAAGTTACATCAATATTTTTAGTTGTGAGGGTAACTTTGTAATGTTTTTCAATTTCCATCAATACTGCATCCAGAGGTACATCTACAAAACTACTTTCATTAAAAATCCAGCTTGGTTTTGAGGTGTAAATTTTATTGTTAACCAACATAGGAGCAAAGCTAAAGGAGTCACCGGGAGTAACCAGAGTATTGATTCCATTGGCATTAACAGAGACAAGGCCTTCAAAACAAGAAACAATTAAAATATCATTCTCTGTTTTTACATTAAAAGAGGTTCCAAGAACACTCACGTTTCCACTTGGGGTGCGTACGGTAAAAGTCTTGCCTTTAGCGACCTCAAAATAAGCCTCTCCCTCAAGGGTTACCTCTCTATTAAAGGGCCAGCCATATTTTTTGTAGCTAATACGGGCGTTTTCTTTTAATGTTATTTTTGAGCTATCTGGTAATTCAATTGTTTGTATACTGGCAATAGGCGCCTGTATGTTTGTAGGTAGGGAAGTTACAAATACAGTAGATCCCGCAAGTAGTACAAATATTGCCGCTATTTTTAAAAGCATTGGTATTGTAACAACTTTAGGTCTTTTTTGTTTCTGGGCCTTATTAAACAAAAGAGTATCTCTAAGTGCTTTTATTCCAGATGTAATATCGTGCTCAGGCAATACCATACGTTTTGTATGGGCATCTATTTTTTTGTAGGAGTCAAACTCTGGCCAAGCGTTAAGCACCTGCATATCTGCAGAGGTTGCCTCATTGTTGAGCCATTTTTCTAATGCTTGTTTTGTTTCCATCTACTTGCTTGTTATACTATAACAGTTTAATTGTTATTTTACCACCTTAGGGGGTTTATAAATTTTCTATAGTCTCTCTAAGTTTTTCTAGAGCATCTAATACTCGTTTGCCTGCAGCTTTCTCTGAAATGTTATAAATGGCAGCAATTTCTCTATATTTTTTACCCTCCACGCGGCTTAGTAAAAAAGCAGTGCGTTGTAATTGGGTGAGGCTATCTAGTGCTTTTTGTAATTTCTGACCAAATTCCTTTTCTTCTAATAGAAACTCTGGTGAGTTGTTGTCTTGTGATTTTTTTACACCTTGGGTGAATTTAAATTGCACCTTTTTATGAGCAACGGTATTTAAAAAAAGGTTGTTTGCGGTTGTAAAGAGATAGCTCTTGGCCTTTTCAGGGGTTACTTTTGCGCAATTTTGCCATAATTTTAAAAAAGCTTCTTGTACCAAATCATAAGAGGCATCTGTGTCCTTTGTTTTAAAGAACATAAAATTGCGTAATGATTGTGCCTGGGCTTTATAGACTTTATTAAAGGCCTGTTCTTGGCAAATGTTTGTTTGTTTTTCCATGATTTGATGGCGTAAAACTATAAAAAAATAATTAGTTTTTATGCCGTGGTATTTTGGAAGTTGTCTTGTTATAGGTTACTTGTTTTTGTAAACACGGCCCAGCTTCATGACAAATGTAATGTCTTTTAATACAGAAATATCTTGTAAAGGGCTAGTGTCTGTGGCCACCATATCAGCCTGCATGCCAGGTGTTATTTTTCCAATTACATTTTCTTTACCTAAGAGAGTAGCTGCATTTATAGTTGCTGTTTTAATGGCGCTATTTTGGTCCATACCGTACAGTACCATTAGTTCAAATTCACGGGCATTAGTGCCGTGTCTACTCACGCCGCTGTCTGTACCAAAGGCAATATTAACATTGCCTTTCAATGCTTTTTTGAAAGAGGCCTCAACCACGGGAGCTACTTGTTTTATTTTTTCTATGATTGCTGATGGTATGTTTGGGTTTACAGATAGTTCTTCATACACGGATACACCTGCCAAAAGGGTAGGCACTAGATACGCCCCTGTTTGTTTAAAGAGCCTAATAGATTCATCATTTAAATAAGAGCCGTGCTCTATAGAGTTTACTCCCGCCCTAAGGGCAGCATTTACTCCTTGCGCCTCATGAGCATGGGCTGCTACTTTTCTTCCAAGACTAGCGGCTGTAGTAACAATGGCTTTCATTTCTTGGTCGGTAAGTTGTTGGCCAACACCTGCAGCAGTATTGCTCAAAACACCTCCTGTTGCTGTAATTTTAATCACATCTGCCCCAGATTTTACCAGCGCTCTTACCGCTCTTGTGCAGTCATCGCTGCCATCGCAAATACTTACATCTTGGCCAACCATTTCTAAAATAGCATCGTTGTATCCATGAAAATCTCCATGTCCTCCTGTTGCAGAAACAGCTCCGTTAGAGGCTACAATACTTGGCCCAACAATAAGCTGACTGTTAATGGCTCTTTTTAGAGCATTCATAATATGAGGGTCACCCCCTAAATTACGTATGGTGGTAAAACCAGCCATGAGTGTCTTTTCTGCATACGGTATAGCATTGTAGGCAGCATCTGCCTCCTCAAGGGTGGTCCAAAGATGGCTAATTGCATTGGGATCACGCTCTGATGTAATATGCGTGTGCATGTCTATAAAGCCAGGCATTACAAATTTGTCTTTTAAATCTATGAGTGTTATATCTGTGCTTTCTAGCCCAAGTTCTAGGGCGTTTAAATAGCCGTCATACACCTGTTTTATTTTTTGATTTTCAACAACAATGGTTTGTTGTGTTTTTGGAGCGCTTCCAGGAACGGCAAGTAGTGTACCGGCATGAATAACTTTTGTTTGTCCTTGAAGGGTTGGCGCAAAGCCAAACAATGTAATTACTAGAAGTGTAATAAGGTATTTCATAGCGTGTATTGTAATTTGATTATAACGTTGTTTTACAGAGAGACAGTAATTTACCTACAAGATACAATTATGTACTCTTTTTTGGTTTATACAGTTCATTTTATTATAGAAAAAACCCTGTTTTTAATAGCGTTGCTACTTTGAAACTCCCCAATCAATTAGTATATTTGCGGTTAAATCTTTTGTGATTTTCTATTAAGATTTTGTATAAAATGTATTCCCTATGTTTGATAATTTAAGTGATAAGTTAGATAAAGCCCTTCATGTGCTCAAAGGACACGGAAGTATTACAGAGGTTAACGTTGCAGAAACGCTAAAAGAGGTGCGTCGTGCCCTTTTGGATGCCGATGTTAATTTTAAAATAGCCAAAGACTTTACCAAGACCGTTAAGCAAAAAGCGCTGGGTCAAAACGTATTGACATCCCTGCAACCTAGCCAGTTAATGGTTAAAATAGTAAAGGATGAACTTACAGTACTAATGGGTGGAGATGCTGCAGGTATCAACTTAAAAGGGTCTCCAAGTGTTATTTTAATGTCTGGTTTGCAGGGTAGTGGTAAAACAACCTTCTCTGGTAAACTTGCCAATTACTTAAAAACCAAAAAAAGCAAGAATCCTTTACTGGTTGCCTGTGATGTATACCGTCCTGCAGCGATCAATCAACTTCATATTGTTGGAGAGCAAATAGGGGTTGAGGTATTTAGTGACCAGGGTAATATGGATCCTGTTGCAATTGCTACAAAGGCTGTTGCATATGCAAAGGCAAACGGTTTTAACGTTGTGATTATAGATACTGCTGGACGTTTGGCTGTAGATGAGCCAATGATGCAAGAAATAGAAAATGTACACAAAGCAATCTCTCCAAGCGAGACATTGTTTGTTGTAGATGCTATGACGGGTCAAGATGCTGTTAATACTGCCAAAACGTTTAACGATAGGCTTAATTTTGATGGGGTTATACTCACCAAACTCGATGGTGATACTAGAGGTGGTGCTGCTATATCTATTAAAAGTGTTGTAAACAAGCCTATTAAGTTTATTGGTACGGGTGAGAAAATGGATGCAATTGATGTGTTCTATCCAGATCGTATGGCCGATAGAATCTTGGGTATGGGAGATGTTATCTCCTTGGTAGAAAGAGCGCAGGAACAATTTGATGAAGATGAAGCAAGAAAATTACAAAAGAAAATAGCCAAAAATCAATTTGGTTTTGATGATTTCTTAAAACAAATCAACCAGGTAAAGAAAATGGGAAGCATGAAAGATCTGGTAGGGATGATACCAGGTGCCGGAAAAGCCATGAAAGATGTAGATATAGATGATGATGCATTTAAGCATATAGAAGCCATTATTCATTCCATGACACCTTTAGAGAGAAGTGTTCCTACAACTATTGATACAAGTCGTAAAAAACGAATTGCAAAAGGGAGTGGTACCTCTGTGCAGCAAATCAATCAATTGCTTAAGCAGTTTCAGCAAATGAGTAAAATGATGAAAATGATGCAAGGTGGCGGTGGTAAGAAGATGATGCAAATGATGGGAAATATGCGTTAAACAGCATTAAATTATTCTAGGTAAGAAATATAAAACAAAGGCTATGACAATCTTAGACGGAAAAAAAGTATCAAACGATATAAAAAACGAAATTGCAGCAGAGGTTAAAAAGATGAAAGATGCCGGAGAAAAGGTACCTCATTTAGCCGCTGTAATTGTAGGGGATGATGGCGCGTCTCTAACTTATGTTGGAAGTAAAGTTCGCTCCTGTGAGCGGGTTGGTTTCGAGTCTACCATGGTGCGTATGTCTCATACAACAAGTGAACTGGAACTATTAGATAAAATTAAGGAGCTGAACCACAATGATGCAATTGATGGTTTTATCATCCAGTTGCCACTGCCTCCTCAAATAAACACCCAGCGCGTTTTAATGGCAGTAGACCCAAGTAAAGATGTAGATGGTTTCCATCCAGAAAACTTTGGGAGAATGGCATTGGATATGTCCACCTTTATACCTGCCACTCCTTTTGGAATTTTAGAGTTGTTAGAGCGTTACAAAGTTGATACAAAAGGTAAGCACACTGTTGTTATTGGTAGAAGCCATATTGTTGGTAGGCCAATGAGTATTTTAATGAGCCGCAAGGGTTGGCCAGGAAACTCTACAGTAACCCTAACACACAGTAATACAAAAAACATAACACAAATAATTAGCCAGGCAGACATTGTGATTTCTGCCCTAGGGGTTCCTAATTTTTTGAAAGCAGAAATGGTAAAAGATGATGCGGTGATTATAGATGTAGGAATTACACGCGTAGAGGATCTATCAAAGCCTAAAGGATATAGAATTGTTGGTGATGTAGATTTTGATGGAGTGAGCAAAAAGGCAAGTTTTATAACTCCCGTTCCAGGTGGAGTAGGACCAATGACCATTGCTATGCTGCTGAAAAACACCTTGCTGGCCAGAGAGCAGCGCGCTATCTCTAAAAACTAGTATGTATAGTACTATTAAAAAGCCCTTTAGGTATCTCCTAAAGGGCTTTTTTTGTTAGGTATTTTATTGAAATTAGAGCTGCATATCTATACAGGCTCTCTCTAGCTTTTTAACTAGCAAATAACTGGCTTGGATCTGCAAATGCTTTAAACTCTAGAGCGTTTGAGCTAGGGTCTTTAAAAAACATTGTTGCCTGTTCTCCTACAAGGCCTTTAAATCTAGTGTAGGGTGCTATGATAAACTCGACGTTTTTTTCTTGAAGTTGTTTTGCCAGCTCATTGAAAGTATCCATATCAAGCACGACACCAAAATGAGGAATAGGAACCTCTTTACCATCTACAGTATTTGTTGGAGCTTTGGATTGTGAGTCCTGTTTTAGATGGATAACAAGTTGGTGTCCAAAGAAATTAAAATCTACCCAATGATCACTGCTTCTTCCTTCTTTGCAGCCTAGTGTGTCTCTGTAAAATGTTCTACAACTTGCTAAGTCATCAACGGGGATGGCTAGATGGAAAGGCGAGAGTGTGTGCATAGCTTTAAGGTTATAGTTGAAAGTTTAAGATGTTACTGACCCTCCCAGGCAATCATAAAATACTTAAAGGTAGCGCCTTGTGGTATTTGAGATGCTTCAATGGTTAGGTTAGGGTTGTACCTTAGGTTTTCTGGTAGTTGTTTTTTGTCTATGGTGATAAATACATCACTATCTTTTAGAGAGATTACAACGGCATCTATACTTGTTTGTATTCCAGAAATTTCATAGTTCTCTTTAATATCTTTAAAGGTGCTCTTTATAGATAGCCCTTTGCTTGTTTTGTATCTAGAGTCATACACTCGTAGGTTGTTTATTGTTGCCTCAGGACTGTTTTGTATATCTGGAGATAGCCCCAGTAGTTTGTTACCCTCTTTTGAAAATACCTCTAGATCTCCTTGCAAGGCATCACTAGGGCTACTATTTGAGAGGGGCACAATACTGTCATTTGCAAAAACAGTCTTTAGTTGTTTAAGGGTAGTTTGGCTTGTGAGTGTCCCAATTTTACCATTTGTTATGGTAAAGGCATCTTTTTTATTTGTGCATTGTACAGATAGTAAAGCGGCTAGGGCTGTTATAATAATAGCGTTTTTCATTATTTGATTTTGGTTGTTTGTGTATTAATCTGGTAGTTGGTGCAGGTGAGTACTCTTAATTTTTTATAAAAATAACAATTGTATCCTGTCTTGTAAAACAATATGGTCTTTAGTTTTATGGCAAGGTATATTAGGTTGTTTTAATGTGCCTATTTAAAGAGAAATACTCCTGTTTTGTCTTTGCAGAAATAGGTATCCATCGTAGATAATTATACTATCTTTGCTGACGTATGCAAAAAGAGATTCAAGAGCAAGTAAATAAAGGTATGATGCTTCCACTTATGGAAGAGTTCTACACCATTCAAGGAGAGGGTTTTCATAAAGGGACTGCAGCTTATTTTATTAGAGTTGGAGGCTGTGATGTTGGCTGTCATTGGTGTGATGTGAAAGAAAGCTGGAATCCAGAGAGCCATCCCCCAACTGCCATTAAGGCCATTGCGCAAAATGCAAATAAATACTCGAAGACTATTGTTATAACTGGTGGAGAGCCCCTCACCTGGGATATGGGTCCTTTAACATCGCTGTTAAAAAAAATGGGCATGAACACCCACATAGAAACCTCTGGAGCCTACCCTTTGTCTGGCTCTTGGGATTGGATTTGTTTGTCACCAAAAAAAATGAAGTTACCTACCCAACAGGTGTACAAGGCAGCTCATGAGTTAAAGGTGATTATATACAATAAAAACGATTTTGAATTTGCCGAGAAGCAAGCTGAAAAAGTTGGTGAAGATTGTATTTTATACCTGCAGCCAGAATGGAGTAAACGAGAAACTATGATTCCTCAAATTGTAGATTACGTTATGGCAAACCCAAAGTGGATGGTGTCTTTGCAAACACACAAATATTTAAATATTCCGTAGGCTATTTTTCTTGGTATAATTGCCCCCTATTGGGTTTAAGACGCTCTCTTAAATCATCCATGTGTTTTTTCTCTACCACCAAATATGCAATATGATGCATATCATGTACATTTTCTAGACCACAAAGTGTATTTTCTAGTTTTTCTGAACGCGAAAATTCTTCCAGGTGTATGATGTGGTGCGCCGCAGTTTGAGAAGCGTTGGGGCCTTTAAAATCCCAAATTAATTTAATACGTTGGCTCATATAGAAGTGTTTGAGATACCTTTATTGGTGTTTTTTTGTGTGGTAAAAGTACCCTGCAAAGTTACTGCTTTTTTTAAAGGCTAGGGTGTGTACTTTAATGCACACTATTGCGTTATTAATTTGATTTGTTTACTAGTAGCAAATTGTTATTTTTGTTTGCTTAGTTATACTTTTAACCTATTAGAAAAATACAACCTAAAATACCCTCTTTTTATGAAAAAAATCATTCTTGTATGCGCATTACTCTCTTTTGTGTTTACAGCACAATCTCAATCCCAGAAAGATGTTATTCTTACCATTGAGAATACTCCTGTTTACAAGCAAGAGTTTTTAAGGGTGTATAAAAAGAACCTAAATCTAGTAAAGGACGCGTCTCAAAAATCTGTGGATGGTTATTTAGAGTTGTTTGTAGACTACAAGTTAAAGGTACAAGAGGCCTATGCTCAAAAGCTCGATCAAGGAAAAGCATACAAAAAAGAGTTTGAAAAATACCGTGCTCAGTTATCTAGAAATTATTTATTTGAGCAGAAGATTGAACAAGACATGGCTTTGGAAGCCTATGAGCGCTCTAAGGAGCAAATAAATGCGCAGCATGTTCTAATTATGGTTGATTATGATGCCTTGCCTCAAGACACACTAGTGGCATACAATAAAGCTACAGAGGTGATGAAAAAGGCTAAAAATGGTGCAGATTTCACAGATTTAGTGCTTCAATACTCTGAAGAGCCAAACACCAAAGAGCAAAAAGGAAATCTAGGTTATTTTTCTGCTTTTTCGATGTTATATGCATTCGAGAATGCGGCCTATAATACCAAAGTAGGTGCCATTTCTGACATAACAAGAACCAGTTATGGGTATCATGTTATCAAAGTTTTAGACAGAAGACCAACGGGAAATGAAATTACAGTTTCTCATATAATGGTGTCAAATAAAAATGATGATCCTACTTTTGATCCTCAGGTAAGAATAAACGAATTATACCAATTACTAAATCAAGGACAGAAATTTGAAGACTTGGCAAAGCAATTCTCTGAAGATAAAAACTCTGGAGTCTCTGGAGGCAAACTAAAGCCTTTTACAAGAGGAAAGTTAAGAGCTCCTAAGTTTGAGCAGGCTGCCTTTGCATTAAATACTCCTGGAGATATCTCTAAACCTGTTGCCTCTTCTTTTGGGTGGCACATTATACGTCTAGAGGGTATCAGCGAGCCAAAAACCTTCGAGCAGCAAAAAGAAAGGCTCTTAGCTCAAGGTAATAGAGGAGAAAGATTGATGGCTGTCACTTCAGAAATAAGAAGTAAAATAAAAGATAAATACGGCTACACAAATGATGCTACCTATGCTACTTTTTTTAACCAATTTGTAGACAAAGAAATTTTCAATAGAAGATGGAAGTATGATACACTAAACCCGACACTTGATAAGGTTATTTTTACAATTGGAAGCACAAATTTTTACTACAGAGATTTTGCAGCACATTTGGCAGTTAGACAAACAAGACCGCTACCAAAATCTGTTAAGACTACAGAGAGCGCCGTAAGGTACATATATGATGATTTTGAAACCGTAGTGCTACAAGAGTATTTTAGAGATAAACTAGAAGAAGAAAATCTTGACTACGCAGCTGTAATTAGTGAGTATAGAGATGGCCTGCTTATATTTGATGTGATGGAAAACAATATCTGGAGTGTTGTAAAAACAGATACCCTAGCCCTGCAGGACTATTACCAGAAAAACAAAGCAAGCTATCTTTGGAAAGACAGGGTGGAAGCTACTATTATAACAAGTAACGAAAAAGCCGCATTAGAAGAGGCTAAGGTTTTGTTAGAAAAAGGGAAGACACCCCAAGAAGTAAAAGAGCTGCTCAATAGTGATGCTGCTTTAAGGGTTTTACTCTCAAAAGGAATGTTTGAAAATGGTGCCAAACAATTACCAGAAAACTTTGAGTTTGTTGCAGGGGTTTCTGGAATTTACAAAGACCAGGGCGGCTACACTTTGGTGCAAGTAGACAAGATG
>Ga0209602_1003811_pt1 | contig 11357 bp, 15 predicted proteins | sample COGITO_mtgs_1205_3_FD_184810 | JGI IMG/M metagenome (GOLD analysis project Ga0209602, IMG submission 184810) | Pelagic marine microbial communities from North Sea - COGITO_mtgs_120524 (SPAdes) (version 2) | ecosystem: Environmental > Aquatic > Marine > Epipelagic ...
TACGAGAAGGGTCTTCGAAGCCAAGAGACCGGACTATAAAAAGGAGATCCAAACATGAGCAACGAAAAAACATTAGAAATTATCCAAGGACTATCGCAAGCCGCTGCTAATGCTTACGACGGATCCCACGACGAGAGATTTTCTCTTGATGGTCAAGCAAAGCAGATAGGACTCCGAAGAGAAGATGGCTGTGCTATTATAGATAGCCGAGTTATCGATGGCTTCAAAGTTAAGTTTTATGGCGATTCAATAATCATCAATTACCAAAGCGATGTTCGAATGAAAGAACTAAAAAACAATCGCTTCGAGAATGAAATGGTTGCAACCCTTAATGATGTAAAGAAGTTTCTTCAGAAAGAATACAAGTCAATTACTGGAAACTCCATTACTCTTACTAAAAAAGGGGAACCTAAAATCCTCATTCAGCAAACATCAAATGTTCGAACTTTCGTCCAAGCATACCAACACTACAAGGTAAGCGGACTTTCAATGGACGGCATTGGTCAACCATCTGAGCCAACCGAACGAGAAGTTACAAAAAAGTTTTTAGAGCAATTCTCCAATAAGAGACCGTCTAACGACACAAGACCCAAAGGGAGTAACCAAAAATGAAACTCACGAAAGAACAACTAAAGCAAATCATCAAAGAAGAGCTTAAATTGGTAATGGACGAAGGAGTCTATGACGAACCAGAGCCAACCTCCAATCGTGTTCAACAAGAAAATATGAGAAAACAATTTATAAACTTTGTCAAAGACACAGCCGACAAAAAAGGAATTTCCGAAGGTGACCTCATTTCTGACATGTTAATGTCAGAGGGAACAGGTGAAGGAGTCTTTTATGATTGGATGGTTTTTTATAAAGCAAAAGCTTCCGTAATGAAGACTTATGATATTCCCGAAGAAGACATTCCTCAAATCACAGCAGAAGCAATCGCTGGCGTTATGCAGACATATTTACAAGACGGAGCCGAAACTAGAGGCAGAAATGCTATGTCTCACGACAAGATAAAAGATTGGGTAATCAAGAGTCATTCTGAAATTGAGGTTTAATGAAACTCACAAAGCAAGAAATTGTAAAAGAACTTGTGAAGTGTGGGAAAGATCCTCAATATTTTATTGATAACTATTGTAAAATTTCCCACCCTCTCAAAGGTCAAATTCCGTTTAAAACATACGATTACCAACGGGAACTCCTCCAAGACTTTAATGATTATCGCTTTAATGTAATCTTAAAAGCACGGCAGCTTGGAATCTCAACGATCTCTGCTGCTTATGTTGCTTGGTTTATGCTGTTCCACCGAGAAAAGAATGTTCTCGTAATCGCAACAAAACTATCCACAGCAACAAACCTCGTAAAGAAAGTGAAGATGATCTTTAAGAACCTTCCTTCTTTCATACTGATCGCAAAGATCTCAATTGACAACAAGCAATCCTTTGAATTATCAAACGGATCAATGGTTAAAGCCGCATCCACATCTGGCGATGCTGGTCGTTCAGAAGCCCTATCTTTACTCATCGTTGATGAGGCTGCTTTCGTAGATGGCTTTGACGAGCTCTGGACGGGTCTTTATCCCACTCTATCAACTGGGGGTAGGTGCATAGCCCTCTCCACTCCAAACGGCATAGGAAACTGGTTTCACAAGACTTATACGGAAGCGGAGATTGGAAACAATGATTTCCATCCTGTTAAGTTAATGTGGGATGTTCATCCGGACAGAGATCAGCCTTGGTTCGATAAAGAAACAAATAACATGTCCAAGCGAGAAATCGCACAGGAATTGGAGTGTTCATTCAATGCTTCCGGTGAAACTGTTGTAAATCCAGAAGATCTAGAACTTCTTTATGAAGGGCTAAGCGATCCAATCTACAGAACGGGCTTTGATAGAAACTTTTGGATTTGGGAAAAATATGAAGATGGTGTGCCTTACATCCTCTCTGCTGATGTAGCCAGGGGTGACGGAGCAGATTTTAGTTGCTTCCACATCATAAGGGTTGATACGATGACCATTGTTGCCGAATACCAAGGTAAGCCAGACCTAGATATGTATTCTCGCATTCTTTTTGATGCAGGAATAGAATACGGCACTTGCCTTCTCGTCGTTGAAAATATTGGGGTTGGAATTGCTGTATTGGAGAAGCTAAAAGATTTAAATTATAAAAAACTTTATTATTCAATGAAGTCAACTCACGATTATGTAGAGGCATATTTAGCCGAACATGACGAACGAGCAGTGCCTGGCTTTACAACTTCAACAAAAACAAGACCATTAATTGTAGCCAAATTGGAAGAGTACATAAGAAACAAACTAATTAATGTACATTCCTCGAGACTCTTTCATGAATTGAAAACGTTTGTATGGGTTAATGGCAAACCTCAAGCTATGCGATCTTATAATGATGATTTAGTTATGTCTTTGGCAATTGCCTGCTGGGTTCGTGATACGGCCCTCGCAGAAAATGAAAGAGACATGGCATATAAGAAAGCGATGCTTGGTGGAGTATTCAAAAGCACAACGACTATGAACACTCAAATTAAAGGCCAAGACTTCTACAAAGAATCATTTGATGAAAAGCACCGAGAGGAGAAGGAAAAAATAAAAGATTTTCTTTGGATATATAAAGGATAAAGTATGGCTCGCAATGATAGAAACCCGAATAACAATCAAAACTCGTTATTCAAAACCCTGACAAGAATGTTCTCGGGACCAATCACCCAACGAAGAACTCAATCAGGTCGTCAATTGAGAAGAAGACATCTTGATATGTATGCGAAGCGATTTAAGTCCGCATCCGGTCAGCAGTTTAAAAAGGCAGAATATAACCCCATGAACGTCATGGCGTTGAATATGATTCAAAATAGAAATCGTTCAGAACGATATGTTGATTTTGATCAAATGGAATTCACACCAGAGATTGCCTCATCAATTGACATCTATGCAGATGAGATGACAACACATTCAGCATTGACTCCTGTGTTACACATCAAGTGTCCGAATGATGAAATCAAGTATGTTCTACACTCTCTTTATTATAACATAATGAACATTGAGCACAACCTATTTGGTTGGGCGAGAACTATGTGTAAGTACGGAGACATGTTTCTCTATCTAGATTTAGATGAAGAGAAAGGACTTCAAAATTGCATTGGCTTACCAGCCGATCAAGTTGAGCGACTAGAAGGTGAAGACCCGACAAATCCAAATTATGTTCAGTTCCAATGGAATGCTGCTGGTTTAACACTCGAGAATTGGCAAATGGCACACTTTCGCATACTAGGTAACGACAGACACGCTCCATACGGAACAAGTGTCTTAGAGCCCGCTAGACGGATTTGGAGACAACTTACACTTTTAGAAGATGCTATGATGGCATACCGGATTACTAGATCACCAGAGAGACGAGTATTTAAGATTGATGTTGGTGGAATTGCTCCACAAGATGTTGAACAATACATGCAGAAAGTCATGACACAAATGAAGCGACATCAAGTTGTGGATCCTAGCTCTGGACGAGTGGACTTGCGTTACAACCCTCTTTCAATTGAAGAGGACTACTTTATACCAATTAGAGGTGGACAATCTTCAACAGAGATCACAAACCTTCCTGGTGGACAATTTACGGCTCAAATTGAAGATGTTAAATATCTCCGAGACAAATTGTTCTCTGCTCTCAAAGTTCCACAATCCTATCTATCGATGGGCGATGGTGCAACAGAAGACAAGACAACCCTCGCACAGAAGGACATTCGGTTCGCAAGAACCATCCAGAGACTACAAAGAGTTATCTTGGCTGAACTAGAAAAGATTGGAATCATCCACCTTTATACTCTCGGGTATCGTGGAGACGATCTTCTTAATTTCAAACTATCCCTTAACAATCCATCAAAGATTGCTGAAATGCAAGAACTCGAACATTGGAAATCAAAGTTCGACATTGCGGCAGCGGCAACAGAAGGATTCTTCTCCCGTCGTTGGATTTCAGAAAACCTTCTCGGACTCTCGCAAGATGAGTATCTCAGAATGCAAAGAGAAATGTATACCGACAGAAAGTTCATGGCTGGACTTGAAGCCGCAGGACAACCACCAGAAGAAGGTGGCGGCGGTCTTGGTGGAGGCATGGATGATGATTTAGGTGGAGATGACTTGGGTCTAGACGATGATTTAGGTGGCGATGACTTAGGCGGAGACGACCTAGGCGGTGATGAAGGCGAAAGCGATCTTCTAGCAGAGCCACCAGCAAAGCGTGATGATGATGCGAAGCCTCGTGGTCCCTACAAGAAACACAAGCTTACCTACAAGAAGGGTGGTCTAAAAAAACAAATGAACAACACCGCTTCTGGTGAGATCGGAACCGCTAGAAAGACATGGCCTGGTAAGGTCGGCTTTGGTGGATTGGACTCTTTAGCAAGAGGAGTAACAGAATCTAACGATTTTGAAGAAGCGAAACTATTTAAGGCTGAAGGCGAAATTAAGTCGCTATTAGAATCATTAACAAAGAAGGAAAACAGAGATGAAACATAATAAGAAAAGAAATACCGCTTTTCTTTACGAGTGTCTGATCCGTGAATTAACGAAGGCAATCATTAAAGAAGATAAAGAACAACAAAGTGTTGTTAAAACAATCCTACGAGAATTTTTCTCCACAGGAAAACCCTTGCGACAAGAATTAAACTTGTATAGTTCAATCTTGGAAAGCAAAGAAATGTCAAAAGATTATTCACAAAGATTTCTGGTCGAGACAAAGAAAGACTTTTCTGGCTTAGATAAAAAAGAAACTTTTAACGAGCAGACTGCTTTGATCAATAGAATCAATAAGGCTCTCGGCAATAAAACATTTAGCAACTTCGTTCCAAACTATAAAGACCTGGCAACAGTTGGTCTTTTCTTTCAGGACTCAAACATCGGAGCAAAGAAAAGAATTATGCTTGAAGACAAAATGGTTTCTTTCTTGGGTCGTAATGAAAAAACACTAACAGAAATGAAGCATCTCGACAAACTTGAGTTCAAAATGTTTGTTGACAGATTTAATAGCACATATAAACATTCTCTATTAAGGGAACAAAAAGAATTGCTTGGAAACTTCATCACTTCATTCTCTGATAATGGACTTGCCTTGAAGGTTTATCTAAATAACGAAATTGGAAGGCTCAAAGAGGCCGTATCTACCGAGATAGTAGAAGGTGCCGATAGCGACATAATTGAAAATTTTAAAAAAGTTAAGGTAAAGCTGGACGGCTATGCTAAAACTCCTTTAAAAGAGGCTGTGATCGAAGAGATTTTTTACATTCAAGATCTTTTAGCGGAGGTAAAGCGAAATGTCAGTTAATATCAACATCGTTTCCGACGAAGAAGAAGTTGAAACCCCACCGGAACCGCAAGGTATAAAGATTGAGATCGTCCAAAAGGATGAGATTGGATTTAAACTAATGACCCGGTCGGCAATCAATGGAGACATCATGATTCTTGATCACAAAGACATTGACATCGTTCTCCAGCAAAAGGATGGTAAGATTATTACATTCGCCAAAGAAACTATTTCTGACTTTACCTACGGTGCTGAAGCACGACTTCTAGAATTTATGAGAGGCAAAGGTGTCTTAGAGTATGATTCAATTCAAGGCGGAAACATTTATGGCTCTCTCGAAGGAAAACTAATGAGTTCAGAAGAGACCGAAGTGAATAAGGCAGCCTTACTGGTTATCTCCGAGTGGATGACGACCGAGGAATCTTACCTCAAAGGCACAACTGCATACGACGATATGGAAGATGAACACCTTCTAGATCCGGACAATGAATTTTCAACTAACCTTGGGGAAGTTCCACAAGAAGAAAGAAAAGGCTCTATTCAACAAGATAGTTTGTTCGCCCCGTATTTATACGGAAGGTTTTCATACTAATGAAAAGTTGGAAACCTTGGTTCATCGAGAACAGCAAGATACCCGGATGGTTATCTTATGTTGCTCCAATTGACATCACAGCCATTACCCTTGGGCCAATCGTTATTTCATCGGATGAAATGTCCGAGGTAACCAAAAGGCACGAGACCATACATTTTCAACAATATATAGAACTTGCCTTTATTGGTTTTCCAATTCTATATCTTGGTTGGTGGATGCTTAATTTATTAAAAGGTCAAGATGGAGCTGCAGCTTATTACAACATTCCATTTGAAACAGAAGCTTATAGCAACCACGAAGATGAAAACTATTTAAAAAACAGAAAGAGGTATTCTTGGATTTACTACACTTTATTTTAACTGCCTATGGCATGACTTTTATTATTGTACATGGAAAAATCTTCGAGAATATCCGACCAGAAAAAGACTACTCAAAAAAATGGAACACTCTTTGGAACTGCCCTTTGTGTGTTGGTTTTCATGTAGGTTGGCTTTTAATGCTCCTTTCTCCATACACCGAACTATTTAGCTATGAACCATCACTAGTTAATGGTTTCGTTCTCGGTTGTTTATCTGCTGGAACATCATATATAATTTCGGTTTTAGTCGATGATTTTGGACTAAGACTATCGTCGAGATCAGGAGGTGATTATGTCGATGATTAAGCGCTGGGTTTTACAACCCGTCCGTCGCTGCTGCAGCGGATCCTAGCTCGGGCAGGTAACGCCTGCTAAAGGGTGGGGAAACCCACCCTCCTTTTTTATTATTTGGAGAATAAAAATGAAAATAACAAATGAAATATTAAAAAGAATCATCAAAGAAGAAATGGATTCCACCTTGAAAGAACTTGTTTCCGGTGCTGGCGACTTTAACAATGAACCTGAAATCACACAGGCGAAATGGTTAGCCTTGGGAGACCTATTGGGTTTAGGAAGAGTAGGAGAGGAAGAAGCAGAACAAGCTGAAAAAGAAGCTATTGAGAATTATTTTAAAAATCAAAATCAAAGAAACTGGAAAGCAGTCAGTCTTGACTTGGACAACCAGTTTGGTCAAGAAACAGCAAATCAAATTAGAGATATTTTGGCCAAAAAGGATACAATGCAATGAAGATTACCAGAGATGATCTAAACCGCATAATTTTGGAAGAAGTAGACAACTACCAACAAGAAGAACTTTTAAGAGAAAAATTAATGCTCAAGAAAGGAAAGAATGGTTGGTGGAAGTATTCGCAACTCGTTGCCGAGGCATACAGAGAAGCACCAATGATGGACCCTGCGGCAGAAGAAGGCTACAAAGTTTTGGCTGTGTGGTTGGATAAGCATTTCGGTAGATTAGAAAATAGAGTTAGATTTGAATTTGTTCCAGAACATGTTTATACTTCGGCGAAAGACTTGCAGAGTCGTGTTGCTGCGGAAGGAGTGATGTATGTTTCCACTCTTGATGCCGACCACCCTGTCTGGACTGGCGAAGCCGGGTTGATAACGAACACTATGTTTAGGGCTTGGCATGACTGGGAAGGACACATCGTGAAAGGCAAAGGCTTTTCTCTACAAGGCGAGATCGCAGCATACAATGCTCATGCGAAAATGGTCCCAAGAGCAGCACTCCCAGCTTTGTTCACAGAAGTTGTCGGGCAAATTTGTTGCTTCTATCAAAGTGGTAAAAAGAATTGCGAACAAAAAGCGGCTATTCTACCAGGATTTGATTACACCAATGTAGGTGTTGTTGAAGGGTATGATATCGTAGATAAGTTTTTAGTTAAGAGAGAAGAAAATGTCTAGACAATTATTAAGAGAATTCCATGCATTATGCCCAGACGGCATTTGCCCCGATATTCTAACAGAAAGAGAGAAAAGGGACATTACGGACAACGGAGCAATGTATCTTACTGGTCGACTCCAAACTGCCGATAAGAAAAACGGCAATGGACGTAAATACCCAGAAAAGGTTTTGAGACGAGAAATCCAAAACTATATGGCAATCGTTGCCGACAACCGAGCGACAGGTGAATTAGATCACCCGGACGATTCGGTCATCAATCTCAAAAATGTTTCCCATTTAATCACCGAAGTGTGGTGGGATGGCAAAGATGTTATGGGTAAGATTAAAGTCCTAGACACTCCAAGCGGAAGAATTCTGAAAGATCTTATCAGTGCAGGTGTAAAACTAGGAATCTCATCTCGTGGACTTGGTTCCGTTAAAGAATCTATGATGGGCGAGACAATCGTTGAAGATGATTTTCAATTGATTTGCTTTGATATTGTATCTGAACCATCAACACCTGATGCTTATGTGCACCCAGAAGGCGAAAGTCCATCCAAGGTTTCTTTCTCATCGAGACTAAAAGAACAGAGAGAAAGTAATATAAACGGACTATTTAAGAAGATTTTAAAAGAAAGTTATAACACTTCAAGATAAAGAGGAAGTAATGAACAAAGAAGCATTAAAGAAAACCCTACGACCTTTAATCAAGGAATGTATCAAGGAAGTCATCTTCGAAGAAGGTGTTCTTTCTAGTATCATATCCGAGGTTATGAGGGGAACAGGGACTCAACAAATCGTTGAGACCAAACAACCAACCTATCAAGCACCACAAGTTGATCATGAAGCAAGATTAAAAAAGCTCCAAGAGAACCGAAAGAAGATGCTTGATTCAATTGGAACCGATGCCTACAACGGCGTTGATTTGTTTGAAGGCACTCAGCCTCTAAATGAGAGAAGGGGAAGCTCAACTTCTCCCCGAGGCTCAAAGCCCATGGATGGTATCGCCCCAGATGATTCTGGTGTAAATCTTGGCGCCTTAGGTGTAAATCCAAATATTTGGAAAAAATTGGCAGGTAAATAATGGCTACAAATTATACAGAAAAACCTCGTAAGAACGAGAACCCAGAACGATTTATTAAAAGATTTATTAAGAAGTGCAAAAAACTAGGAATCTTGGACGAAATGAAAGAGAGGCGTGAGTTTGTTAAGCCATCAGAAAAGAAAAGATTGGCAAAGAAAAAAGCAATCGCACGACACAAGAAAAATTTGCGTCAACAAGACTAATTATACGAGAAGAGAGAGGGTAGATCATGTCATTAAATTATACTGCTGGTGCAAGAACAAGGAATGTTATTAACATAGCCAAACCTGGCTCCACAACCGAGAAAGCATATTCATTAACAGCTGCTAATTCTATCCCTACATTGGCTACGGATGGTTTTAAAAACTTTCATTCACAAAAAACTCTTCACGTAATGATTCACAACAACGAGTTCAGAAACGGTGGTGCTGGGCTAACCATCCAACCCAATAAAGTTCATATCTATATATATAATTCTTCGCTAGGCGGCACTGCTTCCTGGTCCCCTTTAAGGCTGGTGGATAGAAATCAAGGATCCAATGCGGCACAATTCCCAGAAGTAGTGAACCCAGAGGCCATCGCATTTGGTAAAAAGCTTAGAATGATTGTACCAATAGAAGGTGCTGAGAGGATAGCGGTGTATGTTGATACAGTACCGGGGCCATTTACTTCTGGAGGATTAGATATTTATCTTGGTGTAAATACAATTTGAGCCGACAAGACTAGTTATATGGAAAAGAGAGGATAAATTATGTCATCATTAAATTACACAGCAGGAGCAAGAACACGAAATGTTATTAACATAGCCAAGCCTGGTTCCACAACCGAAAAGGCGTATTCGGTAACAGCTCCCAATTCTATTCCTTCTTCAGCAACAGACGGCTTTAAAAACTTTAATTCACAAGCAACACTTCACATGATGGTTCACAATAATGGTTTGACAGATGCTGGTGGAGATTATGATATCCCTGCTGCTTCGATTCATGTTTATGGATATAATTCTTCCCTAGGTGGTACAACCTCCTGGACCGAACTAAGGCTGGTGGACAGAACCCATAGTGGTAATACGATTCAATTCCCACCGGTGACGATACCAGATGCCATCGATCATGATAAGAATTATAGAATAATCGTGCCAATAGAGGGTGTTGAAAGAATCGCCGTGCATGTTGAAACACTTACCGGTAGGGTCGCTGGAACATTAGACATCTATCTTGGTGTAAATACAATTTAAGGAGTGCCACATGTCTGATTTCGGATGGGCATTCGTAAAAAGCGGTTTATTAACGAGTTCAGCTCCACCAGTTACCTCAGTTCAGTTTAATGACGGAGACCAACAACTCGGTGGCTCTGGGGATTTAACTTTTGACAAAAGCATCGGTGCGCTCAATCTAACTGGGACTCTCAATGTCTCTGGTGCTATAAATGCGAACCAATACAATGTTAATGTTGTCAACAAGACCGTTACAAACATCACAGCGGATGGTTCAACCAAGTTTGGCGACTCTGTCGGGGACCTTCATGTCTTCACGGGTAGCCTGAATATAACAGCGGCAACTAATCCAATTAAACTATATGGCCTACAATCTGGAGCAGGCGTCGATCAATCGAGTTATTTAGCTCTGGATTCAAGCTACAATCTAGTCCTAACATCCGCAGCAGGCAGCGGAACAGGCGGAACAATTGGAGCAGCCGAGGATGGAACTTACAATGACGGGTTATTTTCTGACTTCATAGCTAGTACAGCAATTGGTACAGCAATCGACAAATTCAATGAAATATTAAAAATCATTGTGCCGGGACCTGCTCCATCTGTCGATAGGATCAACTACACAAACAACGCCGGCCAAGGTGCCAAGCTATCGATCAGTGCCGCTTCTAAGCCCGGAAACTATACTGCGGTTGGAAATACTGGATCATATTCAGATTCTTTAACCACAAATTCTCAATACCCTGCGTCAACCAGCGGAGAAGACTTCCGATTAGGGGTTTACAATGGGACACAAGAGATAACTGGTGTTATAAACTATAATACGACAGAGCAATTAAAGAGCACACAAGTTAACTACTCAACAGATGCTTTTGGAAATGCTGAGAGTGGACTTCTTAAGTTGTATGTGAATGGAGCACTAAAGCACACTTTGAATCTAACTGCCTCTGGCACTGGAAATCCCAACACTGGTTCCGCTACCGATTTAAATGGCAATGGCTCCGGATTTATTTCCCTTTCTGCGACATCATCTGCTCAAGATCAAAACGGATCCCTTTATGATATCTTTCAACACAGGACCTCGCAATATGTAGTTGACCCTACTGACCAAAGAAGAGGTTGGAACATTGCGAAAGTAGAGCATGAGTTTGGACCAACAACTTACATAACAAATTTTGTCCAATGGTTTAATGATACTGATGCTAGCAACAATGCTATGTCAGTTTCTAACAATGCAATCGCAGTAGCAGGCACAGGAGCGAAATACCTTTCTGGTGTGAAATACTTTACTGGCGCTAATGTGACTTACAATGCTGATGTAGCAAATGTTTACAAACACACTTATCCAACTGGCGATGTCGTATCTTTTAGACAAACAAATCTTAATGGTGCTTCTCCGATTCCA
>Ga0209602_1003812_pt1 | contig 11353 bp, 7 predicted proteins | sample COGITO_mtgs_1205_3_FD_184810 | JGI IMG/M metagenome (GOLD analysis project Ga0209602, IMG submission 184810) | Pelagic marine microbial communities from North Sea - COGITO_mtgs_120524 (SPAdes) (version 2) | ecosystem: Environmental > Aquatic > Marine > Epipelagic ...
ATGTTAGAGTATGAATTAAAAAAAGCTTGCAATTTTCATTTTATAAATAACAAACCTAATGTTTCAATGAATGATTTAAAAGGAAATAGTGATTTTGAGAAAGCGAAAAATTACTTGACCAAAATTTGTAAAATTAACTTTGATAGTTTGAATCCCGAATGGAATTATTTGCAAACCATAAAGGATTTAAGAAATATTTTGATTCATAATCAAGGAGAATTCGTTCAAACCAATGAAAAAAAAACAAAAAAACTAATCAAATTTATAAGGGAAAAAGATTATTTGGAATTTAAACCAAATGAAAGTATTGATGAAGAAGAATATTATTCAAATGATGGGAAAATTATTGTAACAAATAAAAAATTTAATGAAGAATTAATAGATACTGCGAATAATTTTTTTACTAAATTATTAGAAAAAAATCTATAAACTGAATATAAAGACAATTGAATAAAACGAAATATCTGAATTAAAGGAAGAAGATATGCCTATGGTTTAGTAAGAATATTAAATTTAGTCTTCTTTTTTATATAATATATTAGTTATTATTGATGTTTAAGTCAATTACTTGCCTTGGATTTACACTTTCGCCTTTATCAACCCTAACTAATTTCCTGTTTTTAAAATAGAAAAAATGTTTTTCCCTAATGGCTATACCAGCCCTTACAACTCTTTTTGTTGTTTTATAAACCTCTACACCATCATATGCTATTTCTAAATCGGGGTAACTAACAACCTCCGTAAACTCTTTTTTTGTCATTCCAAGAAAAGTTGAATCTGTAACAGACTTATACATACTACAAGAATAAACTAATAAAGTAATTATTATTAAACTAACTGTTTTTTTCATAATGGTTAGTTTAGGGTTTAGGAGCTTTAACTAATTAATTTATAAAGTTATTTATTGTAAATTAAAGATGTTCTTTTTTTAGCGAAACTTTTGGTTTATTCGATTAAACCTTTGAAATACACTGTCAGTATTTATGAAATTAATAGTTCATTTGTGAAGAAATAATTATATTTATTAGAATAAAAAAGTATATCCCCTTATGAAAAAAAGTATCATCTTAATTTTAACTTTACACTGTGTCACCGGTTATGGTCAATGGACTTTTTCCTCTGGTAAAAATGACTTTGATGGTAGTTATAAAACTTCAAGCATAACTGGACGAGGAGGAGAATTTCCATATACAAGACCATTATTGGTAGTTAATAAATTTGATAACGGCTCTGTAAACATATATATAAATAATGCAGGCTATTCTGGTTGTAATGATAAAGTAGTTTATTTTAAGTTTAAAGAAGAAGAAGAAATATATAAAACAGGCTACGTGAATAGCGGTGCAAATAATGATAGTTGGTTTATAACATCCCTAAAAAACATAGAAAAGGATGAGTTATTATTAAAATTTATGAAATACAATTCATTAAGCATAAGATTGGAAAGCCATTGCGGCAAAGTAGATTATAAATTTAGTTTAAGTGGCTCAACAAAAGCACTCAATTTTGTAATAGGTGATTGGTTAAAACAAAAAAAAGATGCTGCCTTAAAATCATTAAAAGAAAAGAAAAAAAAAGATAGTATCTCAAGAGTAAATTTAAATAAAACATTAAAAATAATAAGGTTAAGAGATAGTATTTCCAAAGTCAAAAAAGAAGAAAAAATAGAGCAGAATTAAAAGAGTAAGATATACTTTTGGTATAGTTAGAAATAATTAACATTTTTTGTACATATCTTTTCTCTAAAAACCTTGACTTTACTCGTCACAGACATTACCTTTAAACTATATATAAATTATATCTTATATACTCTCTTTATATTAATATCTCTATTTGATAAAAGGGCGTCTCAAACGCCAATATAAAAAAGGGTTTTAAAAAATATATAATATTACTACCTAACTTATTTAATACATATATAACTAATTTTATAAATTTAATATAAATATTATTGTATTAATAGGTAATTCATTGTTAAGGATACCTATGTTCTTTTTTGTCTACTCCATATATTTAAAAAATCATATTTAGTATATCTATTTATTATTTTCTCTGTATGTTTTTATATGTATATATTAATCTATTTATGCTTGAAGTACTGCTATAATTCAAAAAATTGTATATCAGCTATTTAAGTGTTTATTATAATGCATTTTTTACACTTTTATATTTTTTTAAGGTTCTTTATTTAATGTAAGTTACCAATTATCATTACTTGATTTCTTCTTCATATAAACTTCAAATTCACTAATTAATCTATTAGCTTTAGAAAGAAAAAGTTCTTTTGTAAAACCGAGTTCCCCGCCCATAGACTTTAGAGAATACATTCTAGAAGGTGCGTTTACTTCAATCCTTACTAAATTATCTCTTACTCTAATCGTTAGAATTGAAAAAAAAGTGGGAGTAGATTGAATATATGGACTCGTACTTACAAATCCATCTTTCATTAGGTATTTGCCCTTAATAATACCAGCTTCTTTATCTTTGAACTGAATAACACTTTTGGCATCATTAAAATTTTGTACAATCCATTCATTAGCCTTAATAAAATTAGAATTTTTATCTGTTTCTGTTTCAATGTTTTTTATTGCAGGCTCTGGCGTTGGTATTGACACTACTGACAAAGTACCACAAGACATAAAAACTGTGATAATAAAAAATAATACAGATGCTTTAATATTTTTTTTCATTTTTAATTTTTTTTTAGTACAAATGCAATTTACCAAGTATAAAGTTTAAGTAACAGCATATTTCAATCATCTAATCGAAAAACTCAAAAATAATGACTAGAGTAATTGATTAAAAAAAATAACGAAGATGATACAGAGAAATTGAAGTGTATGAAAAAATGGTCATGCGTTCTTTATTTGGAAATATCAACGCAAGTAGAAATTCTGCCTAAAAAAAATTAATTGCATTCTTTTTTTCTTTATTTTTAAAGAAAAAAGAATGCTTGTTAAAGTCCATGGTTCTGCCGTTTTCGGTATTGAAGCCACTACAATTACCGTAGAAGTAAATATTGACAAAGGAATCGGTTATCATTTAGTAGGATTACCAGATAACGCTGTTCGAGAAAGTTCCTACAGAATTTCAGCTGCGCTCAACAACAATAACTTCAAACTTCCTGGGAAAAAGATTATTATCAATATGGCACCCGCCGATATTAGAAAAGAAGGGGCTGCCTATGATTTAACGATAGCCATAGGAATCCTAGCTGCCTCCAATCAAATAAAATCAGCAAACATACACCAATATGTGATCATGGGAGAACTTTCTTTGGACGGAAGTTTACAGCCCATAATGGGTGCTTTGCCTATGGCGATAAAAGCCAGAGAAGAAGGTTTCAACTATTTAATTCTCCCTAAAGAAAACGCTAAAGAAGCTGCGATTGTATCTGATATAGAGGTGCTAGGAGTTGAGAGTATTTTAGAGGTGATCGATCATTTTAATGACAAACAAAAAATTGACCCTACAGTCGTAGATACAAGAGCTGAGTTTTATAAAAATATCGACTTTCCAGAATTTGATTTTTCTGATGTAAAAGGACAAGAGTCTATCAAACGCTGCATGGAAATTGCAGCTGCTGGCGGACATAATATTATTCTCATCGGCCCTCCAGGATCAGGGAAAACAATGTTAGCAAAAAGATTGCCAAGCATTTTACCCCCAATGACTTTACATGAAGCATTGGAGACTACAAAAATTCATTCTGTAGTTGGTAAAACTAAAAATGATGGCTTATTATATCAACGGCCTTTTAAAAGCCCACATCATACCATATCAAATGTAATAATGTATAATGAGGTGGTATAATAAAAGTGTATGAATTTTACCTCTTGAAATATGGAAAAGAAGTGTATTAAGTGTGATGTTGTTAAGAGTGCTAGTGAGTTTAATAAGACTAAAAATAATAGAGATGGCTTACATTCAATATGTGGAGATTGTCTTAAAGAAAAAGCAAAAACATTTATAGAAGCTAACAAATATTATTTAAAACAATTAAGACAAATAAATAAAGAGAGGCTAAAACAATATTACGAAGCAAAGATAGAGGCTAAGATAGAGGCTAAGAGAGAAGCTTCAATTAAGAGGAAAGAAGAAGCTAGAAAAAAAATAGAAGCTAAGAAAAAAGAAGAAATAATTGCTATAAAAAAGTGTAATAAGTGCAATGTTATTAAGAATTGTATTGAGTTTGGTATCGATAAGAGTAAAAAAGATGGGTTAAATTTAATTTGCAAATCTTGTAAGAATAAATATTATAGACTAAAAAGAGCATCAACTTTAACAGCAATACAAGTTGCCAAGAAGCGTTCGAAAAAGCTAGAATTGTCTAAATTAAGTAAAAAGATTTGTTGTAAGTGTAATGTTGTTAAAAATTTTAGTGAGTTTAATAAACGTAAGTCTTCTAAAGATGGTATGAATTTTCGATGTAAGGCTTGCATCAGAGAATATATAAAATTTAGTAAGCTAACCGAAAGAGAAAAAAAAGTTATAAGAGACCTTGAAAACATAAAAAAGAAAAGAGAAAAAAAGAAAGAGTGGGGAAGAAATTATAGAAAAAAAAATAAAGAGAAAATAAAAGAGACGATTAGAAAGTGGAGAGAAAAAAATAAAGAGAGGATAAAAGAACAAGTTAAACAATATCAAGAGGCAAATAAAGAGAAGATACTTAAGTACAAGAAAAAATATAAAGAGGGTAATAAAGAAAAGACAAATAAACACGCAAAGTCTAGACGTGAAATTGATAGCTTATATAGACTAAAGCTAAATACTAGAAAAGCCTCTAAAAAATATTTAATAGATGGTAAATCCAAAAGAACTAGAGAGATTTTAGGTATGGAATTTAAAGCCTTTCAGAATTATTTAGGCAAAGAATATACAGAAGATATGCACCTCGACCATATTATACCTTTAAATTGGGCAATTAATGACGATGAAGTCTATACTCTTAACCACTACTCAAATTTTCAGATAATAAATGCTGAAGAAAATTTATCTAAAAGTGATAGATACTGTAAATCAGAAAACCTTAAAAAAGTATTAGATAATCATAACGACTTAACTAAACTAAATAAGGTAATAGAACGTAATTCTGATAAGATTAAGTGAATAAAGCAACTCACTATATTAAATGTTATAGTGTATAATGAAGTAATATAGGTTAAACACCAATGTCTCTTTTGCTATAAGATTAGTTTTAATAAATTAAATATATTTAAAAAAAGATTATGAAAACAAGAAAACAAATTATTAGACAATTTTTATCGACTCTAATTTTACCAACAATTTTTTCTTTCTTATTGTCTATTTACATAATAAGATTGGACTGCATTGAGGAAGATAGAATAATAAACATCTATTTAACTCTAACAATATATAGCACACTATTCTATTTATTATCTTTTTTTGAGTTTAGCAGAATCAAAGAATGTAAAGAACGTCCATACTTTTATAGATACCTCTATTTATTTTCTATGAGTTTGATATTTATAATGGGAATATGGTTTTTTGAGGGGTTTGATTATTGCGAAGAAATTACAAAAACAATAATTAAGTATTATTAAAACATCGGAATACAATAGCACACGGATACCTTTTAAATGATATTGAAAGTGATAATATTGATATAAAAAAAGGAATTTTTGTATTTTAAAATAATAATCTAATGAATACTGAAGAACATTTAAATTTAATAAATAATCAACTCAAGGATTTTTATAAGTATTCTGTTTCTATGGAAACTTATTTTGAACAAAGAGAAAAACAATTGTTACAAGAATTTGAAAAAGAAGACCCCATTCTTTGGAATCAAAAATATTATTATCATACAGTAATTTTTTTAAATATATACAGAACATCTTTATTTACAAATGTTTTTGGTATGTTAGAGTATGAATTAAAAAAAGCTTGCAATTTTCATTTTATAAATAACAAACCTAATGTTTCAATGAATGATTTAAAAGGAAATAGTGATTTTGAGAAAGCGAAAAATTACTTGACCAAAATTGTAAAAATTAACTTTGATAGTTTGAATCCCGAATGGAATTATTTGCAAACCATAAAGGATTTAAGAAATATTTTGATTCATAATCAAGGAGAATTCGTTCAAACCAATGAAAAAAAAACAAAAAAACTAATCAAATTTATAAGGGAAAAAGATTATTTGGAATTTAAACCAAATGAAAGTATTGATGAAGAAGAATATTATTCAAATGATGGGAAAATTATTGTAACAAATAAAAAATTTAATGAAGAATTAATAGATACTGCGAATAATTTTTTTACTAAATTATTAGAAAAAAATCTATAAACTGAATATAAAGACAATTGAATAAAACGAAATATCTGAATTAAAGGAAGAAGATATGCCTATGGTTTAGTAAGAATATTAAATTTAGTCTTCTTTTTTATATAATATATTAGTTATTATTGATGTTTAAGTCAATTACTTGCCTTGGATTTACACTTTCGCCTTTATCAACCCTAACTAATTTCCTGTTTTTAAAATAGAAAAAATGTTTTTCCCTAATGGCTATACCAGCCCTTACAACTCTTTTTGTTGTTTTATAAACCTCTACACCATCATATGCTATTTCTAAATCGGGGTAACTAACAACCTCCGTAAACTCTTTTTTTGTCATTCCAAGAAAAGTTGAATCTGTAACAGACTTATACATACTACAAGAATAAACTAATAAAGTAATTATTATTAAACTAACTGTTTTTTTCATAATGGTTAGTTTAGGGTTTAGGAGCTTTAACTAATTAATTTATAAAGTTATTTATTGTAAATTAAAGATGTTCTTTTTTTAGCGAAACTTTTGGTTTATTCGATTAAACCTTTGAAATACACTGTCAGTATTTATGAAATTAATAGTTCATTTGTGAAGAAATAATTATATTTATTAGAATAAAAAAGTATATCCCCTTATGAAAAAAAGTATCATCTTAATTTTAACTTTACACTGTGTCACCGGTTATGGTCAATGGACTTTTTCCTCTGGTAAAAATGACTTTGATGGTAGTTATAAAACTTCAAGCATAACTGGACGAGGAGGAGAATTTCCATATACAAGACCATTATTGGTAGTTAATAAATTTGATAACGGCTCTGTAAACATATATATAAATAATGCAGGCTATTCTGGTTGTAATGATAAAGTAGTTTATTTTAAGTTTAAAGAAGAAGAAGAAATATATAAAACAGGCTACGTGAATAGCGGTGCAAATAATGATAGTTGGTTTATAACATCCCTAAAAAACATAGAAAAGGATGAGTTATTATTAAAATTTATGAAATACAATTCATTAAGCATAAGATTGGAAAGCCATTGCGGCAAAGTAGATTATAAATTTAGTTTAAGTGGCTCAACAAAAGCACTCAATTTTGTAATAGGTGATTGGTTAAAACAAAAAAAAGATGCTGCCTTAAAATCATTAAAAGAAAAGAAAAAAAAAGATAGTATCTCAAGAGTAAATTTAAATAAAACATTAAAAATAATAAGGTTAAGAGATAGTATTTCCAAAGTCAAAAAAGAAGAAAAAATAGAGCAGAATTAAAAGAGTAAGATATACTTTTGGTATAGTTAGAAATAATTAACATTTTTTGTACATATCTTTTCTCTAAAAACCTTGACTTTACTCGTCACAGACATTACCTTTAAACTATATATAAATTATATCTTATATACTCTCTTTATATTAATATCTCTATTTGATAAAAGGGCGTCTCAAACGCCAATATAAAAAAGGGTTTTAAAAAATATATAATATTACTACCTAACTTATTTAATACATATATAACTAATTTTATAAATTTAATATAAATATTATTGTATTAATAGGTAATTCATTGTTAAGGATACCTATGTTCTTTTTTGTCTACTCCATATATTTAAAAAATCATATTTAGTATATCTATTTATTATTTTCTCTGTATGTTTTTATATGTATATATTAATCTATTTATGCTTGAAGTACTGCTATAATTCAAAAAATTGTATATCAGCTATTTAAGTGTTTATTATAATGCATTTTTTACACTTTTATATTTTTTTAAGGTTCTTTATTTAATGTAAGTTACCAATTATCATTACTTGATTTCTTCTTCATATAAACTTCAAATTCACTAATTAATCTATTAGCTTTAGAAAGAAAAAGTTCTTTTGTAAAACCGAGTTCCCCGCCCATAGACTTTAGAGAATACATTCTAGAAGGTGCGTTTACTTCAATCCTTACTAAATTATCTCTTACTCTAATCGTTAGAATTGAAAAAAAAGTGGGAGTAGATTGAATATATGGACTCGTACTTACAAATCCATCTTTCATTAGGTATTTGCCCTTAATAATACCAGCTTCTTTATCTTTGAACTGAATAACACTTTTGGCATCATTAAAATTTTGTACAATCCATTCATTAGCCTTAATAAAATTAGAATTTTTATCTGTTTCTGTTTCAATGTTTTTTATTGCAGGCTCTGGCGTTGGTATTGACACTACTGACAAAGTACCACAAGACATAAAAACTGTGATAATAAAAAATAATACAGATGCTTTAATATTTTTTTTCATTTTTAATTTTTTTTTAGTACAAATGCAATTTACCAAGTATAAAGTTTAAGTAACAGCATATTTCAATCATCTAATCGAAAAACTCAAAAATAATGACTAGAGTAATTGATTAAAAAAAATAACGAAGATGATACAGAGAAATTGAAGTGTATGAAAAAATGGTCATGCGTTCTTTATTTGGAAATATCAACGCAAGTAGAAATTCTGCCTAAAAAAAATTAATTGCATTCTTTTTTTCTTTATTTTTAAAGAAAAAAGAATGCTTGTTAAAGTCCATGGTTCTGCCGTTTTCGGTATTGAAGCCACTACAATTACCGTAGAAGTAAATATTGACAAAGGAATCGGTTATCATTTAGTAGGATTACCAGATAACGCTGTTCGAGAAAGTTCCTACAGAATTTCAGCTGCGCTCAACAACAATAACTTCAAACTTCCTGGGAAAAAGATTATTATCAATATGGCACCCGCCGATATTAGAAAAGAAGGGGCTGCCTATGATTTAACGATAGCCATAGGAATCCTAGCTGCCTCCAATCAAATAAAATCAGCAAACATACACCAATATGTGATCATGGGAGAACTTTCTTTGGACGGAAGTTTACAGCCCATAATGGGTGCTTTGCCTATGGCGATAAAAGCCAGAGAAGAAGGTTTCAACTATTTAATTCTCCCTAAAGAAAACGCTAAAGAAGCTGCGATTGTATCTGATATAGAGGTGCTAGGAGTTGAGAGTATTTTAGAGGTGATCGATCATTTTAATGACAAACAAAAAATTGACCCTACAGTCGTAGATACAAGAGCTGAGTTTTATAAAAATATCGACTTTCCAGAATTTGATTTTTCTGATGTAAAAGGACAAGAGTCTATCAAACGCTGCATGGAAATTGCAGCTGCTGGCGGACATAATATTATTCTCATCGGCCCTCCAGGATCAGGGAAAACAATGTTAGCAAAAAGATTGCCAAGCATTTTACCCCCAATGACTTTACATGAAGCATTGGAGACAACAAAAATTCATTCTGTAGTTGGGAAAACTAAAAATGATGGCTTATTATATCAACGGCCTTTTAGAAGCCCACATCATACCATATCTAACGTAGCTCTAGTTGGAGGTGGGCAATATCCAAGACCTGGAGAAATTTCCCTTTCGCACAACGGTGTCTTGTTTTTAGATGAATTGCCAGAATTTAAAAGAGATGTTTTGGAAGTAATGCGACAACCTTTAGAAGATAGAGATGTAACCATTTCAAGGGCAAAGTTTACCGTTACCTATCCGTGTAGTTTTATGTTGGTCGCAAGTATGAATCCAAGCCCTTCGGGTTTTTTTAATGACCCCAACTCTCCGATGACCTCATCTCCTCAGGAAATGCAACGCTATTTAAGTAAAGTTTCTGGTCCTCTTCTAGATAGAATTGATATCCACATTGAAGTTACACCGGTTCCTTTTGCAAAATTATCTGAAGAAATAAAAGGAGAATCTAGTATTGTCATCAGAAAACGAGTAACGAAAGCCAGAGAAATTCAATCTAACCGTTTTGCTGATTTAGAAAATGTGCATTATAATGCGCAAATGAATGTGAAACAGATTCGTACCTTCTGTAAATTATCCGATGAAAGTAAAACATTGTTAAAAACAGCCATGGAAAAACTTACCCTTTCTGCTAGAGCATATGATAGAATTCTAAAAGTTTCCAGAACCATCGCAGATTTAGCAAATGCTCAAAACATCTCTCCGGATCATATCGCAGAAGCTATTCAATACAGAAGTTTGGATAGAGAGGGTTGGTTGGGGTAAATATGAAGTCTTTCTTATAATAAAAAATCCTCCCAAATGAATGAGAGGATTTTGCAGCTTTTTATGTGTACATTTAACGATCCTTATAATCGTTAAAGAAATTAATATCTATAATGTTCTGGCTTATAAGGCCCTGCTTGTGTAACACCGATATAGTCTGCTTGATCTTTTCGCAGCTCTGTCAATTCTACACCAATTTTTGCCAAGTGTAAAAATGCCACTTTTTCATCTAAATGTTTTGGCAACATATATACTTGGTTTTTGTAAGCTTTCGCATTGTTCCAAAGTTCCATTTGAGCCAATGTTTGGTTTGTAAAAGAATTCGACATTACAAAACTTGGATGCCCAGTTGCACATCCTAAATTAACCAAACGACCCTCAGCTAATAGTATAATATCATTTCCGTTGATATTGTATTTATCTACTTGAGGCTTTATTTCAACTTTTTCACTATTTGCATTTAAATACGGAACATCAATTTCATTATCGAAATGACCAATGTTTGCAACAATTACTTTGTCTTTCATTGCTTCAAAATGCTCTCCACGTACAATCCCTTTGTTTCCAGTAGTCGTAATAATGATATCTGAATTGGCAACAACCGTTTCTAATTTCTTTACTTCAAAACCATCCATTGCCGCTTGCAAAGCACAAATAGGATCAATTTCAGTTACCGTTACAATAGAACCTGCCCCTTTAAAAGAAGCTGCGGTTCCTTTTCCAACATCACCATATCCACATACCGTAACTCGCTTTCCTGCTAACATGATATCTGTTGCTCTTCGAATGGCATCTACTGCAGATTCTTTACAACCATACTTGTTATCAAATTTTGATTTGGTTACCGAATCATTGATATTAATTGCAGGCATTGGCAACGTTCCATTTTTAACACGCTCATACAATCTGTGGACTCCAGTCGTTGTCTCTTCAGACAATCCATTGATTCCTGCAGCCAATTCTGGATAGCGATCTAAGACCATGTTG
>Ga0209602_1003825_pt1 | contig 11331 bp, 9 predicted proteins | sample COGITO_mtgs_1205_3_FD_184810 | JGI IMG/M metagenome (GOLD analysis project Ga0209602, IMG submission 184810) | Pelagic marine microbial communities from North Sea - COGITO_mtgs_120524 (SPAdes) (version 2) | ecosystem: Environmental > Aquatic > Marine > Epipelagic ...
ACCCAATGTCTACCGTATTGTAATCACGACCACCCTCTGCAAATCCGTATGCAGCAAAGTGTTTTGCGCATGCAGCAACAGTATGTGGTGATGTTAAATCATCTCCTTGAAAACCTTGTACACGAGCAGCAGCTATTCTACTCCCCAAATATGGGTCTTCACCAGCACCTTCCATAACCCTTCCCCAACGGGCATCACGAGTAACATCTACCATAGGAGCAAAGGTCCAGTTGATCCCTGCGGCTGCAGCTTCTTTGGCTCCAACTGCTGCAGAATGTTTAATGGCCTCTAAATCCCAACTAGCAGATTCTGCTAGAGGGATAGGGCTTATGGTTTTATATCCGTGAATCAAATCAAATCCGATAATTAAAGGAATTCCTAGCCTTGATTTTTCAACCGCAACTTTTTGCACTTCACGGACTTCTTTTACGCCTCTTACGTTCAGCATTGAACCAACATAGCCCTGTGCTAGGTGATTATACTTTGCTTTCGCATCACCACCTTTTGGCACTGGACCCGTTACGCTCCAAAAGCCGTTGTATTGATTCATTTGACCAATCTTTTCTTTCAAGGTCATTTTTGCCAAAAGTGTTTCAACTTTAGCTTCGATCTCTTGATTTGCTGCTTGTTGAGCATTACCTAAAAGGCTAATACTTAGTAAAAGGTATAAACAATGATTTTTTAACATTTTAAAATCTTTAAGGAATAATTAATTCTGTCGAACTGACATATTGAGTGTTCTATCATATTCAGCATCAAATATAATTTATTTATTGAAAATTATTTAATAGAACCATAAGATTTCTTATGCAAAAGTTTAGTTTTAAACTCGTTTAAATCATCGAATAAATTCACGTATTACGTCACGAGCAGTCATGAGTTTTATTTTGTGGACTGAATCCTTCACATCATTTGTTTCAATTTTTTGAACTAATTCTTCTAATAGTTCAGCAGCTGTAATTTCTGTATTCATTGTTTTTTTTAAAAATTCATTGGAACCTCAATCAAGAAAATTCTTGAATTGGGTTGTGCGATTATATTGATATTTTCTGTTTCCCAAACCCCTAAAGCATCCCTTTTTTTTAGATCATGCGAGCCAAGGGAGGCATTGCCTTCGAGAATGAAAATATAAACACCATTTTTTTTATCTTTTAGTGCATAGTTTTGTTCTTTAAATTCTGTAAAATCTCCTAAATGCATCCAAGCGTTTTGATGAATCCAAACGCCAGCATCTTCTGGATTTGGAGATAAAATTTGGTAGAATTCATTTTCCTTTTTTAAGTCGCGAATTGACTTTTGGTCATAACGTGGGGTAACGTCCTGCTTGTTTGGAAAAATCCATAATTGCAGCAAGTTTATAGGCCGATCTGTATTTTTGTTATGCTCACTATGTTCAATTCCAGTTCCAGCGCTTAAAACCTGTATATCCCCCTCCTGAATCACTTCAGAATGACCCATACTATCCTGGTGCTCCAAATCTCCCTTGAGCGGAAGTGTGATGATTTCCATATTGTTGTGCGGATGGGTTCCAAATCCCCTGCCAGCAGCAATATCGTCGTCGTTTAAGACGCGTAAAGCTCCAAAATTCATTCGTGATGGGTCATAGAAATTTGCAAAACTAAAGGAGTGATTTGCACTGAGCCAGCCATGATTTTGATTGCCTCGAGTCTCAGCGGCGTGAAAAACTATTTTCATACGTATTGCTATAAAATAGATAACATTTGTAGGTACAAATATAATATTTTTTTCATAATATACTATAGCTTAAGGAACTTTAGCCTAAGGGTTTTTTCTGGTTGTCAATCATTTTTTGAAGTTGCTCGTTTTTTTTATCCACAACATCTTTCAATTTTTTAATGTATGCTTCATCATCTTTTTGACGCTTAATCTTCTTGTTCATCTCCGCCGTCATTGATTTGTAGTCTCGATAACTTTTGAATAATAACCCAATAATAATCACAGATGCTGCAAGCACAACTAACCATTCTTCACTTTCACTGAAATACATAGATTTTTTGTTAAAGTTGCTTTATTTTTTTCTCAATAGAAATAGTGACAAACTACTAAGTACTATTCCAAGAACCAAGTAGGGGATGTCTACAAAGCTTAGCATAAAGTGCAAGTAACTAACTTCTGCAAAACAAATGATCCCTAAGATTAAAGGTAAAATTTTTAAAAATTTCAAAATCATTATAACATTTAATTTAAAGTATTCTGCCAAGATACGCAAAACCGAATTGAATAAATTCGTTTACTTTTAAAGAAAAAATGATGCTAGCTAACTATTTTTTATTCCTTTCTTTTTTCATTCAAACCCAAAATTACGAAGGTAATTGGGTCACAATTGATGATGAAACCGGCGTCGAGAAGTCCATAATCAAGCTGTATATAGAAAACGATACGCTTTACGGACGTATCGAAACACTCTTGCTGGAGGAAGACCAAGGTCAACTTTGCGCCAATTGTTTAGGTTCTGAACTAAATCAACCTATAGAAGGTCTTATAATCCTCAAGGGTTTAACCCGAAACGGTGATCAATGGACAGGTGGAACAATTTTAGACCCTGGAAATGGCAAAGAGTACCAATGTACTCTGACCTTGGATGGAACTTCTCAATTAAATGTCCGTGGCTTCATTGGCTTTTCTTTTATTGGTAGAACTCAGCGTTGGAATCGTCTGGACTAATGTCTACTCCATTTCGATTGAACTGTTTCCTTGCATGAATTCATCTGCATGCTAATCTCGTTTTGATCTTCTAGAATATAACTCATTCAAACTAGTTTATAGGATTATCTAGTTGTATACATCAGTTACTAAGTAAAAAGCCTTTATTTATAATTAATATTTAGCAGGTATTACAGATGCTTTATCTTTGTGTTTATGAAAAGGTACTTGTATGTTTTTGGTTTGCTTTGTTCGATCAGTTTTTTGCATGCTCAAAAAAAACTAAATCGTAAGATCAATCGATCGATTGCGGAGGAAACAGCTTTTAAAGGGGCTCAGGTTTCCATTAGTGTTTTTGATATGGAAGAAAAAAAAGAGGTTGTTTCCGTACAATCTGACAAAAATTTGCTCCCAGCTTCTACCATTAAATTAGTAACTTTTTTAGGAGCTCTTCAAACCTTTGGTTCTACTATACCCTTGTTCCATTATAAAAAACTAGATAGCCGTTTTTATTTTTGGTCCACAGGTTACCCACTTTTAGGGCATACGAACCATGCAAACGAAGAAGCCTTTACTTTTTTAAAAAAACAAAAAGACTCTTTGTTTTATATTCCAAGACCAATGACTTCGCCAGTCTTAGGCTCAGGTTGGGCATGGGACGATGTGTCTTATGTTTTTTCAGCAAAAAAATCCAGCTTCCCTTTTCATGGAAATTTAGTTCAAATTATTTATAGTCCAGAAACAGACAGTCTTGGGTTTAGTCCGCCTCGCTTTGAGCAAAGAATATCTCGTACCAAGAAACAAGAGCACTATGAGTTTTTGATTAATGACCAGATTCAACGTTTGAGTCGTGTAAAAGCAGATACACTTTACCTTCCTTTTACCCCATCAGATTCACTTTTCGTCCAGTTGGTTCAAGATGCAATTACAACTCCTATATATAATGAACACAAACAAGGAGTTTCTTTGGAAGGATATAAAACGCTTACGACTACAAAAACCCAGCTCTACAAAGCATTGCTTCACGAGAGCAACAATCTTATTGCCGAATCCTTAATATTGATGCTTTGCGGAACTTCACAGTGGGATTTGAATACGCAACAAGGCTTGTTGATGTTGTATCAAAAAAACAAAACCCTAAAGTCCCAATTCCAACAAGTTGATGGTTCGGGTTTGTCGCGATACAACCTTGCAAGTCCCAGCGGTCTGCTAGAAACTTTAGGAAAGATTTATGATATAATTGGAAGTAGGAATATAAAGACTTTATTTCCTCAGGCTAATTTGGAAGGAACACTGATTCATTATGCTCCCAAACAAAATTTAAATTTTGTACATGCAAAGTCTGGAAATCTGAGGAACAATCATGTTTTGGCGGGCTACATTTTCACTGACACCAAAAAAACCTTCAGCTTTATAATTTCGGTCAACAATTATGTGGGGGATAAAAAAGAAATACAATCAGCAATTGGACTTCAGCTGTCTTTTTTGTATAATAAACTTCGATAAAGGGCTGGGTAATGAACAACAGATGTTGATAACTCTAAAGCGCTTTATGGCCGTTGACTTGTATTTTATTTTAAGTTTGCATATATCGTTAGGAGCTTTTCAATAAGAGCTTTAAAATCTTTTTAACCTCCGCTTCAGCGGAGGTTTTTCATTTGGTATAATTAAAAAGGTGTACTTCAATCCTATTGTTTACAGGATTTAAACCCAAATAAATTATTTATTTTTTTCAAAAACTATTTGAAAGTTCAATTATATATTTATATTTGCAAACAAATGTTAATCTAAAAAATAAAAAGCATTATCAATTTTAATTTAAATTCTATCAAAATGAAAAAAGGTTTATTAAGTCTTTTGGCGGTTGCTCTAACGATTGTTGGCTGTCAAAACTATGATGATCAGTTTGCTGAGCTTACTGGTCTAGTTAACGATCTCTCCACCGAAGTAGCTGGATTGTCTGCTGTTACCGCAACTGTTAACGATTTGAGTACTAAAGTAAATGGTCTTGTTACGGCTGTTGGATCATCTGGTCCTTTAGCAACAGGTTTAGCTGCTGCACAGGAAGACATCGATGCAATTACACTTGCGCTTGCTGATGTAGCATCCGATTTAGATTTGGCAGACATCAATACAGCTATCGAGGCTCTCCAAGAAGATATAAACACTATACTTGAAGCTGACTCTGTTATTAACCAAAACATAACAGTTAATAATGCTGCAACTTTAGAATATGTATCAACATTAATTTCTACTGCGGAAGATGACCCTAACGTAATTGTTAACGGTTCTGTAACTATTAACACTACATCATTTGCTCCTTCTATTACTGCATCTCAGCTTGCTGAAGTCAATGCTATTGCTGGAAAGATTGCAACCGTTTTAGGTGCTGGTGCAACTACAGTTGGAGTTGATGCAACTTCTGCTACACCAATAGCTTTCACTAATCTTTCATTTATTGATGACGATTATACTGTTACTGGATCTGACATGGATGATGCTGCTTTAAGAACAGTATCAGGAGACTTAACTGCTTCACATGGCGGAGCTGCTGTTGCATTCGATTATTCTCAACTTGCTTCAATTGGTGGTGATTTAGTTATTGCTGCTGCAGATGCTGCTACAGCTACATCTATAGACTTGTCTGGTGTTGTAATTACTGGAACATTTGGTGAAGCCGGCGAAGCTGATGGTCCTGGGGTGCTTACATTCGAAGCCGCTACAACTATTGATTTAGGTACAGCTAAGTTTACTAGTTTAACAGCTGCTAAAGCTTCTTCTATTGTTTCAGGAATGACTACTACTGGTTCTCTTACAATTGTTGCTCTTAATGGTGGAACAATTGATGTCAATTCTCTTACAGAAGTTACTGGAACTGGAGTTGTTGTTCTTACAGGTACATCAACATCTGTATTCCATTTGGATTTATTAGCTGATGCTGATGGAACTATAACATCTTCAGCTGCTGGTGAAGTACATCTTCCTGCATTAACTGCTCATGGTGCAATTGACATCAATGCAACTTCTGCTATAGCTCTTACTTCTTTAGTAACCACTACTGCTGTTATTGATCTTAATACAACTCCTGCTGTTATAGCTACAAACCTTGTTGAAGTTGATCACGACATTACATGGGAAGTTGGAGCCATAAGTCTACCAAATGCAAATCTTGATGCTGGTTCTATAATTTCAGCCGTTGCTACAAATGTTACTGTTGGTTCACTTGATACTATTGCTCAAATTCCTGCTGCGACAGCTACTAATCTAACAGTTACAGCTCAAGATGATGATTTTGTTGCTGGTGGTATCGTAACAGATCTTGATATTACTGCTGCTGCAGATGCAACTGTTGATGTTACTGCTAATGATGCAGATTTAGTAAATCTTTCTCTTGACGGAACATCTGTATCTTCAGTTGGTGCTCTTACAACTGCCATGAAAAGTGTTGCTTTAGCAAATACTGCTACAACTACTATAGAAGCAGCTTCTACACTTACTACTCTTACTTTATCCGGTACTTTAATTTCTGTTAGTACTTCTGCTCCAACTTTAGCGGAATTAAATAATACAGCTACTTTTAAGGATATCCCTGGAACAACAACTGGTGAAACACCAATTTCTATTAGTATCATTGGTTCAGCACTAAAAACATTGGATTTGTCTTCAATGGAAAAAGTTGCTAATGTTGAAATTTTGAATAATGTGTCATTAACATCTCTAATTGCTCCTACTGGTGCAACTAACCTTTTAACTCCAGGAGCCAATCCTGAAATTAGAATTGTAGGAAATTCTATTGTAGCTACTTATACTGCTGCAACAGCTGCATTTGCTGGTGACGGAATCAACCCAGCTACTCCATATGCTGGTGCATGTATCCACTCTCCGAGTTTAGCTACATGGAAAGATTATATTGCTGCAGTTTCTGCAACCAATACTGTAAGTTATAACCTTGATGCTAAGTTTGGTGCAGTTGTTAATGGATACGGTGATGAAGCAACTGCTGATTTGAACCAGACCCATCATGCTACCCCAGCAATTTCTGATAACATTACTGAAGATGATTTTGCATTAACACTAGTAAGTGCTACTGCTTGTGAATAATTATTGAATTTAATAATTCTCATATTTATTAAAACCCTCGCATTGCGAGGGTTTTTTTATTTTAAAATAATATTAAAGTATCCGATTATTAATCCCAACATCAACTCCCATGCATCGGTATTGTTTTTTTACTTTATTATGAACGTATGTACTGTTCTTCCGTCTTAGAGTAATTTAATTGACATTTTTAATCATTAAGAACGTAACTTGTTTATTTTTGTATAAACTATTTTTAAGATCATGAGTGCAACCCAATTTCGAATAGCGCAACTACCCACTTTTGTCATCCTACTACTTTATATTATTACAGGTTCTCTTGGTAATTTTGGTGCAATCGACATTCTCGCTCCTCAGTGGATTTACCTTGGTGCTGTCAACATACTAGCCTGTCTTTATTTTCTTTTTTTCGGTATTGAATTAGTACAGTTTGGATTGAGTAAACTATCCAAGTCTATATTCATATATGTATATCTGTTTTATTTTATTTGGTCTGGATTATCATATTTCTATGCAATTAATCCTACTGAAACCCTTTTAAACCTTCCCAGGTTGGGTAATACATTCTTTGCTATATTTTTTTGTTTTCTACTACTCAATAATTTAAAAAATAAAGTTGTTCTAATCAGTCGAATATTTATTGGTTTCTTATGTTTCGAGTTATTATCTTTTTACAGTGATTTTTTTACTCAGCTAGAAACTAAAGATTTTATTGCTATGAACCTTAAAGGGGTTGCAGGTAATAAGAATATTACAGCCGCTTCGATAGCATTCAAAATTCCTTTTGTATTATATTCAATTGTTACCGTTCGAAAAGGTTTTTTTAAGTTTATCCTTAGTTTTCTGTTGTTTTCTGCTATTTTTTCTATCTCTATTTTATATGCTCGATCTGCTATTTTAAGTAGTTTTATTGTGTTTCTTATTTTTCTTTTTTATTCTGTTTTCACGCTTTTAACAAACCGCCCTCAGTTCAAACACAATCTAAAGAACTTGTCACTAACCATTGTTCCTTACATATTAGCGGTATTTTTAAATATAGCCTTTACTAATTCTCAGAACAAAGCCAATATCGGGAGTCAATTAGGCAATATTGAGTTTACTGAACAATCATCCAACGGTCGATTTCAATACTGGTCTGATGCATTTGAGCACATTCAAGATCATCCTATTATTGGGGCTGGTTTAGGGAATTGGAAAATTGCGTCAATATCCTATGGGAAAGAACACGTAAAAGGGTACACGGTACCTTACCACGCTCACAACGACTTCATACATGTTTTTGCAGAAGTAGGTTTTTTAGGAGGCATCGCCTATCTAAGTCTCTTTGGTCTATTAACATTCTTTCTGTTCCGACTCTTGTATGTTCAGCGAAAAGAAGATGGTAATACAGACTTTTCACTCTTCCTATTGGTGTTACCTTTTATTATTTATGGAATAGACGCTGGTTTAAATTTTCCAGTAGCACGCCCTTTAATGCAATCCGCATTAGCCTTGTATATGGGTCTTTTATTATCCATCTATTTGAATCGTTTTACTTCTAAAGAAGTAAAACCAATTGCACCAAAATACACTAAAATCATTCTGGGATTATCTCTAATGTTACTAATCCCAGGGATCATCATTCATGTTTTATCTTTTCAATCCCTCACTCAACAGGGTCGCCTGCTGTATGAGTTTAATAATGGAACTTATAATCTAACCCTTGCTGAACTTGATGAAATTGAAGATGATTTTCCTAACCTAACAGAAACTGCAATGCCCATTAAGGCTATGAAAGCACGTTATTTCTATTTGAATAACCAGAAAGAGAAAGCACATCAATACGCTCTCTTAGGAGCAAAAGATAATCCACAAATCTTTTTTGGAGAAAACCTTAAGGCACAATTTTTTACATCCGAACAACAAATTGATAGTGCTTACTATTATTCTAAATTGGCTTTCGAAAACCTGCCTAATAATATGCCGCATTACAATTTATATATGAATTCTTTAGTAGCCAGAAAGGATGTGGTGGAGATGAATAAATCTTTTGAAACTGTACGCGCTCTTGGAGGAGATACTCCTATAATCTGGACGATTTACTTACGTTCCTTAGCCAATGCAACGGGCTTAGGGAATGCCATGACGATGAGCAAATCCGCAGAGGCATTTAAATTATTTCCCCAAGATGATACGATTTTTAGCCTCTATAGAATTCTTACTTATGGTCAACAACGAGTAGTTCAAGCAGAGCAACTCTATAAGCAAGGAAATGAATTATATAATGCTAAAGATTTCAATGCTGCTTTTGACTTATTTAATCAAGCCTTTGATCTAGACCCTTTAGAATACACCTATGCTCTAAATTCTGGATTAGCACTTTATGAAAACAAACAATATCTAGAAGCTGTTGGTTATCTGGATAGAGTTCAAAACTCCCAAAAAGTTAATTTAAAAGAGAAAGCACTCCGCTATAAAGGTCTTGCATTGTACAGAGCAGGTTCGATTCCGGAGGCCTGTGCAACCTTCCTGATACTTAAAAACACCTACCCTAAACGCATGTATCAACAGGAGTTCAATAAATATTGCACAAATTAAGTTGTTTTTTAGTTTCAAATCAAGTACATTTGGTACTTAGATTAAACGGTTAACAATGCTTAACAAATTGATTACATCCAAAACTCGTCTTCGCCTATTGATTAAATTCTTTATCGATCAGGCGAATAGCGGGTATTTGAATGGCTTGGCATCCGAGTTTAATGAATCTACAAACTCCATCCGCAAAGAGCTGAATCATCTTTCAGAGGCGGGATACTTAGAGAAATACAAAGATCAGAACAAAGTTGGTTATAAGGCCAACGTAGAGCATCCACTGTTTGATATACTTCAAAAAGTAGTGTATAAGCACCTTGGACTTGAGGAGATCGTAGAGCGCGTCTTAGAGCGTATGGGGCCCGTTCAAAAGATATTGTTAGTAGGTGATTATGCCCAAGGCCTAGATTCAGGAACTATTGATGTGGTTCTTATTGGAAACAAACTCAATACAGAATATATTGAAGCGTTAGAAGAAAAGGTGGAGGGGTTAATTGAGCGAAAAGTAAATTTTTCTTTGGCGTTTAAACCCAATCCAAATCAAAAAAACATTCTACTATATGAACGTCACTAGCATTTGTTGTATTGGAGCAGGTTATGTTGGCGGCCCAACAATGGCTGTTATTGCGCTTAAATGCCCAAACATTAAAGTCACTGTTGTAGATATAAACGAGCAACGGATTACTGCATGGAACCATGAAGATTTAGACCAGTTACCTATATATGAACCAGGACTAAAAGAAGTAGTTGCAGAAGCACGCGGAAGAAATCTATTTTTCTCCACAGATGTGGAGAAAGCCATAGAAGAATCTCAACTAATTTTTATGGCGGTTAATACGCCAACGAAGACCTATGGAGACGGAAAAGGTTTTGCAGCCGATCTTACTTTTGTAGAAAAATGTGCAAGGCAAATTGCCAAAGTTGCTACTTCCGATAAAATTGTAATCGAAAAGTCTACTTTACCCGTTCGGACAGCCGAAAAAATAAAAGAAGTTCTCAGCTCAAACATAAAAGGAGTTCATTTTGAAGTTCTTTCCAACCCTGAGTTTTTGGCAGAAGGAACTGCGATTCAAGACTTATTCAAATCCGACAGGGTGCTTATTGGAGGAGATGATACCGAAAGCGGAAAAGCTGCAGTAGCTGCATTAGTTGCAATTTATTTAAATTGGATTCCAAAAGAAAAAATACTCACCACAAATGTTTGGTCATCCGAGCTTTCAAAATTAGCGTCAAATGCGATGTTAGCTCAGCGCATATCATCGATTAATAGTTTGTCTGCACTTTGCGAAAAGTCGGGTGCTGACATTGAAGAAGTTTCCAAAGCAATTGGAATGGATTCTCGCATAGGCTCTAAATTTCTAAAAGCATCGGTTGGCTTTGGAGGAAGTTGTTTTCAAAAAGACATTTTGAATTTAGTTTATCTGTGCAAGCATTTTGGTTTAGCTGAAGTAGCTGAGTATTGGCATCAGGTAGTTAAAATAAACGACTATCAAAAAAACCGCTTCGCATCTAAAATTATTGCTGGGCTAAACGGAACTGTCAATCAAAAAAAAATAACTCTGTTGGGGTGGGCGTTTAAAAAAGACACTAACGATTCAAGAGAATCTGCAGGCATTTATGTAGCCGATGTATTACTTGAAGAAGGAGCAGAGCTACATGTTTTTGATCCTATGGTAAAAGAGGCCCAGATTTATCAGGATCTAACCAATCTATGGGAAGCCAGAAATGAGTCTAGTAAAGAAATTAATTATAAGCTAAAACGTTGTATTGTTCATCACAAACATACGACAGCTTTAGACAGCTCTTTTGCGGCAGCAATTTTAACAGAGTGGGACGAATTTAAATCCTATAATTGGAATGCAATCGCGAAAAAAATGATGCAACCAGCTAAGATTTTTGATGGGAGGAATGTTATAGAAAATAGTTCAAGAGGGGAATTTAATTTGATTCAAACAGGACGATAAAATGGAAGACTTAACTCCAAAAATAAAAGAGAAA
>Ga0209602_1003828_pt1 | contig 11328 bp, 7 predicted proteins | sample COGITO_mtgs_1205_3_FD_184810 | JGI IMG/M metagenome (GOLD analysis project Ga0209602, IMG submission 184810) | Pelagic marine microbial communities from North Sea - COGITO_mtgs_120524 (SPAdes) (version 2) | ecosystem: Environmental > Aquatic > Marine > Epipelagic ...
ACTGATGCACTAAATGCAGACAAAAGTGTACAGCCAATACATAAAGCATTACTGCTAGATTCCCTAGGACAAATGCAGCTAGATTTAGGTGCTAACCCTGTAAGCCGACTACAAGCTATGGAAGACCGTCTAGCTGAGAAAGGTGTACCTGTAGAGGCAGTACAACAGTATTTCGCACCTTACATTGAGCGTGTAGTTGCACAGCAGGAAGCAAAGCAGTCTCTAGATAACACAGAGCAAGCTGTTGATGATGATGTAGACCCTGTAAATGATGCAAGAGTACTGCCCATACCAAACACAAACTCACGCCTAGTCGACCTAGCTACTCAGGGACAAGCCATGTTTACTGGTAAGCAGGTAGACTCCAAGGCATTTGATATGGAGCAGTCTGGTAATCTAGGTGCTTATATAGATTTAGACACTGGTGAAAACCACACTGGTAAGGCATTTACTTCTGCATTAGTGTCTGTAGACCGTCAGTCAGGCCGACCTTCTATGGAAACTTCTGATACTGAGAGTTCATTACCAAACTACGGTAACAGAGCAAAAAATGCAGGACGTGTTTACCATACTAACCTTGTACAGAATAAATCACCCCAGTCACTATGGTCTTGGGCAGAAAAGCCTGACGGTGTAGACCATGAGGCTGTCGTAGTAACTACTCAGGGTAAGTTCGATGATACGTCAGAAACACACGTTTACTCGTTAAATTATCAAGCTGAAGTACCTGTAGAGTTATATAGTAAAAAGTTTAACCCAACAAAAGATAAACAGGCAGATAACCCTGTTCTCCGTCCTAAAACCAAAGGTACAGCAGTTCTTGGTAATAAGGTTGGTTCTATTTACATTAAGAGCAGCCGTAAAGTACACCCAGTCTATGATGAAGTTAAAGTTGTAGATAAACGTGACCAAGAAGACCCTGTAAATGATTCTAAAGGGATAACTCTCGCAGGAAAAGTAAAAATACTTCGTGAACAATATGAAGAAAATCCAAACTCTAAAGAGGCAAGACGGGCATATTTAGATGCCAGAGATGAGAGAGATGCTTCAGGTGACTTTGGCGAAGAAGTGACTCCTGATTATAGGGTACAGCATCAAGCACCAGTGTCTGATGATGACACACCTATGCATCTTTTAGACCAAGTTATGCCTGACTTTTACACAAGACCAAGATATTACAAAACAGGCAGTAAACTGGACAGTAAAACGATAGACATTTTACAACAATTAAAAGGTAAGCCAGAGCAGATTGTTAAAGTATACAGAGCTGTTCCAAAAGATGCTCCTGATACTATTAATTACGGTGATTGGGTAACTGTTAACAAACAGTATGCAGAAGACCACGGTGAAGGAATGCCTGAAGGTTATAAAATAATTGAGGGTGCTGCACCTGCAAAAAATATAAAAACTAATGGTGATTCAATACATGAGTTTGGCTACGCTCAGTTTGACCCAGGTAAAACAGAATCAGATAAAATAGTTGACTCCAGATTACCTGCGTTAACTGTCTCAAGCAGCCCTAACGTAATTAGTCTAATGGACGGTTCTGAAACCGCACCAAAACTTACTGGTAAAACTGAAGTAGCTAAGTATTTGGAAGGAAGAGCTAAAGATAAATTAGGACGAGTATTAGATATAGCAGAACCAAGTGACCGCAGCTCAATCGCTGACAGTATGGTTTTGGAGGCTATCCACGAAATGGAAAGTCAGGACGAAGGCAGTGCAATGGATTGGTATGATGCCACCATTGAAAAAATGCTAGAGATGATGGCCTTAAAATATCCAGAGATTGCTACAGACGATAATGCAAAAACACCTATGCTAATCGCTCTTTCTATTATGTCTCAGAACATGGATGTTCCTACTAATCTTGCAATTGCTGAAAAAGCTTATGAGCATTTTAGAGAAAACGGACGTTTTTCAATCAATGGCCAAGGTAAGAGCCAGAAAGTAATGGAACTCAACTTTAAAAAGGCTAACACCTTATTAGAAAAGTTAGGCTCTATGGCTAGGTTAGAGAAGTTCTTGGCTACTAAATTTACAGTTAAAACTCTTAATCCAATACTTAATGAATACTTAGGTGATGAGGGTTACGTTGGTGGTGAAAACGTAGATACAGAGGTATATGGTTCTTCGGTTTTCGGACCGAAAGTGGGCAATGGGTTCTACACAAACCTTACAGGTGACTTTAGTCCTGTAACTATGGATATGTGGTTCATGAGGACTGTAGGTAGACTCAAAGGTAATTTGATGGAGTTTGAGGAAGCCAAGTTCCAGAAGCAGCTTACTCGCCTAAAAAAAGCACTTAACCGCAAGCGTATTTCTCGTGAACAGTTAATAGAAAAAGCATTTGATTTAGTAAAAAAACATGAAGCTGATTACAAAAAAAATAGGAAGCTGTATGACCTTCCAAAGGGTCACGCAAAAAGGAAAGTCAAAAGCAGTGCTACTTTAGCGGCATATACTATAAAGAACTCTTTAAAAAACACTATTGACTCACCTGCAAGCGGTACAGAGCGTAATAATCTCCGTCTATTGGTTACAGAAGCGGTCACAAAGTTTAACGAGAAAACTGGCCTTGATATCGAACCTGCCGCTTTTCAAGCGTTAATATGGTATCCTGAACAAGACCTTTATAAGAAATTAGGTGTAAGATTAAAGAATGTACGAAAAGACTTTGCTACAAGTCTTAAAGAACTACTGATTAAGGAAGGATACAATGAAAAAGACCTCAACTCCGCAGTCGCTAGAGTTCAGCAGCGCAGAGAACAAAGAACAGGACAAGTTCGACAAGGCACAGCTCAAGCTGACCGAAGCTCAACTGGACAAACAAGCAGACCGTCTGGTAGCTCTGTTCGAGGAAGTAGAGAAACAGGCCCAGTCCTAGCCACAGAAGACCCAGTCAACAACAGCGTAGAAGCTGCATTTGCAAGAGTGCAGGAAGAATATCTACAGCCCACCCCCGCAGAAATCAAAGAAAAGCTTCCAGAAGCTGAAGACATTGTCAATTTTACTATTGGTAAAAAAGGCACTGCTTTTGAAGATGGCGTTCGCAGTGAAGATGATATTAGACGTATTGCCGCCCTCTTAGATATTTCTATTTCTGTTTTAAATACTAAAGAAGAAGCTTCAAAGTCCCTGTCGGAAAACACTCGTGGAAACTATGGTAATAAAATGTATGGCACGGCAGGTCATATTAATATTAAGGGCGAGAACCTAATAGGTAGGCCACAATATATAGCGACACTCGTGCACGAAGTTGGGCATGGTGTTGAAGGGCAGACTTTAGACAGAGCTATTTCTGATGGTGCTCTGGAGAAATCACCCCATCCTCGTGGTAGTAAGGCACATAATGCTGTCAGCTACAGACACGGAAGCTACAGAGAACATATGCACTTCGCCCTGAAAATTGCTAAAGGCGAAGAAGTCTATAGAACTGATTTAATTCTTCCTGACTATGATGAAGCTTTAGAGATAAGAAGAGAAATCGACCACATACAAGAAGCTTTAGTAGCTTTGAGATTTCCAGGATTTGCAGAAGGTTCTCTTGATACTAAGGGTCTTGTAGTACGTGAGTCTGTAGAAAAGCTTATAGAAGATGAAGCAGCAGAAACTGCGCGAAGAGTTATAAACAATGGCTCTAGCAAAAGCTATGAAGTTATCTATGAAAATTCTAAAGAAAATATGATGAGAGAATATGGTAGACCTCACATACGTTATCTCAAAGATACTGCCGAATTTGCTGTAGATTCAGTTATTCTTTATCTAACTGACCCTCAGTTGATGAAGCTTATAGCCCCAGTAACCGCAGCCTATATGAAGAAAATCTTTAAAAAATCTGGTATGCCAGTAAAGTTTTACGCAAGCCCACTAGCCAGTGTAATGGCTATCTTACTAGCGGGTATTGCTAAAGGCATAGGCGGTGAAGAAGAAGAGCAAGTCCCTGGAGCACTTTCTATGCAGCCAGGACTATTATCCACCTAGGGAGCACCTATGAAAACAGAAGCACAAGACCTGTTGGAGATAATCCACCAGATAAGCCTTATTAAGTCCTCAAAACTACTAACCAGTGACCAACAGCAGAGCATCCTCAAAGAGCTAGTAAATCAGCTGCCATTGAAGATGTTTTGCCAGGGACTATCACAGACCAGAGACATTGTTTTAGAGGTTTTGAATAAGGAGATAGCAGATGAAAAAACCGAGAACAGAAAGGCTAAAAGCACCCCCGAAACCAAAGACACATCCACAAAGAGCACCAAAGAAAAACTACTTTGCGACTCTGATGGAGACTCCAGAGGGAAGGGAGCTAAGAAAGCAGTGGTCAACAAAGAAAAGAAAAAACCCAGGAAGACCAAAAGGGGTTCCTGATGGACACACCAAAGAGTCCATTACCCCTATTCGCAAACAAGCAAAAATAGATGCTACCAAGGTGGTCGAAATTATGAGTGATAAGTACAACATCGAAGATGAATATCAGAAAGAAGCTCTTAAGACAGCAGTAGAAGTCATGAGAGTAGATGGACAGACAAGAGAACGTCTAGCTGCAGCACGTCTAGTTTTAGACTTCACAAAAAGTAAGCCTGTGTCTAAATCTAATGTGTCTATCAGTAAAGCAGAAGACTTCTTGGCATCCCTGGTTAACGATGAAGAAGAGAGCATAGATGAACAAGAAACTGAAGGAAGTACGAAAGAAGTTACTGAATAACTTTGACTTTTACTCCAAGTCAGCTTTAAAAATAAGAACCAAAGAAGGCCAGATTAAACCCCTCACACTTAACCCTGCACAAGAAATTCTAAACAACGCTGTTGAAGACCAGATGTCCACAGAAGGCAAGGTCAGAATCATTATCCTGAAAGCTAGGCAGCAGGGTCTAAGTACCTACACTGGAGGCTACCTCTATTTCTCTGTAAGTCAAAAACCTGCGTGTAAAGCAATGGTAATTACACACCATGCTGACTCCACCAGGGCACTCTTTGATATGACAAAGCGTTTTCATGAGCATTGTCCAGAGATACTCAAGCCACACACTAAATACTCTTCAAGAAGGGAGATGAACTTTGATGTCCTGGATTCAAGTTTCGTGGTGGCAACAGCAGGTGGTGAAAGCATTGGTCGGGGTGAAACACTTACTCACGTTCATGCATCAGAGTTGGCTTTCTGGCAAAAGTCTACTTCACTGGATAACTGGAATGGACTTACTCAAGCCGTCCCTAACTCTAAAGGCACAGCAATTTTTGTTGAGTCTACCGCTAATGGTGTTAATGGTATTTTTTATGACCTTTGGCGTGGTGCTGTCGATGGTAGTAATGGTTACGTCCCTGTTTTCATTCCTTGGTTTACTGACCCTGATTACCGTGAGCCAATTACTGACAACTTTGAAAGAACGCCTGAAGAAATTGAGCTTGCAGATAAGTACGACTTAGATGACGAGCAGTTAGTCTTTAGAAGAAAAAAGATTGCACAGAATGGTATAGACCTGTTCCGACAGGAGTATCCCAGTGAACCAGATGAAGCCTTTTTGACTACTGGTAGACCTGTGTTCAACCCAGAGCAGCTAGTAGAAAAGCTAAACACTACTAGAGACCTAGAGCAGCGTATGGCTCTCGAAGGTGGCGAATGGGTAAACAACCCACGAGGCGAACTATTTACCTTTAGACCTCATGTACCTGGTGAACGCTATGTCATGGGTGCTGATGTCGCTATGGGTATCCGTGGGGGTGACTATTCAGTTGCCCAGGTGTTTGACTCTAAGAAACGCCAGGTAGCCGTATGGCGTGGTCATGCTCATCCAGACTACTTCGCTGAAGTACTGTTTAACTTAGGTGAATACTACAACCAGGCATACATCTGTGTGGAGAACAACTCACACGGCATATTGACCTGTACTCGCCTGGGTAAAGACATGGCTTATCCAAATTTCTACACAGAAGTACAGCACGACAAAGTAACCGACAGGGAGACTGTAAAACTAGGTTTCTCTACCACCGTTAAAACCAAGCCCCTAATCATTGACCAGTTAAGAGCTGCAATGCGTGAGGGAGAGTTAGAGCTTAACGACAAGGTAACAATCCGAGAAATGATGACTTACATCGTCACAGAGTCTGGAGCTATGCAAGCTGAATCAGGCTGCTTTGATGACTGTGTAATGTCCTTAGCGTTAGCAAACTATATCCACCAGGGAGCCTGGGAACCAGTTGAGAGTTCAGACTCTTATTACATAGAGATGGTATAACAATGGCAAAAAAGCGAAAGAACTATAAGAAACTGTCAGACAACAACATTGTCGCACTCGTAGATGACCAGGTAAGTCTATCTATAGGGTATTCAGATTCAGAGCTCAGTACAGAACGAGCAAAGATTATCGATTACTACAACGGTACTCTTCCTAAACCTGCTCATGATGGCAACTCAAAGTACGTATCACTAGATGTATACGATTCAGTTGAGAGTCTTAAGGCTGCTCTACTAGAAACTTTCTCTAGTGGTAACAAAACAGTACGCTTCGCACCACAGAACGCAGATGACGTAGAGAAAGCTAATGTCTGCACTGAATACACAGACTATGTAGTCAACCGTCAAAACGACCTCTACACAGTGATGTCCACCGCTATACACGATGGTCTTATCGCTCGTGCAGGTGTTGTTAAGGTGTTCTGGGAAGCTTCTTCTGAGCTTGATTATGAAGACTTTGAAGATATCACTGATTCTGAGCTTGATATGCTATTGGCCCAGGATGATGTGGAGCTTGTAGAAAGCACTACAGATAGCCTAGGTCTAGTCTCAGGTACTATCAGTATTGAACAAGATACCAGTAAGGTCGTAATAGAAAACATTGCTCCTGAAGAGTTCTTGATTGAGACACAAGCTAAGAGCCTGGATGATGTTAACTTCTGTGCACACCGCACAAAGAAAACTATCTCAGAGCTACGTCTAGAAGGATACTCAGAGAAGCTAATCGACAAGATCGGTGACCACACTGATGTTGATGTTGAAACAGACCCTGAGTTACTCGCTAGGTTTGACAATGTAGGTAACTTTAAGAATACCACTGGTGATGGCTACCAGGACCAGGTACGTACCGTAATGGTTTATGAAGCCTACATAATGATAGATTGTGAAGGCACAGGTGTTGCAGAACTCTATCGTGTAATTAAGGCAGGTAATGTCTTACTAGAGAAAGAGAAAGTCAGCCGTAAACCTTTTGTTACTTTTGTACCACTACCAGTACCTCATTCTTTCTATGGCAACAATTTCGCAGACAAAGTAGTTGCTACACAGAACGCTAGAACCGTGTTAACCAGGTCTATCCTGGACCATGCAATGATTACTACTAACCCACGTTACACAGTGGTCAAAGGTGGTTTAACTAACCCTCGTGAGCTTATAGATAATCGTGTTGGTGGCATTGTTAATGTCAGCCGTCCAGATGCTATTTCTCCCATGCTACAAGCCCCTCTAAACCCTTTTATCTTCCAAACAATACAGATGCTAGGGGAAGACAAAGAGGACACTACAGGCGTTTCTAAGCTGTCTCAGGGCCTTAATAAAGATGCTGTCAGTAAGCAGAACTCTGCAGCAATGGTTGAGCAGTTAGCGACCATGTCACAACAGCGACAAAAGATTATCGCTAGAAACTTTGCTACTCAATTCGTTAAGCCTTTATACCAGGAAGTTTATCAACTGGTCTGTGAAAACGAGAGCGAAGAACGCATTGTTGAGTTAAGCGGAAAGTATGTTGCCTGTGACCCACGTTCCTGGAAAGAGAAGCGTGATGTTGTCATCGAGCTTAACCTGGGCTACGGAGAGCAAGAACGAGAAGCTCAGAAGTATATGGCTATGCACCAACAGTTCTCTACTGACCCAACATTGCAATCTATGTATCAGCCACAGAACCAGTATCAATTGATGTCTAAGGTAATGGAGCTTTCTGGTATCAAAGATGTTGCATCTTACCTGACTAATCCTGAGCAAATGCCACCAGAGCAGCCTGACCAAGCACAGCAAATGCAAATGCAAATGGCTCAGAAGCAGATGGAAATCCAAGAAAGACAAACTGCTGTTGCTGAGATGAAGGCACAGATGGATGCTCAGATTAAACAAATGAAACTTCAGCTTGAGAAAGCTAAGACTGAGAACCAACACGCTATTCAATCTGACAACTTAGACCTCAAAGAAGAACAACTAAGACATAAGAAGCAAATCGCTGCTGCTGAACTGGCACTCGCTAGACAAGCAGACGAGATAACTGCCATTGCATCACCGAATGGCTAAATCAAGAAGTAAGGAGAGAGAGTAAATGACACAAGAAGAGCAAATGGTTAACCAAGGTACTGCCGCTGAGACTGTTCTTAGCAGCACCGCCTTTAACCAGGTAGTAAATAACTTAGTAGAACAATCGTTCCAAGCCTACGTCACATCTGACCCAGACGATGACAAAGGCCGAACGGCTGTCTACTACCAGTACCGTGCATTACGTGAAATTATCGACACCTTGAAACAATGTGTTGCTGTGCGTGATGAAATTACAAATAGAAATGAAAGCGAAACCCGCTCAAAAGAAGAGGAATAGACTATGTCATTTGATAACGTCAACGATAGTTCCAAATCTAACGAAGCAGCTGACTTGAATGTTGATGATGCTGCAGAAGCAATACTTGGAAACTGGGAGGACCCTGAAGAGGTATCCGAAGAGAACCAAGAGGCAACAGAAGAAACTACCGCTGAGACTGAGGTAGATGAATCTGTCGAAACTGAAGATGATACTGAAGAGTATGAGTCTGAAGAGGACGATGAGGACCCTGTAAATGAAGAAGACGAAACCGAAGAAGATGAAGACCAGGACGAAGACTCCGAAGAGTCAGTCGAAGAAGAGGACGAGCAGCAACAAGAAGAAGAGCTCGTACTAGAAGACGATACCCTAGAGATATCTGTCGATGGAGAAGTCAAACAGGCATCCGTCAAAGACCTAAAAAGACTGTACGGTCAAGAAGCATCTTTAACTAGAAAGTCTCAAGAAGTTGCATCACAGCGTAAAGAGGCAGAAGAAAGTCTACAAAAAGCTGATGCATCCCTCCAGGCAATGCTCCACCGAGCTCAAGAACGATTTAAGCCTTATCAAGACGTTGATATGTTAGTTGCTAGTAAGCAAATGTCAGCAGAGGATTTTACAGCGTTACGAGCAGAGTCGAAGCAAGCCGAGGACGATTATAAGTTCCTAACTGAAGAAGCTGATAACTTCTACGGATATGTACAAGAAAGACAAAAGACTGCTAAAGCTGAAGAGGCGAAAGAATGTCTCCAGGTGCTACAGCGTGAGGTTCCAGATTGGAACAATGGTCTTTATAACGATATCCGACAGTACGCTATTTCCCAGGGACTACCTGAAGAGTCAGTCAATCAATACGCAGACCCCAACGTCATTATGTTGTTGAATAAAGCACGTATGTTTGACCAGACAAAGAAGGTAGCCACTGTGAAGAAGGCTAAGGCAGCTAAGAAAGTCCTCCGTTCCAAGAAAGCACCTCCAACAAAGGCTGCCGTTAAAAAACGTGAGCAGCAAAAGAAAATCGAGGCAATGCAAGCAAATGGTAACGACCTGGATGTGATAGCAGACGCGCTAATGTCTAACTGGCAGTGATGCACTGTATTTAATCTCATTTTCCATTAAGGATATTTATTATGGCTACATTACAAACCTATGAAACTGTTGGTCTAGCTGAAGACGTAAGTCAAAGCATCGCTAACATCAGCCCAAGTTCTACCCCTTTCCAAACTCTTATCAAGAGTGAAAAAGTATCTGCTCGTACATTCGAGTGGCTTGAAGATACATTGCGTTCTGGCGTGGCTACAAACACATTAGCGGAGGGAGGTAATGCCTCTGTAACTGCTGTTACTCAGCCTACTGTACGTGACAACCGCACTCAGATTATCAGCGAAGCATTCAAGATTGCAGGTACTGTTGATGCTGTTAAGACTCATGGTCGTGCAAAAGAAACTGCATACGCTCTAGCTAAAACTTTGAAAAATCTAAAGCTAGACGTAGAAGCAGCTATGGTTGGCCACGCAGGAGCAGGTGCCGCAGGTTCTGCTGCTGTTGCTGATGACTCTTCTACCTCAGCCGTTAATGAAACTGCTGCTGAAGTAAACCGTCAAATGAAATCAGCTTCTAGCATGATTACTACTTCGGTAGCTTGTACAGATTCAGGTGATGCATTGACTGAAGCAGACGTATTGTCTCTACACCAAGCTTGCTATACCGCAGGTTCTGACCCATCTGTACTAATGATTTCTCCTAAAGATGCTTTAGGTGTTAAAGACTTTGCTACAGGTGGTAGTAAGACTCGTGACTTTGGCAACAGCAAAACTGTAACAAATGCTGTAGAAATTCTCGTGACTCCATTTGGTACTGTCAGAGTCCTTCTGAACAGAAGTCAGTTAGCTACTGAAGCTTACCTGATTGACCCAACGATGTTTAAGCAGTGTGTACTACGTCCGTTCAGCCGTACTCTATTGGCTAAGACTGGCGATGCTGATACTCATTTTGTATTGGGTGAAGTTAGCTTGAAGCACAGCTCGTTTGCTGATAGCGGAAAGATTACTGGTCTTGCATCATCATAAGACTGGTTAACTGATTGTGGGCAGGGGAGCGGTGGTTGGATTGTGCTCTCCTTGACAATCGCTACTCCCTTGCCCGCTTTTTATCTATAGGACCTCCAATGAAAAAAAAGTTTGACGAAGTAGAAACCAGTTTAATCCTGGACTCAGATACTCGTAATTTCAACTTTAAAAAAGAACAGCATATCTCCGATGACTTCATGAACAGCATTAAGATGCAGCGTGAGAACTCATTCGGACTACTTGAAGGCGAGATGATGAGCGTAGCCCAGGTTCCCTCCCTGGTATACGAAAGATGGCTAACTGAAGGTTTCGACATCATGAAAGAACCTGCCCATGCCATTGTTGCTCGATTGAAACAAGAAAGCCTCGATGGGTTTTTGACAACTAAGAAGAAGGTATAACTAATGAACTATGGAAGTATTCGCTCTCACTTTAAAGCACTGCTGAACCGCAGTGATATCACAGATGCCTTGGCTGACACTTTCATAGACCAGGGAATAGTTCGTATTCAGCGTTCACTAAGAATACCTATCATGGAAAAGCTATACGAATTTAATGTCACAACTACCATAGATTCTATCGTAGTACCCGCTGACTACCTGGAAGCAATATCCATATACCACGATAAACATGAGCTTGAGCGTGTCCCCCTGGGCGATATGTTGGCTCTAAAAGACAACGGTAACTCAGGCATCCCACGTTACTTTTGT
>Ga0209602_1003832_pt1 | contig 11323 bp, 4 predicted proteins | sample COGITO_mtgs_1205_3_FD_184810 | JGI IMG/M metagenome (GOLD analysis project Ga0209602, IMG submission 184810) | Pelagic marine microbial communities from North Sea - COGITO_mtgs_120524 (SPAdes) (version 2) | ecosystem: Environmental > Aquatic > Marine > Epipelagic ...
GTTACAACCAGGGTTCTTATGATAATTTTGGTAATGAATACGGAACTGGTACTACTCAATTAATACCACCTATTAATCACGCTGGATTTACTAGAAAAGAAAATAAATATATGGCAAACCTTATAAACAACAGTCCAGCAGCTGCAGGTGAAGTTTTTTGGGGCGATGCTATGACTGGAATAAAAGGTTATTTTGCAACTGTTACTATGTCTACAGATACTGTAACTGATGCTGGTGGAATGAAAGAATTATTTGCGGTCTCTTCACAATATGTAGAGTCATCATATTAAATTAAATTAAATGGAATTAAAAGTAAAAACGCTTATAAAGGAAGACTACGAAGAGCTATGCTCTTGGTGGGAAAGATGGGATTGGCCTATACTAAGTAAAGACATGCTTCCTGGTGAAGGAACTGGCGGTATTATGGTTAGCAAAAACAATGTTAATATAGTAGCTGGATTTTTATACTGGAGCAATTCAGATTTAGTTTGGCTTGATTGGATTATATCAAATCCTGATTACAAAGACGAAGATAAAAAACAAGCTATAGAACTTTTGATTCAAACGGCAGAAGAAATGGTTAAGTCTGCTGGTAAAAAATATATGATGTCTATAAGTAGAAGTAAAAGCCTACTAAATATACATGAGAAATTAGGTTGGAATATAGATAAAACAGCTTCACACGAAATGGTAAAAATAATAAATTAATATAACATGGCAGCAATATCAGCAATAGCTATAGCAGGCGCAGCGGTTTCAGCAGTAGGTACTGGAGTACAAATGTATGGAGCTAACAAAGCGGCTAAAAGGGCTAAAGGTCAAAGAATGACTGCGGAAAGAAAAATAGCAGACTTAGAATCTAAAAGACAAACCGTAATAAACCCTTACGAAGGCATAACTGATATGTCTGACATGGTATCTAGCGTTAGTGGTATGGCTTCTAATCCGTTTGCTAATTTATCTGTTTCAACAGCTGCGGCTGAAATGCAAGTTGAAGAAGCTGATATAGCTTTAGCTAATACCTTAGATACCCTTAGAGCTACTGGCGCTAGCGCTGGTGGAGCAACTGCTTTAGCTAGAATGGCATTAGAAAGTAAAAAAGGCGTATCAGCTAGCATAGAACAACAAGAAGCACAAAATCAACAATATAGAGCTCGTGGCGAAGAAAGACTTCAAAATGTTCAAATGGAAGATGAAGTGCGTGTTCAAGGTGCTAAAATAGGTCAAAGAGAAAAGAAAGAAGAAGCTGTTGCTAAAGGTTTAGATTATAAATTTAAAACACAAGAAAGTAGGGACGAACAACAATTAAATAGAGCTCAAGGTATAGCTAGTGAAGCCTCTAAAAACGAAGCATCTGCTTTAAACGCTAGATCTCAAGCTTTAAGCTCTGGTATAAGCGCTGTTGGTAGTAGTTTACTAGGCGGTACAACATTTAGCAAATAGAAATAAAATGGCAAAAGATAAAAACTTTCAATCAGTAAGTAAAGAAGCTAATCAAATTTGGAACGACGCCACTTATGGTTTAGTAGAAGAAACATCAGCTACAATTAAAAAGGCTAAAGCTAATATGTCTGAGTCTCAAAAAGAGGCTGCAGAGGTTCAAAGGTTTGTTTCGGCTAGATATTTTAAAGATCAAGATGCTGCTGCAGAAGGTATAAAAAGAGGTGGAGTTAGAAATCCATCTTTATCTACTTTAGGTAATGACATAATTTGGGGTATATACCACTCTAGTGCAGCTGTAGAAAACGCTACAGATAAAAAAGTTAGAAAAGAAGAGGGCGAGCGAGTTAGTATGCTTGAAAAGAGTCTTAGTGAATTATACACTATAATAGAAATAGGTAAAGAAAGTGATCCAATGTTCATGAATGAATATTTTGGATTAGAAGAAAGTATGTTACCAGGTCAGCCAGGAGGTATGGCTTTAGTAGGTGGAGATACTCAAAAATGGTGTAAAACCATGGTTATAAGAAACGGTTTAGACATTGAAAGTGCTAAAGAAGAATATTACATAGGAGACACGGGAGGTATAAGACTTAGATATTCTGGTGGAGTTTTAGACGGTGAAATAGTAGATAAACCAGCTGTTCAGTGGTTGTCTTATGATCCTGGCATTATTCAAGATATAACAGCTCAGAATATAAAAATGTTACAAACTCCTAGCGCTTTAAGCAAAGAAGGAGAGCCTACGTCTGTATTAGATAAAAGTTCACAGTATAATCCTACTTTTTTATTAAAAGACGATGCCTACATGTTAGTTTCTGATGATGGGAAAACTCAAACAGAATTTATACCTGCAAACATGCCTATGGTAATTGCCTCTATAAAACCTGAATTGGTTTCTAGATCAAACGCTATATTACAAGACTATACTCAAGCTAATGTAGTTTGGAGAAATAATTTTAATAAAGAAGAAGACCTTAAGTTTACAGTAGCTCCTAATGGAAACAACGTAGATGAAAAACAACAAGCTGAATTTCAAAAGCTTATGTTTGAAAGTGTAAAACCTTTATTACCACCAGTGGCAATGGGTGCAACTACAGAAGTAGTTAAAGAAGAAGTACAACCTGAAATGGTTGAAGAAGTAGAATTAACAGCAGATCAATTTAACTAGTATGTATACATATAAAGATAGAGAGTTAACTAAAGAGCAGGTAGATAAACTCGCTGCTGAAAAAGGTGTTGAAGTTGATGTTTTTTTAACTAACAACCCAGATATACAAATACAGGAGGCAGTAGTAAAAACTACTGAACCAGAGGGAAAGACACCAACCACAGAGATGGACACGACTGTGGATGCAACCGAAGTGTCCGTTACGGAATCTCTATCGGCAGATGGTTCTTCGGGATTAACCGCTTATAAAGATCTTACTGACGAGCAAAAGAAACAATTAAATAAGCAGAAAAAAGTAGATTTAGGAAACTCTCCAGAAGAAATAGCTAAACGAAGAAAAATAAGTAGAGCTGAACAGGCTGACATATTAAGTACTGATATAGAACTTGATGAGGTTATAGTTAGACCTGAAGAAGCAGAGGTTGCTGAGTTAGCTGGTTCTAATTTGTTTGCTGGTAACAGTCAATTAGAGCAAGTTGCATTTTACAACAGTATAGAACCGTATGCTAAAAGCAGAGGACTTGGTCTTCCTGAGCTAGATTATTATAAAGATGCTATTGGAACAACTGAAGGTCCTGATTTTGATAATGATGAAGATGTTTGGGATCGTTTTGATTCAAGAATGGACGAAAGTCCTGATAATTTACTTGTAACTAGAGGACAAGATCAACCAGAAAATGCAGTTAGCGTTGATTTAATTCAAGCTAGACAAAGGCATATAGGTAACATAACTGAAGAAGAATTAAAAATACAATTAAATTCTAATAGCCAAGAAGAATTAAATTCTAAAGTAAAAAAAGAAGGATTAAAACATCTTAGTGATGATGAGCAAAATAGTTTAAAAAAGTTTAAAAGACCAGACGATAAACAGCTATATGATCCTTTTTCAGGTAATGTTTATGATTATGATAAAGAAAATCCTGGCAAATCAAATGCGCCTGCGGAAGTTATTGAAATTAATGAAAATGCATTAGAAAAAGCCGCTACAACTGAATTGAAAGATCTTGAATCACAACTAACTAAATCTTATTATAAAACAGTTGCTGTAGCAAAAGATTTTACAGATTATTTCAAAAGCAATGAATTATTTGATTTTGAAAATAGTGTGCTTCCAGTTGGTAGAGCTTTTGAGGATATTAGAGAATTGTTTGGGGACACTTCAGCCATGGGCAATACATTGGAATACATAGAAGATATTGCTAAAACAGGTGTAATACCTGAAGAAATAAGTAAACTCCCTGGAGATCATCCTTTTGCTAAAGCTTTTAACGATGCTTTGGTTGAATATGTGACCTTAAATAAGGCTATACTTTTAAATAAAAATCCTTTAGAAGAAGAAAAAGATGGATTTGGTATTGGAGCTTGGAATGCTTTAGTTAGAAACGTAGGGCTAGAAGATACTACTAAAACCGCTGCAACTCAAGAAGAAGTGATGACTGTTTTTGACAACGTTGTGCAAGACGCTGGTTTAAAAAACTTTGATCAAAAAGCCGTGAACGAGGCAATAAAACCTAATTTAGCTAACACTGTCGGCGGAGGAGTTGTTGATCTTGGTATTTTTGCTGCTCAAGTTGCTGGAACTAAAAAAGTCCCAGGTGTTGCTCAAATGACAAAAGGGATAAATACCGTTGCAAGGCTATTTAAAGGCACTAGACTAGCTAGAAAAAGCAAGCTATATAGAAACAGTATAGATAATATTGCAAAAGGGCTTGATGAAGCTGCTGTTTTTACTTTGTCAGAACAATTAAAAGCTGGTTTAGGACTTAGAAGAGAGCCTACTGCTGAAGAAAATTATGCTACAGCTTCTTTTGGTTTTTCTTTAGGGTTTGGAACAAGTTTAGGAGGAAAACTTTTGCAAAGATTTCCAGCTAAAACTATCTTTAGTCCTGCTCTTGCTCAATTAAGCAAAGCTCAATCAACAAGAAATTGGCAAAAAAGTGTAACTGGATCAGCTGTTGGGGCCGCTTCATTTGAATTTGCTTCCGCTGTAGACGCTTTAGCTAAAGGAGATCCAAACGGGTATTTTAAAAAATCTGCAGAAGATCATGCATTAGGATTTTTAGGTGAATACTATAAAATGCGGCTTTTAGGAGCTAAATCAATATTTTTTAAAAATGGACTTGTTACAGCTTTTAGAAACGACATAAGAGCTATGAAAGGCCTTAACCCTTTAACTGTTAGTAAAGCGGCTAAAAAGTACGAAATTGAAGAAAAAGAAATTTCAGATCCAAATGAAAACACTTTTAAAAAGTTAGATGATTCTAGAAATAAAAACGTAAATGATCTTACTGAGCAAATAGAAAAAGGCGCTCTTACGCAAGAAGAAGGTTTAATAAAAATACAAGAAACAAATAAAGAGCATAATATACTAGAAGCTCAAGCTGAATTAAACAATGCAAAAGCTTCAATAAAAGCTGAAGAAAAAAGCGGAATAAATCCTACTGATACAGACATAAGAGTTTTGGCTAATAAACTTCAAAGTGGAGAAAGTCTTAACGCTAAAGATAATAGCACCTTAATTAACACCCCTTTACCTCTTTTGCTTGACAGAATGAATGTTCCTGAAGGTATTAAAGAAGCAACTAAAGCTAATTTAGAATACAATTGGAACAGAGAAACTGTTTTAGCAGAAATACTAAACAACAGTCCAGAGTTTAAAGCTCCTATAGGTAGTAAAGAAAGAAACGAATCTTATAAATTTTTAAATGAGTCTTTTGATATTGGCGGAAGGATTCAAATACTAAAAAGAAAAAAGAAATTAAACTATGAAGAAGATAAAGAGTTAATTGATCTTGAAGAGCAGTTTAAAGAGTATCAGCCAGAAGGTTCTAAGTATAAAACGCTTCAGGAAAAGCTAAATAAACTATATGAATCAGAAAAACAAAAAAGCATTGAGCAGTCTGACGAAGTATTAGCTTCAACACAAGAAGGTGAAAGAGTTCCGGTAGAAACTAAAGAAGAGTTTCAAAAATTAGCTGAAAAAGTCACAGGTTCTAAAGAAGACGTAACAGATACTGATGGCTTTTATGATCCTGTTTCCAAAAAGTACTATGTAAACGAAACCAAAGCTAAAGAATTAAGAAACTTTACTATTGAAACTCACGAAACTGGACATTTTATACTAAGAGATTCTTTAAAAGATGAATCAGGTAAAATAACAAAAGACGGCATAAAGATAATAGACGAACTGTTAGGAGAGTTAACCCCCAAGCAGAGAGAAGTTGTTCAAAGACGTATAGACCAGCAGTATAGATACAACAAAAAGGGAGTTGAACTATCTAAAAACGAATATTATGAAGAATATATTACAGTTCTTTCTGACGCTATTAGAAGTAAACAAATAACATTTAAAGAAAGCATAGGCGATGCGTTAGAAAAGTTTGTTCCCTTTATGCGTAAAAATGGTGTTGAGAATTTAGAGCTTAATGCTGATACTGGTAAAAGTTTATTTGAACTTATTAAAAGCTTTTCTAAAGGAGAGAAAGCTGGTGTTGAAGCTGCTATAGAACTTTCTAAGCAAGCTGAAGGTAAAGAAGGCAAAGGTGACAAACCTTTAAAGTCACTAACTTCAGAGAATTCAGATAAAGTTAATGAGATATGGAAAAATCAAGGTATTGCTGGTTATGAAGATATATTAAAATTACTTAAACCTACAGCGGTTTCATTAGCTAAAAGATTTAAAAATAGACCTAACTACGAGCAAGAACTTGTTGTGGACGCTATTATGACAGGTAAGCGAGGCATGCTTGATGTTATAATGGATTATAACAAAAAAGTTGAAAAAGGCGAAAGTGTTCCTCCTTTGTCTGGCATGTTAAATAATAGCTTTTCTACTAAAACTGGTTTTAAAAGATATATAGACGCAGTTGAAGATAGTAAAATATTAGGTGAAGAATTTACGTCTGACATTACCGAAGCTAAAGGTGTTGCTTCGGAAGAAATCACTATAGACGAAACTAAAGTCAAATCAACTACTTCTAAACTTAGAAATAAATTACTAATAAATCAAGGAGATAAAATATATGACTTAGCTAAAAAAGTTTCAAGTGAAATATTGAAAAAAGATTTGCCTGATGAAAAGCTTGTTGCTTTTATAAATAAAAAAGCAAGAGAAAGTGGGTTAAAAAAAGAAATTTATAAAATTGTAGGAAAAGAAAAGGCTATTGACGAGTCATTTATAAATAATTATTTAAACCCTAAAAATCCTTCTCAATATATTTTAAAAGATTTTTCTCAAAGAGATTTAGTTAAATTAGAACGAGAAGTTAAAGATAAAATATTCTTTAAACAGCTTCCAAGATTAACTAAACAAGCTGAAATATTAAAAGCTATAGAGCAAGGAAAATTGCCTAAAAATCAAAGCTTAACGTCTGGAGCTTTTGTATACGAAAAACTACCTACTCCTACGTTAGAACAAATTAAAAAGTTTTTTACTCAAAAAAGAAAAGCTGGTTTAGTATCCGTAATAACTGAGACTCTAGTTAAAGACGCTGCTCCTGAAGTTACCGAAGGTAAAATGGATGAAGCTAAAAGAGCTGAAGTGTTATCTGAAATAGATAGATTACCTACTTTAAAGTTTGCAAAAAGCCTTCAGTCTGGTTCTGATAAATTAGACGAAAAAGCAGGTAAAAGTTTAATGGAAAAAATAACTAAAGATTTAACTTTAAAAAGTAAAGTTTTAATTGAAACTTTTTCTAAATATCTTCCACCTGAACATTATTTTAGAACTTCAGACTGGACATCTGGAACAAAATTAAGTACTATAGCTAAAAGATTATTTGACGTAACTAGTGGGCTAAAAAGATATAAAGATCCAATAGAAAAAGAAAAAGCTGAAATACTTATAAAAGAAAACAGACTTCTTGATTTAGACGACATGAGACTTGAAGCTGAGAAAAAAGAAGTTGAATTTTCTTTAGACGTCTTAGAAGCTTTTAAAGAAGCAAGAAGAAGTAAAAACAGAGAGAATATAGATAAAAATATAAAAAACCAAGATCTTCACAATAAAGGAGTTGGTTTAGCTATTGATGCTGAAGCTGCTATTGCTCTTTCTAGTCCTGAAGCTTTTGCTGTATTAAGACAATATATATATCATCCAAGTTTAAACTCAAACGCGAATAGAAATCAAGCTACTAACATATGGAGAGAGTTAGGAGCAGTAGAAAGAAAAACTGGCGTTACCGATGAGCACGTGTTTCAAGCTATTGAGCATGCAAACGCTAAAATGCAATTATACAAAAATCTTAGAGAAGGTAAGAAAAACGCAAAAGAATCTTTAGATTTTTACAAAAAATGGATGCAAGATAATTACGTTCAATATTCTCTTAAAAACGAAAGTGATGTAATAAAAGGAAATTTAACGGATGCCGAGGGTAACGTTTGGAAAAACTCAGGCGGAACTTCACATCCTGTTTTGATAGAACAATTATATAAAGCTATAGAATCTGGAACAAGAGAAGCTTGGGGTAAAGTTCCTTCTTCAGATATAAGATATTTTAATGAATACGAATCTTTAAATCCTAACAATTTAGTAAAAGGTGATTTTAGTAAGGCTAAAGAATATAATGTAGAAGTTCCTAAAAAACTATCTCAAAATGTTGAAGTTTATAAAGAACAAGGTCGCTTAATACATAAGATAATATTAACAGATGCAGGCTTACTAACTGGAGATAATGCAGTTACTAGAAAACAAGCTAAACAAACAATTGATGAGTTTGTAAAAATAGCTCCAGAAAAAACTTTAGCATCTAAATCTAATAATAAAAAATCTGCTTTCAGTAAGTCTATACCGCCTACTACAAATAAAAAAACAATTGAAACAGCTTCTAAAACTGACGAGGCTTTAAAAAATGCTAGAAAACTAGATGCTGAAGTTAAAAAAATAAGAGTATTTGATTTTGATGACACGTTAGCAAGAACAAAAAGCGACGTGCTGTACGTTGACTCTCAAGGTAAAGAAGGTAGATTAACAGCTGAAGAGTTTGCTAAAGATGGTGCTAAACTTTTAAAAGAAGGAGCTGTATTTGATTTTTCTGAATTTAATAAAGTAACTGAAGGTAAAAAAGGACCATTGTTTGAAGTGGCTAAAGCTATAGAAAATAAAAGAGGAGCAAAAGACGTGTTTGTTTTAACGGCTAGAGCGCCTGAATCTCAAGAAGCTATTTATGAATTTCTTAAAAGTCAAGGACTTAATATACCTATAGAAAATATAACTGGACTTGGAAATAGCACTGGAGAAGCTAAAGCTAGGTGGGTTGTAGATAAAGCGGCTGAAGGTTATAATGACTTTTATTTTGCAGACGATGCTCCTCAAAATGTGAAAGCGGTTAGAGAAGCTCTTAGTGTTCTTGACGTTAAATCCAAAACTCAACAAGCTAAAATTGCTTTCAGTAAATCATTAGATCTTAATAAAGATTTTAATGACATAATAGAAAATAAAACCGGTATTGGTTCTGATAAAACCTATGGAAGAGTAAAAGCTGAGGTTGCTGGAGCTAGCAAAGGTAAATTTAACTTTTTTATTCCACCATCGGCTGAAGATTTTGTAGGTTTATTGTATTCAACTTTAGGCAAAGGATCTACCGGTGATGCTCAGATGGCTTGGTATAAAGCTCATTTATTAAATCCTTACGCTAGAGCTATGGAAAACATAGCTAATGATAGAGCTAATATGATGCAAGACTTTAGAGGTCTTAAAAAAGGATTAGGCATTGTACCTAAAAACTTACGTAAAAAAATAAAAGATAGTAATTTTACTGAAGAGCAAGCCGTTAGAGCTTATATATGGGACAAGCAAGGTATGGAAATACCTGGTATATCTAAAAAAGATCAGAAAGGTTTAGTTGATTTTGTAAAAAATAAAGCTGAATTGTCTGTTTTCGCAGATCAATTAATTGACATAAATAAAGGAGATGCTTACGCTGCTCCCGATGCTGGTTGGGTTGCTGGAAATATAAGCACTGATTTTATCAAAACCTTAAATACTACTAAAAGATCTAAATATTTAGAGTCTTGGAAACAAAATAAAGATGTTATATTTTCTGAAGCAAACCTAAACAAGCTCGAAGCTGCTTATGGTAAAAATTATAGAGAAGCTATGGAAAACATGCTTAAAAGAATGGAGACTGGTAAAAATACTAGTTCAGGTTCTGATAGGTTAGCTGCTAGAGCTACGGATTGGTTAACAAACTCAGTTGGTGCTATTATGTTTTTCAATACTAGATCAGCTGTACTTCAAACCATATCAGCAGTTAACTTTGTTAATTTCAGCGATAATAATATATTAAAAGCTGGTCAAGCCCTTGCTAACCAACCTCAGTACTGGAAAGATTTTAAAAAGTTATTTAATTCACCATTTTTATTAGATAGACGTAGCGGCTTAAAACTAAACGTAAATGAAGCTGATATTGCCGCTATGGCTAAAGGGCCTGGAAACGGCGCTAGAAACGTTATAGCTGGAATACTTAAAGCTGGATTTTTACCTACGCAAATAGCAGATAGCTTCGCTATAGCATCTGGTGGAGCTACTTTTTATAGGAATAGAATTAAAGCTTTAGAAAAAGAAGGCCTAACAAGATCCGAAGCTGAAGAGCAAGCGTTTAGAGATTTTAGAGAGATCGCAGAAGAGTCTCAGCAGTCAAGTAGACCTGATAAAATTAGTCAACAACAAGCTGGTCCATTAGGACGCGTAGTATTAGCTTTTGCTAACACGCCAGCACAATATGCGCGACTGATTAAAAAAGCTGGTAGTGACCTTAAGAATGGCCGAGGAGATGCTAAAACAAACATATCTAAGATCATATACTACGGGGTTGCGCAAAACCTTTTATTCTCATCTTTACAACAGGCTTTATTTGCAATTGCTTTTGATGATGACGAAGAAGAAGAAAAGAAAAACGAAAAGTATTTTAATATTGTAAACGGAATGTCTGATAGTATACTGCGTGGTACTGGACTTGGTGGTGCTGTAGTTTCTGTAGTTAAAAATACAGCTATAAAACTAGCTAAAGAAGCTGACAAGAAGTCGCCTAAATATCAAGATGCAGTAGTTAAAGGAGTTTTACAAATATCTCCGCCTGTATCATCTAAGGTTGGTAAACTACAATCAGCAGGTAGATCTTTTTCTTGGAATCAAGAAGAAATGAGAACTAAAGGTTTTTCTATAGATAATCCAGCTTACTTAGCAAGTGCTAATGTCGTGTCGGCTTTAACAAACGTACCATTAGATAGAGCTGTTAAGAAAGTAACTAATATAGTTGATGCTGGTAATGAAGATATAGAATACTACAAAAGAGTAGCTCTTGCGTTAGGATGGTCAGCATGGGAATTAGGTATTGATAAAAAAGGAGGGAAAGTTGCTCCACCTAAAACAGATATGGATAAGCTTTATGATCTTACTAAAAAACAACAAATAGATTCTTTAACTAATCTAGGTATAAGTAGAAAACAAATTAAAGCTTTAAAACTAGAAGAAGATAGAGTTAATGCTATATTAAATCCTAAAAGCATAAAAAAGATAAAAGTTTCAAAAAAAGATAGCTTATTTGGTTTAAATAAAAAAGATCAAGTAAAGGCATTAGAAAAATTAGGGCTCACTAAAAAAGAAATAAGAGCCTTAAGATTAGAAAGTGATAGAGTAGAAGCGATTATTAACAAACAAAAACAAGAAAACTAAATGAGCCAAAAAGCTAAAAATGATTTAAGACACTACGC
>Ga0209602_1003863_pt1 | contig 11269 bp, 15 predicted proteins | sample COGITO_mtgs_1205_3_FD_184810 | JGI IMG/M metagenome (GOLD analysis project Ga0209602, IMG submission 184810) | Pelagic marine microbial communities from North Sea - COGITO_mtgs_120524 (SPAdes) (version 2) | ecosystem: Environmental > Aquatic > Marine > Epipelagic ...
CACACCACTCTTGCTGCTTTTTAATGCTCCTCATGATTCCTCCAAGTCCACTGGCTCGTCATCAACGTCACCTGGTGCATCAACCCACGGCACTGGCACAATGTCTTTCAACTGATCATCCGAAGCATCTTGGTCGTTGTCGTAGCGCTCCATTACGTTAACCTTTCCTGACTTTAATTTTCGCTATCGCTGCTGCCCGAGCACGAGCCGTGTGCGGCATTACCGTGGGGGTTTTCGGGGCTTTCTTAGGTGGCTCGACCTGCTCCACTTTTTCTTGGGGGTTTTCCTCGGTCATGATTCCTCCTCGATTTCAATTTCTTGTGTAACTGGTGGCTCGGGTGGCATGAACTGGTCGGCCTGCCGGTCATACGTGAATCCTTGACCAGCGTATGTGCCACGAAAGTTCCCCTTGTATGAGGTGAATCGCCACTCCTCAGGGTACTCAACACCCAAACCAATACTGGTCATGTATTCCATGAGCAGTTCGTCTTGTGGGTACGATCCTACTTTCTGGCCTAGTAGTTTGCCGTTAGCGTCCGTGAACTTGTCATCATCCACCACGAGTACTTGACGCACAAGCCCGTCCTTGTTGATTCTTGCCACGTGTGCCATGTCTACACCACCACCCTAATTATTACGACTCCGCTTGAACCGTTCGCTACTCCGCCCCCACCGTTCCCTGAATTGGCTGTGTTGGGTGTGCTGGCGCTTCCGCCTACGGCGTAAGTAACCCCAGCGCCCGTGATGCTATTAAATAACCCTGGGCCTGGGGTCGCGCCTGATGCAGCACCACCAGCACCCCCGCCAGCACCGATGCCACTGGCTGAAATACCACCGTCATGTCCTTGACCAATAACGCCTAACCCAACGGCTACGCCTACGCCACTTGCGCCTGAACCTGAACCGCCATTAAATCCGGTTACATAACTATTAGAACTATTCCCATGCGCTCCGCCTATTGCGTAAAGGTCTATGAATACTGAATCATCACCATTTGAGTAACTTGCCCCACCTGCGCCCACAACAACACTATTTGTGCCAAGGGCTAAAAACTTGTTCGGGGAATATATGACCCCACCCGCACCTCCCGCAGTTCTGTATGGCCCAGCACCACCAGCGTACGAATACCCGCCACCGGCCACGACCAGCACATCAGCAAACCCCGCCACATCAACCTCGAAGTTTCCTGTGCCCGTGAAGGTTATATATTTGTAGTCAATTCCGCCGTCAGTGTATGTGCCGGTCGGCGTATTCGTAAAGGATGCCCCGCCAGGGGCTCCGCTAAAAGGGGCCCATGCCGTCCCGTCATATCGCCATACTTTGTTGTCATCCAGGGTCTGGGCCAACTGGCCTTGCACTGGTGTGGGTATTGCCGCGTCACGCGCTGTCGCGTCAGTGAACGGGTTCACCGCGTACTTATCGAGCCTGTTTGCTAAGGCTAACGAGGTTGCTGGGTAGTTTGCGACTAGGTCGCTGCTCTCGATATAAGGGTTTCCAGCCGGTGTGGTGGCCATGTTTCACACTCCAATTAGGTCGTTATTTGAGACGGTCTCGAACCATCTGGTTTGATTGTACACATCTCCCCAGATGAGATCCGGTATTACGTCCTGCCATTTCAGTATCTGGTAACTGAACCTGGGGTCTGATATTGACAGGGTAAGCGTGTGATTCCCGCCGTTGTAACTATCGGCCCAGCCCTCAACGATTCCCGTGTAGTCATCGTACGGGCCTTGGGCGGGTAGGTTGTAGATCCGCAGCAGTGAGCCGCTGATCAGTTTCATGACGGCTGTGGTGGTCGCTGCATCAAGCAGGTTCACGAGGATACTGATCTGGCCGAGGTTCCACAGCGGGTTCGCTTGGGCTGTGATTACTTGCCCAGCCCTGATGGTCGCGTCATGATTGTCTCGGATTGTGGTGTCCAGCAGGTATTCCCTGCGACCGTACAAGGCGACAGATCCAGAGTCTGTCTGCTGCACAGAGGCGTTAGTGCCGTAAGTGACCGTGATGTCGTTAATCAGGGGCTCAAGTTGTTTCGTCCAGGTGGGTGACAGGATGATGCCAGCCCCGTCAATTGTTGTGCCGTTGATTCCTGGGGCGATGCTCGCCCACGTTCCTGGTGTGTTCGCCCATGTGGTGGTTTGTTGTGACCATATGCCGCTTAGGGTGGTTTGCCCACGGTTCCCGTAGTCCTCAAAAACCACCGTACCGTCTGGCGTGTCATAGAAAGTCGCACCTGACTGTGTGGCCATGGCAGCAACACCATCCCACGCCGTGGTAATTACCGCGTTAATAGCGGGAACGGCTTTAACGGTAATGTTGGCATCCCCACCGTTTAAGTACGTCACCCCTGAGGCCAGCAGTATGGACTCGACACGCTGCCGTACTGTCTCCTGGACGTAGCCACCAGAACCCACATCCACGAGGCCGAGTTCGGCGAGGTTCCCCATGCCAGTGACAGTGGTGATGGCTGTGGGTGGGTTCGTGCCAGTGAAACTCACATCTATATCTGAGATCTTCCCCGTGAACCTGGGCTGACCGTTGAAGGATATGACCAGGGTGTCGGATATTTCCATGACTGGGCCGGCGGCCCCACGGATCACAAGTTGTGCGCTAGAGGCGGTGGGTATGTCTGTAACGGCTGATCGGCCATGCATGATTGTGGTGTTGAACTCTACGGTTCCCATGTCAATAGCGGCCCCGTTCAGGGTCATGGTAAGGCTCATGTGAGTACCGGCTGCACTGCGGAGCCCGCCCGAGCGTCACCCCTGCGGATAACGTTCTGGATCGCAAGGGCTACGGCTTGGTCTGTGATGCGTTGCTGCGCTGATTCGGCTGTGGCCACTCTCTCGGCCCTGGCTGCTGTGGCTGATGCCTCCACGTTGCGTACGGCTTCGGCTACATCCTTGGCTAGGCGTGACTTGAACGCCGAGCCAACAGGTTTTGCCATGTTCTTGCCCAGTTTTGCTAGGGTCTTTTGTTCGGCTTTGAGTTGCTGGGCTAGTCCTGTGACCATTTGGGCGGCTGATGCCACGCCAGCGGTCATGAACTCTGGCACTAGTCCCATGGCTAGTCCCGCCGTGGTCTCTTGGACTCCTACCCATTTCTCGTTTATTGAGGGGACGAGCCCATCATCTATGAGCTGCTGCCCAAGTGCCGAACCTGTTTCAGGGCCGAGGCTTGCAATAGCGTCAATGAGGGTTTTGTCAGCCCCCTGTGCTTTGATGCTGTTGAGTACGTTGCCGAAGTAGTTGGCCTGTTCTATCTGCTTATTGAAGCCTTCAACGAGGCTGGTTCCTGTGGCTTGGCCGGCATCATCAAATTGCGCCTCGAACGCTGCACCGAGGTCTATGCCGCCGAGTAGATCACGCTGTATCGAGGTTGCGTAGTCTTTTACTGCTTGGGTGGCTGATTGGAACGCCGTCACGGAATTGTCGAGGGCTTGGGCCGTGAGCCCCTCGGACTCTTGCAAGATGGATTGTGCCTCTGCCGCTTTTATTTCCCACTTTGTGAGTGTCTCTGTGGCTTTCGCTGCGCCTTTGGTGGCTGTGGTGGTTTCGTCTAATAGTTTCGCTTTACGTGCTAAGTACGGGGCGAGTGCCGCTTCTTGCTTAAGGCGTTGCGCTGCGGCGATACCGGAGTCGTGAGCACCAGCGATCATTTCCTCTCTTGCTATTCGGGCATCTATCCGACCGGCACGTTCCGCTTTAGCCAATGCCACGAAAGAATCGTGAACACCATCTATGGCCTTCGCGTATTCATCAGCCTCGATTTGGCCATTACGGAATGAATTGTATATTTCCGTTAACCCGCCGCTGGCTAAGGCTGCGCTGGCTCTCAACCCCAACATGGCTGCATCAACAATTTTGATGTTCGTTCCGGTCAATTTCGCTTCGGTGTTTAGATCATTGAACGAGTCTTTAAGTTCTATGATCTCACTAATAGCTGAACCCACACCTCTTGTGAGCAACGCGATCTCTGCGCCTACTTTGCTGATTCCTTCGGCCATGCCTTGGCTGCCGCCCATAGCGGATGTGGCGTTCTCAATGGCATCCACAAGCCCGAGGCCGATCTCAGCGGTCGCATCACCAACTGCGGCCGTAAGGATGCGTTGCGTGTTCGCGAGCCCGTCTGCTGTGCGCTCAAAATCACCCTGTGCGTCCGTGGTCTGCCTCAAGATTACTTCGTAGGCCGACAATACTTTCTGCTGTGTAGTGAGTATTCCTGTGCCGTCATAGATCCCTAAGGCGAGGGCCTCAGCCTTTAGCGCGGCATCATCAAGTAGCACAGAATATCGGCGTAACGGCTCCGCGCTACCCCTAAGCCCTGAACTGATCGCGTTGATCGCGTCTTGCGGGCTGGTGTTGTTGAACGATGCGAGATCCGCGGACAAGGTTACCAGGTCTGTGGAGAAGTCTACGAGTTCCTCGTCTGCGAGCCCCGCAGCCTTCCCCAGCTGGGCAAAGTTCGCAGCCGCTTCAAGTGCCTGCGTTTCCGTTTGCCCCAAGGCTGTGACGCTAGTCTCGGCGAACTTCATAACCGAGTCGGCTGACTCACCAAAGATAACCGAGACTTTATTCTGTGTCTCGATCAGGTCTGATGCCGCGTTAACAGCGTCCACACCGAGCTTCACGGCAAACGCTCCAGCGGCAGCAGTGGCACCGATTAACGCTGGGCCCAGGTACTTACTGACCGAGTTACCGAAACCCTTAAGGCCGCCTTCAGCCTTCATCATTCCTGCGTTAAACTTTTTCAGGTCAGCGGCCAAAAATATCGTAAGGGTTTTACCTGCGGCAGCCATCAGATAACCGCCCATTTTCTGACTACACGGTCCACTGCTTCGCTCCACTCGTCTATGGCTTCGGGCCAATAGTCGGCTTTCTGGAGCCAGTTAGTTCTCTCGAACGGGCTAGCGCCTGTCAGGTCAGCCGACCCGCCGCCCTTGCCTGTGCTGCTCGGGTATCTGAGCATGTTAGTGGATGCACCACCGCTAAGTACTTTCTTTTGGAAACCGATCTTGATGGAGGGTAGGCGGTCGTTTCTGGATCTGATTGAGTCAGCCAAATACCCGCCCCAATACGGTACCTTGTTGGCTGCTTTCTTGTATGCGGGAACCATGTGCCGGTCAGCAATCACGCGGCTAGAAGCCCGAAGTTCTTTGGTGGCTATTTTCCCGAGTTTCCCAAGGTCACGAAGCAGAGGGTTGAGGCCTTCAATGTAGAGGTCTACCTGTTTAGCCATCGGATTTCAACTCCTCTAGGATCGTGACGACCTCTCGGCCTGTCAGTTTCTTGCACTCACTTAACGGCCAGCCGGTCGCTACCGCTATCTGAATCATTAGCCTGCTGTGGCTCCCTCCGTAAAAACCTCCGCGGATTCACTCACCATCTCCACCTTGACCCTGTTACGCCTCGCCCACAGTTTCACTGTGGAAAGGTTCCCAGGCTCTTTATCCTCTAGGTAGTAGTAAGCGATTGTGAGCCTCATGCCTTGCTCGCTTGCTGGCTTGTTGCCTTGCAGCTCCTCGTACATCATAAAATCCACTGGGAGTGTTTCAATCTCAATGGTCTCATGATTGTCGGACTCTATTTTTAGTCTTGGATACATGGTGTTCCCCTTTGCTCTCGTTGTTTAAGTGAAGACGATTTCGCCTTCAAGTCCTACTGTGCACGTCGCTATCCCATCGGCTGGGAAGGCAACGTTGGCTGCGTTGATGTACATGGCCGTGCTGACCCATTCGCCGATCGCTGACGCGATTGTCATTGCTACTGGTGTAGCAGCAGTGATGGCGGTCTGGAGGGCTTCGTACATTCCCGTGTTCTCATCGTACAAGAAGTCAAGGCTCACGGATGAGATCAAGTCAACCTGATCATATGCGACACATGAGAGTGTCTTGGTGCGTAGGATGGTCGGGTTTGTCTCAATTGTGCCTGAGGTGATCTGGCACTCATACTGTGTGCCACCAATGTCCACCGTAAAGGCGGCTCCGGCGACTGATACGGCTGCTGGCATTTTCTTACTCCTTCATTTCAATAGATAGATTTATTTCCGTACTAATGACGGTTCCTTGTGCGCCTAACGACAACAATTGCGGGGCTGTTACAGACTCCACACTGAAATTGTTAGGCACTTGGGCGAGCAAAGTGTCCACGGCTGTTTCTGTTTGTAGCGTGGCCGTGTCATTCACTCGGGCGTTGATGTTGATGAGCACACGCCACCGGCAGCGATAGTTCAATGTGCTACCTAAACGGCTGGGGACGATCCACGGGCTATCTGGCACGATCACCACACTGGGTGTGATGGGTGTGCCTGGCACTGTGTCGTAGATCCGGTATCCGAGCCCACTGAACGCTGTGATAAGTATGGCTCGGGCCTCTGTTGTGAGGGCCATTACCCTACCTGTGTTTTCATGTCCAAGTAAGGCGTCAGTAAAGCCATGACTCGCTTAGTGACCCACACGGATAGACGGTATGGCCCTGCCGTGAAGTCCACCGAGACACTCTCACCACCGGCTGCTGTACGAGCCTGGAATATTTCCACCCCAACACTCATCGTGGCCTGCTTGCATGCGGCAGGCTCGGCAGCAACGGCAGCGTCAGTAATCAGGTACCCGATCAAGTCGGAGGCGGCAAGCGCAACATCGTCTAGGACAGCAGCGTCGGGTGCAACGTACGCTATCTCTAGATTCTCGGCGAGTTCCTCGCCTGTGAGCAATGCCATCTGATCGGGTACCTTTCGATTACTTGACGGTGGCTGTTTTGCCAGCGGCTACAACTTCAAGGCTAATGATGCCTGCTGCTGTGTAGGTCGCTGCGGTTCCGTATCCGTATACGGCAACGTCGCGACCGAGCTGGCTGACGTTGTCTGCTGCGGCTAGGGCTGGGGATACTTCAATCCACGATGCGGTGCTGCTGTTGGATACCAGGATGGCTCCGGCGGCAAGGTTCCGGTCGTGGATGACTGGCAAACCGGACACGCTCACACCGAGTGTTCCTGCCGTGGCCACACCGGACACGTTCTGTGTGCCGTAAGTCTGAGGGAAGAACGTTGTCCACCCACCGATCTTAGCGAACACATCGGAAGCGACGAGGACGAACTGTGCTGGGTTACCGGTAGCAGTCTCGACAGCGACAGATCCAGTAAACACGCCTTCGCGGAAGGCTGAGCCGTCCGTGTCTGCTGCGAAGTTGTAGTTCTGTGGGGTTGATGCTGTGAGCATCGCGTCAACGAACACGTTGTCGGTTACGAGCGCGTACGAGTTAAGCATGATCCGGTTATGTGCGTCCAAGTAACTTGGGCTTGAGCGTTGCAGCAACTGGAACGAGATATCTGAGCCTGCACCGTAGGTGAGTAGGCTAGCGGTTCCCTTTTTCAGGTCAATGCGTACCGAGTTAACTTCGGTCTTTTCGGTTCCTTGGGCTGCAACAATGGCACTAAGGTCACCATCGAAAAAAGGCCAGTTGAAGTCAAGTCCGCTGTTTCCTGCCGACTCAACACCAAACGCCGTGATACCTGGGCGGCCAAGATCCACGATATTTTTTACACTCTGCAACCAATTCGGAGGCATGACGCCAGGATTATTGCTTGTAATTTGGTCTACGAGTGCGCGGGACTCTTGCTCACCGCTGAGTACTGCCTGTGAGTACTCGCCGAGTGAACGGTACTTCGACAGTTCGTGTGTTTCTTCGGCAGCGAAAGCACGAGCCTCGATGCCTTTCATATCTTCACGTAATGAAGCGACCGCTTCACGTGCCTCGGAGTCAACCGAGACAGTCTCGGTCGAGGTGATTGTCTCGGACATTGTTTCTCCTTCTTCTTCTTCTTCTCGAATACTGCTTACACCGGCTGTGGCGTAAGCAGGGTATGGGGTAAGCGAAACTTCTAGCAGGTTCGCTGTGGTGTGCTGGATTGCATCCTTGGCACGGTTCATGGCTGACTTGATCGGGTTGAAACCCACGGATAAGCCTTTGATGGTTCCGGTGCGGGCGAGTACGGCAGCGTCACGGCCCTGAGCAGTACTAACAATATCAAAGTCAATGTAAAGGCCATCCTCACGGTTCTCTGCACCAGTGATGCGGCCTACTGGCTCACCGTGACGGTACGCCAGTGGCTTGCCGATTACGTTGTCAAGGTCGAAAGACTCTGGGGCGAACGATTCACGTACCCCGCCGATCATGGTCTCAACGCCATATGGTACGGCCATGCCGTGACCTGAGCCTACAACGTCACCGTCTGCGCCCTCTTCGCGCTCCTGGAATATGACTGTGGATTCCGTGTTTAGTTGCTTCATGTTTACTCCCTGCTTTGGCTGTACACGCCGAGTGTTGGTAGGTCAAGAATCATTTTGGCTTCATCTTCTGTGATGACCCCTGTGGGTAGCAGCTTGGTGATGAGGTCTGCCGTGTCTAGCGGGTTAGCCCGTAGGAACCCTGTGGTATCAAACTTGATGGTATGGCCTTGAGGTGTTACGTCTGGCATGGATAGCCGCTGCTCCACTAGCATCATGACGGGACGTAACGCTGTGTCGAGTAGCTGCCGGTACAGGTCAACCCTCGATGAGTAGGTGAGACTTGACCCTGGGACACCCGCCCCCACCCATATCGGGTCAAGGTTGAATAGTCGGGCGATCTGTGTGGCGGCAAGATTCTTGCCTTCCACGAGCTGCACATCACGAGCACTGAATCCCATCACTTGCGCGTCAATGGCGTTGGATAGGTACGCGGTTCCACGGTTTGCTCGTGCTTCCTCCCACGCGTCCAGCAGTAGGTCAACCTGGTGCGCTGGGAGATCCGGCCCACTGTTCTTGAGTGCAACTGTGGGGATGGGGGTCTCGCTGTAAAGGATCGTTGCTGCTTCTAGGGCTGCTGCCGTGTTGATGGCTGTTGCCCCGTTTGCGAGGACACCGCCTTCGCCTGATCCGTAGAACTTGATTACATCACTGGTGGGTACTTGCCTGCCCTCATAATAAAAAGGGTCAGCGGGGGGTTCGGAGTCATCCTGAACACTGCCACCGTAATAACTAGGGGTGTCGGTTACGTCCTCGACACGCATCACCCTGATCTCGCTGGGGAAACCATCCCATGTCCGGCGTGTCACTAGCCAATAGGCGCGGTCATACATCATTAAGTCTGTGAGAGTACGCGTCATTACGCCCGAGTATGGGAGGACTCGGGATGGCATTTGGAGGAACGACCGGATGGGGACGGGCGCGTCATAACGGTATTCCCGTAATTGGAACGCGCTGATCGTGTGCGTGTAAGTTTTGAGGGCGTTCACGAACGCTGGCACTTGCATGGCGTTAGCCATGGTGCTGTTTACTTGCAGCTGATTGTTCAACAGTGCGATGAGTCCACCGGAGTCACGTACGTGAGAGGGCGCGGACGCTTGCGCTGCCTGCTGAGCCTGGGAGGACTCAAACCCTCTCACGACGTTCAGGGCTCGGGGGAACACCATGAGCCAACCGTAACCCTTTACCATAGGTTTAGCAAACTGTCAAAGGTTTGCGTGGTTTGCGCGTGTCTCTATTCGGGGTCTGCGTACCATTGAGCCAAAGTTTGCAGCACCCACGCTGGCCGTTCGTCTTTGATCCGCTGCACAAGTACTTTATGTGGGGCGGCTATTTCAATGAATACGGCTGTGTGGCGTTTGTAGATCGCTCTTGCTTTCAAGGTGGGTTTGGAGTCAATGATATACGAGTCATTCCTTTTGGAGTGCGCTATTGCAGCTGGGATGACTGCTTTTCTCATTAATCGAGCTGTGTTGCGGATCGCTAACGGGTACGAGTGGTGGGGGGTTTCCTCGGCTGCTATGGATAGGGCTATCCGGTCAAGGTCAACCACCATGTCGTTAAGTGTGGCGTGTTCCCTAGCATAGGTTGATTTGCCTGCACATGGTGGCCCTGTTATTACGTATAGGGTCATTGTCTGCGCCTGGATCTGATTGTGGCCATGCCCCTTGGTGTTTTCGCTGCTTGACTGATCGCAAACATGGTGGCTCGTGCAGCGTAAATGCCCGAGGAACCCATCGGGCTAGTGAGCACCCATCCGCCTTGCCTCATACCGATACGAGTACCAGCGAAGTGCTCCTGAAGAATGATGTTCCCGTCATGCCGGATCTGTGTACGACTGAACAGGTCTTGGAGTACTTGCGTGGCGGCTACTGCTTCACGCTGCCCCACTAGCCCATCGAATCTCGATGTCAGCCTATCCACGTACCCTGGGGTCACCAGTATGTACAGGCTCGGGTGCTCGGCGCGGATCTCGGCCAGACGCTCATCTACCTGTTGCATCGTTCTGTGCGTGGTTACGCGGGTAACGATGTGGCCTTCCTCATTAGGGGCCGCTATTGCCACGGCGTGACCTTGCCCGTCAAAGTCAGACTCTACGGCTATGCTCCACACGCCTTCGGCAGGTAAAGGCACATCCTCATCTAACGTGTCACGCCACCACGCCGGCTTCAGCCAATGATTAGCCTTGGTCACCCACTGGTTCAGGTATTCACGGCGAAACGACGTTTCTTCCACATTGGCATGTTGCTGTGTCAGGAACGCTTCCCGCTTATCGCTCCATTCCGGTGACCCCCACTTCCACGTAGATACCAGGTCAGGATGTGCCTCGGGGGGTGCGCTCCATTCGAGTAGTAGGACACTGGCCCCTTCATCCTCTGTGAGCCGGTCAAGTGCCCTGGTGCGGTAGGTGATCATCAAGTCACTAGTCGAGTCACCTGCTGTGGATACCAGGTAAAGTTGTGGCTGCTCCCGCATGATCATGGTGGGCCCGATACTCTGGTCAATTACGTTCCTGGGGATCTGCCAGGCTTCATCCGCGAAGCACATTGAGATACTGAAACCCACACCAGCCGAGTCATTACTCGCTGAGATTATCCAACGATCACCAGTAGGCAGCTCGATACCGGCCCGCTCGTTACCCCACCGCACTGAGGTTTTCCCGTACTTCTCCACAGCCCAATGGCCAGCAGGCCGCATGACCTCCATCGCCGTGGCGCGTTTATTAGCAATATGCAGGATCGTCTGAGTCTCACCGAACAATTCCGCCGAGTGCATCCGCCACATGCACAACGCCCGAGACAACCAGCTCTTACCGGATTGTCTGCCGACCGTGATCAGCACAGTTGACCACACAAGCTGCCCATCCTTGTCATGTTCCAAGGCTCGGTCGAGCGCATACCTCTGCCACCCAAACAACTCCATCCCATAAACCTCACTAAGCCACTTAGCAGCGTCCCCCCCATGCGTCCCTGTAACAGCCGTGGA
>Ga0209602_1003867_pt1 | contig 11260 bp, 9 predicted proteins | sample COGITO_mtgs_1205_3_FD_184810 | JGI IMG/M metagenome (GOLD analysis project Ga0209602, IMG submission 184810) | Pelagic marine microbial communities from North Sea - COGITO_mtgs_120524 (SPAdes) (version 2) | ecosystem: Environmental > Aquatic > Marine > Epipelagic ...
GCATTCGCAGCATCTTCCCCTGCCGAGGAGATAATAATACCATCAATTACATACAAAGGCTCATTATTACCCCTTAAACTACTCGCTCCTCTAATTTTCACAGAAACTCCAGAACCTGGGCTTCCTGCATTTTGAGTTACTTGAACTCCAGCTGCACGACCTTGTAACAAGGCATCAACAGTCCTGTTTTGAGCGGCTGCAACATCATCTACGTTTACAGAAGCTACTGAACCAGTAACATCACTTTTCAGTTGGCTTCCATAACCAACTACTATAATTTCGTCTAGTGAGTTGTTGGTATCTACTACTAATTGAATAGTAAAGGTTACTTTATTTCCGATAACCAATTCTTTAGTAATGTATCCTAAATAAGAAACAACTAGTGTTTCTGCTGTTTCAGGAACATTTAAAGAAAATTTTCCATCAAAATCTGTAGATGAACCGATATTTTGACCTTTAACCAATATACTTGCTCCTGGTAAAAGCATGTTATTTTCGTCTACTACAGTTCCTGTGATCTTTTTACTTTGGGCAAATAAAATGATTGGAAAAATGAGTAAAAAATGAATTAGTAAAAAATTTTTCATAATATTATGTTTGTTTTGTTGTTGCCCAAAATTAGAGCATAAAACAAGCAAAAAAAGGGCATTATGGTTTTTTAATAAGGTGAAATGACTTTTTTAAAATACTCAATTCTAGTTATTTTTATGAAAAATTCGTGCTGGTTCGTACCATGGTGTTGCATTTTTAATTTGCCTCCCTAATCCTGTAGGAACTTGTTTAGCTTCCACGACTCTGTCGTTTAATATCTTAATCAATGAATCTTTGACCTCTAAATAATCAATGTGATTTGCTATGTTATTAAGTTCTGATGTATCAGTATAATGATCATATAATTCATAAGCTTTAACACCTTTGTGCTCCCATTGACTCAGGCGATAACGTTTTGTTTTAATTGAATAACCTTGTGCTATTCCATTCCCTGTATTTACCTGAAGTTCTGTAAGGGCATTTTCTCGAACTATGTTTTCTGAATTTTCAAGAAGTGGAACAATACTTTTACCACTCACAAATTTTGGAGTTTGCATTTGAACTAGGTCCATAATTGTAGGATACAAATCAACCAATTCAACTGGGTTATTGATAATTTCTTTATTGTTTTTAATCCCTGGTCCTGCAATGATTAAAGGAACACGTGTACCATCTTCAAACAGCGTTTGCTTTTGCCAATGGCCATGCTCACCAAGGTGATAACCATGATCTGAAGTGAAAACAACAATTGTATTTTTATCTAAACCGGTTTCCTTTAACTTGTCTAAAACACGTCCAATTTGTGCATCTACAAAACTGGTGGTTGCATAATAGGCATGCTTAATCTCCTTGGCTAAATTAGGATCTATATCCACTTGTTCTTTTTTACGACGAACAGAAATTGCAGCTGGTTTAGGAATTGTATTCAGGTAATCATCCGTGCTTTGTGGCACCTTAAAATCGTTAATATCATATAAATCAAAATATTTTTTTGGCGCTACAAAAGGAACATGCGGTCTATAAAGGCCAAATGCTAAAAAGAAATTCTCACCACTTTTAGAAAACTCATCTAAAAATCCGATGGTTTCTGTGGCACCAATTCCATCTGTTTGCTCTTCATCATTTCCATCTGCCTGCAACCAACTTAAAGTTCCTCCATCTAGTTTTGACTTCAAACCCTTTAATTTATATTCTTCAATTTTATCTCGTCCGTAAGGGTTTACAGTTTGATCCCAAGTATAAGAATCGTCATGACCGGCAGTTCCAATATCTCTAGGATTATGGTAGTGATAAATTTTACCAACTCTTACTGAGTGGTAATTTTCCTTTCTAAATTTTTGACCTATTGTTACTACATCCGGAATGGTTTGTCGAACGTACAGTCTTAATTTTTTTGATTTTGTTTGATCAGGATACAACCCAGTCATCAAAGAAACTCTAGAGGGACCACACAGCGGATATTGGACATGAGTATTTCCAAAAACAACTCCCTTTTTTGCTAACTTATCAATATTTGGTGTGATTGCAAGTGGATCTCCATAAGCACCCAAAGCACAATTTAAATCGTCTGCTATAATGAATAAAACATTTAATTTATCTGAGGATATTGCAGGCTTTGAGCCCGAAAGTGATATAAAAAATAGGATTAAAAAACTGATTTTTAATAGCTTCATACTATACAATAATTAAAAAAGTTAAAATACTAATTAAAAATAAACAAAAACAAGGTATAATTAGCCTTCTATTGTTTTAAAAACTTATGATGATAGCGGTGGTTTACGCTAATAAAATATAATCCTTTTTGTAAATCAGAGATATCAATATAGCCGTTTAATAGTTCTTTTTTAATGAAAGCCCCCGTTATACTGTAAAGTTTAATAGATTGAATGGGCTCAGAAAAAAGCACTTTTATTTTATCACTAGCAGGGTTAGGAGTCACAGTAAGTTTATTAACATCGGCTATTGCGAGTAGGCTGTCTAAAAGTACATTTTCAGGTTCACATAAATACTCGAAATTATTAATTATATCCTCGTTGGATAAGTTGTCTGGACCAATATAAAAAGGTGCTGGTATGGAAGCAGTAGATGGATAGTTTTTATAAAATGTTCCAATATCGGTAAGATTCATAGCATCATCAAAAAATTCGGCATTACCAGGATCTTCACTTACGTTGATATTATGCGGTTCAAACCAAGCATAGCGCTCTACAAAATCTAAACCCTCGAGATAAGGAATAGCTAACTCCATAAATTGACGGTTCGTCTCTATTGATCTGTATTTATTACCATTAAATTCTGTAATCCAAATAGGCAATCCATACATAGCATACACAGCATTCAAATACGTCTTAAAACGATTGAAAATATTGATTGGATCCTCATTTGGTAAGCCTTGAGGATTATCTCCCCAGTCATACCAATGCACAGCAATAACATCTATTCTTATATCATTTTGAACTGCTAAGGTGTTAAATGAATTAAGCCAGGTGAATACAGCTCCTTGTCTACAAGCTGGAGAAACTAGGCGCAATCCTGTTTTCATTAAGTTTTCATAGACACCCGCGGCAGTAGTAACGTCACATAAATTATTGTATTGCCCAGATTGCCCGTTGCAATCATCTGGTTCATTAAACCCCAAAACATGGGTAGCTTTATATTTAGATCTATATAGAATTATATCATTAGCATCATCAGCTCCTCCATATCCCCAAGACATGGGAGCGCATTCTCTTTGTAAGTCTGAAACATCTTGATTATTCCATCTATAGAACCAAGTATTATCGATTCCTTGAATATCTCCACCTGTTCCTTTTTTTGAAACCCAGTTCCAAGGAATAACTCGTATAAAAGAAACCCCATCTTGAAGTGAATTAGGCAAAGTATGAATTTCTAAATCTTCCTCTGAAGCAATAAAAACTTTACTTTTTCCTGTACCATCGTCATTAACAGCCAGCGTTAACATATATCCTCTTTTTAAATAAAAAGAACGAATGTTATCATTCAATTGATTTGGAATGGATGCACCACTGTAGACTTGATCAATTGAAATATCATACGATCTACCAGTACTATTTTCACCTGAGTAAATAGTCAAGGGTGTTGAAGCTAGATTTTGACTTCTTATTACGGTTCCATTGTCATAGTAATTATCAAAACGGATATTGCTAGGGTAATCAGTAATATCTTCAGAAACAAAAAGGTGTGAAGAATAATTATCAAAGACTTGTTTTGGATTAACATTCTCTAAACGCAACCAACTTGAATCAGCATCTAAATAGACATTAACATCATTTAAAAGTGGCTCAGAATCACTCAAATGCACATAGGAGTTTTCATTTAATCGTATCGTTCCACCTGAAAAACTTTTCGCATCAAGAGTTCCGTTGGATATGCTTAATATACTGGAGGGAGCTAATAAAATTGAGCTATTTTGAAATGGAAAAACAGCAGTACCATTCAATGTAATTTCATTAAAAGCAATAGCTCCAGAACTAAATTGGAATTTGACAGTTCTATTAAAGTTTACGCTATTTACAGGAATTGTATTTAACCCCAAAGAAAGTACTTGCGAAGTTCCAACATCCCAATTTCCATTGGCAACTAACTTAACTATTCGATATTCTGCACCTTCAGAAGGTAAACTGGTAACATTAATTATAAACGTTTGAGATGCTTGATTATCATTGTTATTACTTGTTGTAGCAGTGAAAACATAAGGCCATGTTTCATTGTTTGATTGCTGACTAAACAGCTCGGGGGTTTGTGAAGTAATATCTGTTACTTCAGAAGAAGATGTTTTAGTTTCACATGTAAGAAAAAGATTAAAATTGATGGGTTGAGATGGATTTATTGTTCCATCCTCTGGGTTTAAGCCTGATGCGGTATCAATCCAATTAGCTTCTTGAAAAAAATCTATACCATCTCCATCACCAGTCCAATGATAATCTTGAGCTGTTAGCATTTGTGTTACTATAAAAATTAAATAAATTATGATTTTTTTACTACTAATAATCACCTTAGTATTGATTTTTATTTAAATATAAAATTAAATATTAGTATCCTTTTTAAAATATATTACCTATTTATTAATCAGCTAGGGTATTGATACTTCTATTCTTTATTTTTTGTTATATACTTAATAGTCTTAGTTGGAATATTTTCTTTATAACTCTTTTTAGCATTCTTGGTTAATTGCTTCAATATTTTATTGAATAATTCTTTTTCTTTTTCTTTTTCTGGAAATTTCATTTTATTTTTTTTTAGACTCCAAGCCACCAAAATCTGTATCAGAAATAGTTCTTAATTCTTCTAAAGAAAGATTATTTCCATAATTCTCTTTTAGTTTATACAGTTCTTTTTTTAAATCTTCAATAAGTTCTAAGTTTGCTTCTATATTTATTAAATTATTCATCTCATTGGGATCGTTCTTTAAATCATATAGTTCCCATACATCCATATTATAATAAAAATGGATTAATTTATATTGTTGATTTCTTATTCCGTAATGAGGTTGTACACGATGATAGTATGGGTATTCATAATAATGATAATACATAGATTGTCGCCAATCTTCAGAAGTTTCTCCTTTTAGATTAGAGAAAAAACTTTTCCCTTGAACTTGCTCGGGAGCAGCAACTCCTGCCATATCCAATAATGTTGGAGCAAAGTCTATATTTGAAACAATATCATCTACAATGGTTCCTGGTTTAATTTTACCAGGATACCTAATAACAAAGGGCATTTTCAAAGATTCTTCATACATAAAACGTTTATCGAAAAACCCGTGTTCTCCTAAGAAAAACCCTTGATCTGAAGCATAAATTACAATGGTATTTTCTTCTAATCCATTCTCTTTTAAATAGGCTAATACTCTACCAATATTATCATCAACGGATCGAATCGTTACTAAATAATCTTTAATATACTTTTGATATTTCCATTCGCGGACTTCTTGTGGATTTAAATTTTCGTCAGGGGTTACTATTTCATTAGGTTTAAATCCAAATTGACTCCATTTCCTTCGATCACTTTTTGATAGAGAGTCTGGTGGTGTCATTTTCATGTCTTGTCTAGTAAAATAATCCATGGTCATCTCCGTATCACCAGCCGTTAATTCTCTGCCTTCATAAGTATCATTAAAAGTAGATGGATAGGGCATTTCTTGACCCTCCCATAAATTTTTATATTTAGTATCTGGTGCCCATTGACGATGTGGGGCTTTAAACTGTAACAGCAAACAAAAAGGCTCTTTAGTATTTCTAGATTTCAGCCAGTCCAACGCAAAGTCGGTGGTTAAATTTGTTGCATAGCCCTTTTCCTTAATTTTTTTGCCATTATCATTATAAACTGGATCCCAGTACAGGCCCTGTTCTCCTCGAGATATGTGGTATTTATAGTAATCAAAACCAATAGGTTCTGATGCTAAATGCCATTTCCCTACTAAGCCCGTTTGGTACCCTGCTTCTTTTAAAGATTGAGGAAACGTCCATTGTTGATTGTTAAAAACGCCTCCTTTATAATTTTTATAATATCCATTAACATGGCTGTATTTCCCGGTTAATATAGCCGCTCTACTAGGGCCACAAATAGCATTTGTACACAAAGCATTTTTGAGCAATGCGCCCTCATTTGCAATACGATCTATATTTGGTGTTGGCGCCAATTCTTTAAAAATACCTCCATAAGCAGATATTGCTTTGGTTGCATGGTCATCCGAAAAAATAAATACGATATTCGGTGCCTTTTTTTTATTTGAATTATTTTGGCTGTAAGAAGAGATTGCTATTAAAAATACAATCCGGAAAATATACTTATTAAAAGGGTACATAAATGGTATTTAATAAATTAAAAAAAAGCTGATATATTAAGATTAATATATCAGCTTTAATTCTTAAAATAAATTAACTATTGTTTGATTATTTTTTTGGTAGTAACCGTTCCGTTATCAACCTTGATTATATGAATACCAGATGAAAGTTCTGAGATATCAATTTGATTGGTATTAAAAACTTCTTTTTCTAAACTTCCTAAAATAGAGTATACTTTTATTGATTTAATATTATCAAGTCCACTAATAGAAATTAAGTCTGTTGCGGGGTTTGGATGAATATTAATTACTGAAGAGTTTACATCCTCTAAGCCTAGTACATCCGAACCATTTACAGATAAAGAAGAAAAGCCAATATTTGCGGTACTAAATTGGAATCTAAGGTTTCTATCCCATCCCACAGCAGCAACAGTTTTTGAGAATACACCTTCTCTAAGGGATGCTACACAACAATTAATATCATTTCCCGCTGAATTAGTCTTATAAATCCTATAAGTAGCTCCCCCAGGTGGCAAACAAGTAATATTCATTTCAAATGAGTGAGCAGTATTCTTATTAGCACCTTCATCTTTAACTGCAGCTGATAAATAATAAGGGTAAGCATCATCATCTTGTGAAACAATTAAATTTGATTCGCCAATAGTGGTTTCCTCGCATTCAAATTCTTTAAAAGGATACAGAACTACACCATTATGTGAAAATGAATCAAACTCAATCGAACCACTACCTGAAAACTGAAATTTAACATTACGATTCCATTCAACTGCAGGAACAGTAATTGTATTTTCCCCCACTGTTAAATCCCCTGTCTGAGTAAAATCCGCTTGAGTTGGATCCACCTTTGTTTTATATATTCGATATGTTGTTCCATCAACCAAATCTGTAATATTGATTACCACTGTTTGAGCAAGTCCACTCGTTTCAACACCATCAGTTGTCAGAGTAGCTGTAAATATTGTGTTCCAAGTTGCATTAGCTCCCGTTGCAAATAAACCTGAATCGGACATAGATATTGATTGCGCAGTAATAACACTTGTACAAAGTGCAAAAAATAATAAAGTAATTTTTTTAATCATAATAATTGTTTATAGTTTATTTGTTTCTTTTGTAAATTCTCCATTGTTGCATCTTTTTTTTGTCAAGTGCATTTTTTAATTTTCCAAATAGTCTGTTGTACACCTTTTTTAATTCAGCCTTTTTGGTTTCTGGGTCTTGTGCATACGAACTTCTTACTGTATTCACTTCATTAAAGCGTTTTAGTTGAATCTCATATACTGTTGATGTTTCTTCGGCGTTTAAAGAGAGTACTTCAGACATCTCGTTTGTTATTTTGGTAGCGCGTTCTTCACTAGTTTTTTGAGAATACACATTTGTGGCTAAAACCATTAAGAGAAGAAGTATATTAAATTTTTTCATATTATTATCATATTAATTTATAAAAATAAAGGAAGATTAAAAATAAAAAGTCTAAGAATTGTTCAGACAATTAAAATAATTAACCAACCTAATAAATATAAGCTCCTTTGCATAAATAAATTAACTTTTTATCTGGGAAACTTAAATTAACTAGTGGTAAGAATTAAATTTTTCAATGGGTTTATTTTTCCAGTTTATGCCTGGCTGCCATTTAGGCGCTTTAACATCCTGTAAATAAAAGTCTAAGGCATCTTCTAGGGTCTTTAGCTTTTCAGGAAGCATGAGCGCTAAATTCTTTTTTTCTTCTAAATCTTGAGTTACATTAAATAGTAAAAGCTCATTTGTATCATGAAATTTTATCAATTTAAAATTATCGATTATGATCGCCGAATGGGCTCTTTTCAGCGCGATTCCATTTTCGTACGGCACATGAAATATAAGACCTTCAGAAAAACGTTTTACAACACCCTCGCCATCATTAGCTAGTAGAGTTTTAAAACTTCCGCCATCTAAATTGGTTTGATTGAGATTTTTATTACCTGCTAAGTCTACTATAGTTGGAAGTAAATCAGAGAATGTAATTGGTGTCTTCGATTCTATTCCTGCCTTAATTCTTGGTCCAGCAACTACAAAAGGAACTCTTATACCCCCTTCCATAGCATCCCATTTTCCTCTACTTAAAGGAAAATTTGAGCCCTGCTTATAAAATCGTTTCGGAGGCATTATAGGAACAGCCCCATTGTCTGAAGTATAAATAATATAGGTGTCACCTTCTAAACCTAAGGCTTTAACACGGTCTAACAATAGACCTACACCGGTATCTAGATCTTCTGTCATTGCAGCAAATCCTTCATGTTTTTGATACTTTCCCTTTGCTTTGTTTTTATATTTTTCTAGTGTTTCTTCTCGCGCCATAATGTCTGAATGAACTGCATAATGGGACACTTGTAAGAAAAAAGGAGTTTTAGATTTTGCTTGAGATTCAATAAAATCAATAGCACTTTGCGTGGTGCTAAATATTTTCTTTGGATCCTCTGTAATGGTATTACCCCATTGTATCTTTTTAGATGATTTGTAATTAAATCCACCCTCTTTATTGCCCGTAATCCCGTCACTGTAGTCATATCCAAGAACTGAAGGATCAACGTCAATACCCCATTTACCAAAGTGAGCCGCTGTATAATTAGGATCAATTGATTTTAATAACTTCGGTATTGTAAGCGCTGTTTGATGATTGATATGATTGGTATTCATGCCTACTCTAATCATTTTAAGCCGGGCTGGAGTTTGTCCAAACTGAATACTATATCGCGATGGAGAACAAACAGGTGCACTCGCATAGGCGGAAGAAAAACGCATGCCTCGTTTGGCCAATGTTTCTAAGTTAGGGGTTTGATGATAATCGCTTTTTGAACGAATTTCTTCATCCATCATTTGCACTGAGGTGCCATTCCAACCTTGATCGTCGGCTAAAATAATGATAAAATTAGGCGACTTTTTATTCGATTTTGTAGGGGCTGATTTACAACCATAAAGTATGGATAGCAGTACTAATATTAAGGTTGATAAGTGATGGTTAGTTCTCATTTATGGCTTATGATAATAGGTTATTGAATATACAAATTATATGGCGAGATGCGAAAGTAAAAGAATAAGTACTATCAATCTATATTGGTATTCACTTCTGATTCTGAAATTAGTATTCATAACAATTTTATACATCACAATCTAAAGACAGACCTTAAGAGTGAAGTATACTTTTCATCCAAAAAGGTTAATTATTTAGCAGACGTGATAATTTAAAGCGTTTCACTATATTCTTTAGGAGTTTTACCATAGAATTTGTTAAATAAGGTACTAAAATACTTGGGATCATTAAAACCCGATGCCTATGCAACTTCACTAATGCGGATGGTTTTATTGTTTTTTAGTAACTCTGAAATATGATTTAACTCGATTTTAGACACTAAATCTAAAGGTGACATTTGTGTTTAGCCTTTTAACTTTCTAAATAAATTAGATTACTAAGCCCTACTTTCTCAGACAATAAATCAATTGAAAACGGATTATTTGTAAGGTTTTTGGTAATAATAAAACACCCTTCGAAAAGAAATTTTCGTCGGATGTTTTTACTTTAGCAATGACCTCTTCCTTGTTTAATTATTTTTTTTTTTAAAATCCGCTTCCGGGATCTGCTGGGCTTTGCGCTTGCGCTTTCGTTGGATTTAAAATCATATAGGTTCCAAGTGCAGTTAACGCTGCATATTTACCGTAAGACCCTATCTTTTTTAAAGCATCTTTACGAGTAATCTCTTGAGAATTATTTTCGATATGTTTTTTCATTGTGATTCGTTTTTATAAAATTTCTTATGAGTTATTCTAAAATTATTTTCTTATTTAATGCACCCTCTACGGTTTCTAAATGAACAATGTAAACACCTTTCGCTAATCTTGGTAAAGAAATATCTCTCGTACCATTAGATTCAAAAACAGTATTTAATACTTGTCTTCCAAGAACATTAAATAATTTAACAGATGCTCTCCCTTGTTGTAAACCAACGATTCTTAAAGAATTATTTACTTTAAAAACACTTACATTGTCTAAACTAGCATCATTAATATTAAGAACACTTTGATTGGTATGAAGATAAAAACGTCCAACACCATTTATAGCTGATTCTGTAGTAAGTTTGTAAGATGCATTTAACGCATCTAAACGGATAAAGGTATTTTCTTCTCTGTCCTCTAAGTATATTTTAATACCCTCTGGTAGATTTTCTGAACTTGCAGAAAACTCTAAACTACTTCCAGATTCAGCAATGACACCTACAGGTATTATCATGTTTTGATACTCTCCTTTTGGTAAAGACTGAATTCCTAAGTTTCTTCCTGTACCATTGGCTACTGCATGGGTATATAAAGAAAAGTCATTGTCAAAACCTCCAAAGATAGAACTGTCATATCCATTGTCAAAACCAGTGGTAGTTCCATCGATGTAATAAATAGATGCTGTTCTGCTTGCTTTTCCATTACTCAAGCTAAGCTCTACTTCTGGTTTAGCAACTGTTCTTTGAAAAGTATCCGCACTATGGCTTTGCATACTCTCCCTAATAACAAAACTACCTGAGGTATTTGCTGAGATAAAAAATGCTTGACCAGGTGCAATTTCTAGATCAGCTACTAGATTCTTTTGAACATAAGATGATTGATCCCAAAGCCATACTGTTGATTCAGATAGTAAGCTACCGTTATTATTCAACAATTCAGACACAGATACAGACGCTAAGTAAGGATTTCCTATTAGGTTGAATCCGTTGGCATTATTAGTTACTCCAATACTCGCATCAGCATCATTAAATGTTCCTGTAAAAACAACATCTCCTGCTGTAGCTAATTTTACTGAATGACCTTGTCCTTGAGTAAAAGCTCCTGAACCACTAGTACCTGATTGGTAGTAAGACCAAGCTTCTGTAGTATTGTTGTAAT
>Ga0209602_1003871_pt1 | contig 11255 bp, 10 predicted proteins | sample COGITO_mtgs_1205_3_FD_184810 | JGI IMG/M metagenome (GOLD analysis project Ga0209602, IMG submission 184810) | Pelagic marine microbial communities from North Sea - COGITO_mtgs_120524 (SPAdes) (version 2) | ecosystem: Environmental > Aquatic > Marine > Epipelagic ...
ATGTCGTAAATGGTAGTTTCAAATCCACTAATCGCAGATTGTAAACCTACTCGTAAGCCGAGTGTTCCTGCGCCTAGAATAAGTACTTTGTTGATGTCTTTTAATTCTAATTCCATAATTCTTATTGAACCACCTCGGCCTTTGGCCACTCCTCCTTCCAAGGAGGAGACTATTATTATCCTCTTTTTTTCAAAAGAGCAACTCAATCAGCTAAACTTAATAGTCCTCTCCTTTTTGAGAGGAGGTGCTCATAGAGCGGTGGGCTTATACCCAATTCCTTAATTATAGTTCAACCACCTTGGCCTCAAGCCACTCCTCCTTCCAAGGAGGAGATTTTTTAGGTTTCGAAAAGTACTAAATCCTATCTCTTTCAATCGCCTTTACTGCATTAGCACCACATGCCTTGATGGCAAAAATCAAATTAGCGAATCGTGGATCTTGGGTCGATCCATTTTTATACCTAGCATAGATCTGCTGAATGATTACTCCGATCTTAAAAGCACCAAACACGTAGTAAAAAACCTGATTTGACATATCGAAACCTGTTTTTTCAGCATATCGATCCACAAACTCGCCTCGAGTAAGATTTCCAGGTAACCAAGTCAAACTAAAAGGCTTTAAAGCCTCAGAATCATCTGCTTGTGCCCAATAAGCCAAAGAAGTCCCTAAGTCCATTAATGGATTACCAACGGTCGACATTTCCCAGTCCAGAACCGCTGTGATTTCACTCAGGTTATCAGGGTTCAATACAAGGTTATCGTACTTATAGTCATTGTGAATAAAGCTAACATGCTTTTGCTCAGGCATATTTTTTTGTAACCAATCCGCTACCTGATTCATAGAATCCAATGTATCTGTCTCAGCTTGATAATATCTTTTGATCCAACCTTCAACTTGTCTCTGCGTGTAGCCCTCTGGCTTGCCGAACCCTTCTAAGCCTGAAGCTTTCAAATCCATCGTATGAAGATTGGCTAGATTATCAATACAGGATTCTGAAATTGATTTCATCAGGGCTGGAGAAAGGTCAATGTCCTTAGGAGGTCGACCTCTCAAGATGACACCTTTTACTCTTTCCATTACATAGAACTCTGCCCCTAACACAGATTCATCTACACAATGAAGCATTGGGGTAGGAACCTTTGGATAAACTGGTTTCAACAAAGACAGGACTTTGAATTCCCTACCCATATCATGCCCCCCTTTGATGTTGGCGCCAAAGGGGGGCCTGCGCAGCACGTATTCTTTATCACCAGATTTAATAAGGTAAGTGAGGTTTGAAAACCCACTCGGAAACTGAGAGACTTCTAGTTGTCCGGAAAACCCAGTTAAGTGTTCCCCTAAATAGTTCTTAAGCCTTGAGAGGTTTAACTCCTCTCCTTTTCGAATGTCTTGTGCTTGATCAATCATATCTTACAAGCCATAGCCCTTCAAAATACTCCTTGCCAAACTGGATTTATGTACTTCATCCGGCCCATCATAAATTCTCGCACCGCGCTCATGTCGATACCAAAAAGAAAGCAATGTGTCATCCGTAATTCCAAGTGCGCCATGTACCTGAACAGCACGGTCCAAAACCTTCATGAGCACATCAGCAACATAAAACTTGATGGTGGAGATTTCCATTCTGGCCGCTTTACTGCCCTGCTCATCCATCTTTTGTGCAGCATGGAGCACCATGTATCTTGATGCGTTAATTTCTGCACGGCTTTCGGCAATCCAATTTTGAATGGTTTGCTGATGCCCTAATTTCCTTCCTTCTCTCAGCTCGCGGCTCGCGGCTCTATGACACATCATATGGAACGCGCGTTCACAGATGCCAATCCATCGCATACAGTGATGAATTCTTCCAGGGCCCAAGCGCTGTTGCGCCAACATAAAGCCCTCACCCATCTGCCCAATCAAATTACTCTTCGGCACGCGGCAATCTTTAAATCGTACTTCGGAATGACTTAGATAGCCACCTCCTTCATCTCCCATGATGGAAATGTTCCGAACATTTTCATAACCTGAATTGTCCAGAGGAACGATAATCATACTCGCCCTCTCGTAAGGACTCGCTTCAGGATTGGTCACCGCCATTACAATGGTGAAAGCCGCTCCGTCAGCTGCAGTGGTAAACCATTTATGTCCATTGATCACAAACTCATCACCATCCAATACGGCAGTTGTGCCCATATTTACAGGATTGGAGCCAGCAAATTCAGGCTCAGTCATCGCAAAACAACTACGGATATCTCCGTTGATTAATGGCTGTAAATATTTGGCCTTTAATTCCTCCGAAGCAAACTGATGCATCAACTCGATATTACCAATATCTGGCGCTTGACAGTTGAGCACATAATGTCCTAAAGGGGTAGACCCTAATACCTCAGAGATTTGCCCAAATTCAGCCATTGTCAATCCCAAGCCACCTTCATTTTCTGATAAATAAGGTGTCCATAGCCCGAGGGACTTTGCCTTAGAGCGAAGTACATCCAACTGAGCCTTAGTTTCTTCCCAAGGGCCGTGAAGCATTTGTAACTCTACCGGATAGAGCTCATCTACTATAAAAGTCTTGACTTTAGGGCAAAGTACTTTGAGTTTGTCGGTTGCAAATAGTTCGACCATTGAGTTTAGTTAGAGGTAATTAAGTAAATCAGTGATTAAGGCGTTCAATTGACATTTCTAATTATTCATTCTCCATTAATCATTAAATAGTATACCCACCATCTGCAATAATGGTAGCGCCCGTTACAAATTTAGAGGCATCGGATGCTAAGAAGAGCGCCAAGCCGGCAATATCTTCTGGCTGAGCTAACATAGGAAGTGCTTGTTTCATCATCACCATTTTTAAAATCTTGTCATTCGAGGTTAATGCCTCGCTAAACTTAGTTTCAATCAGCCCAGGGCAAATGGCATTTGCACGAATACTATCTGGACCCCATTCTCGGGCAAGTACTTTGGTTAATTGAATCAAGGCAGCCTTACTTACAGAATACAATCCTAAACCTTGACCAGGCGTAATGCCTTCAATGCTACTGATATTGACTACTGATCCGCCTCCACGAGACTTCATAGAGTCGTAAGCATACTTCGCTAGGTTCAAAGGCCCTTTGACATTCACATCCATGATCTTATCAAAGGCATCATCACCAGCATTCTGTACAGGGCCAAAGACGGGATTTGCTGCGGCATTATTGACAATGATGTCAATCCCTCCAAAGGCTTTTATCGTTTGCTCTGCAAGTGACTTTACTTGGGCATCATCTCCCATATGGCAAGGGATTCCAATGGCTTCAAGCCCTTCAGACTTGAATTCATCTGCAACTGCTGTTACAGCATCCATTTTTCTACTAGAAACAACAACCTTGACTCCTTGCTGTGCGAGGGCTAAAGCGATGAACTTCCCTATTCCTTTACTTGCTCCAGTGACAATCGCCACTTTTCCGTCTAATCTGAAGTTTTCGGCTATCTGCATTGATTAATGATTTTTAACTGCGTGAATGAAAGATAAATAATTAACTTGTTATGCATGACGAGTATCAAAGATTTCTTGTCAAAACCACCTCGCCTTTTAGGCACTCCTTCTCGAGGAGGAGAATGATAATAAAGATAATTATATGAAAGCAGTACAATTCGAATCCTTAGGCAAACCCACTGAAGTTTTAAAAGTAGTAGACATTGCCATTCCTGAACCAGCTCCAGGAGAAATCAGAATCAAAGTGTCAAAAGCTAACATCGTTCCTGCAGACATCATGTTCATCCAAGGCATGTACGGCATACGCCCTCAAATCCCTCAGGTTGCAGGCTTTGAAGGTACGGGCGCTATTGATGCGTGTGGCGAAGGTGTCGACATGCCAATTGGCAGCGGTGTAATATTTACCGCTTTAGGTAGCTGGGCTGAATATGTTTGTGTTGCTGCAAACAGTGTTATCCCAAGACCACAAGCAATGTCAGATGACATAGCTTGTCAGGCCTTTATTAATCCATTAACGGCTTACGGTATGCTGATCGAAGCGGATTTGGAAGAAGGCGATTGGTTGATGCTCACAGCGGCAGCATCTGCTTTTAGCAAATTTGTAATCCAGATTGCATCCAGTAGAGGTATTAATGTCATAGGCACGGTGCGAAGCGATGACCAAAAGAAAGCCCTTCTTGATTTAGGTGCTACCGTCATTATCAATGAAAAGACTGAAAACATTTTTAAAGCTGTAAAAGCTGCAACAAATGGCGCCATGGTCAATGCAGCATTTGATGCCGTGGGTGGAGAACTCGGTGATAAAGTATTGAACTCATTACAATCAGGCGGAAAAATGCTTGTATATGGTTTATTAAGCTTACAGCCGATTCCATTAAATAGCGGTTTGCTCATATTCAAAAATCTCACGGTAAAGGGTTTTTGGCTAACCACATGGTTCACTGGGCTATCAGGTAATGAAAGAAGAAGCATTGTACCGAAGATCTTGGGAATGCTGACAGAGCAAACCTTAAAAGCCGATGTAGAAGCAGAGTATTCCATAGATGATATAGTGGAAGCTATTGAGCATATGGAAAAACCAGGGAGAAAAGGAAAAATTCTACTTAACTTAAGTTAAATCTATTCATCTGATATAGTCGAACCTTAAATCCAAATGCTATGAAAATCAGAATTACTATTGCGCTGTTATTTTTATCGATAGGCCTTCTTGCGCAAATAGTATTAGCCTCTAGCTACTTACTCTTCTTAATTCCATACTCCTTTTGATAAAACTCCATTATCGGCTGAAAAGGACCGTATTTATGTTGCTTTTGGGAGAATTGATCCTCCCAAGGACCATAAGGCGTTGATACTGGTTTCAATTTCTTATCTGGGAAATCTACTTCAGGATTAGGCTTTTGGGGCCTTTCAAAATTATTGATGTAAGCAGCAACATGGTAGGCTTCCTTATCCGTAAGCACAGGCTTCTCTAAAGTCGCTTGGAGATAAGGCATATTGCCTTTGATAAATTGGGCTGCTGTGATTACACGATGCATTCCAGCGCCATGGTTATAGGTGTCATTCCCCCATAACGGTGGATATATATACTTATCCGTTTCAGATGGTCGTTGACCTTGACCGTCTTCCATATGACAGCTCTGGCAATGCTTAGTATAGATTGCTCTCCCTTTGATTGGATCAGCTGCTTCCGCTGGTAGTTCTACTTTCGCGAAGCCTTTAAACTCAGCTTCTCTTTCTGCAGGAACATCTTCACTTAGCCATTCCATATAAGCAACAATGGCTTGCATTTCTAGCCCACCTTCGGGTAAAGGCTTTCCATCCATACTGCGTTCCATGCAACCATTCACACGCTCATTCAAAGAACCCATTTTATTCTCTCTCCCTCTAAACTGTGGGAAACGATTAGCGACACCTACAAATGAAGCAGAGCCAGACTTTCGGCCAGCATCTAAATGACAACTTTGACAACTCAGGTTGTTACCCGCCAAGCGACTTTCAATCTCAGGTGCCAAGGGTCCAATATGCTTACTTGTTTCTATAATGATTTCATGGCCTAGCCTTACTAAACTCTCTCTAGGACCTTTACCCAAATCGGCTTGAATACTTCTTGGTTGCCAATCTGCAGGAGAAACTCTCGGAGAATAGACTAGTTCTGGATTGGTCCAAATCAGGACTAAAAATAGAAAGGATACTATCACTAAGGCAAACACAGCATAGATAGCTTTGATAACTTGATCTATGAGTTTAACCTTATCCATATCACAATTTAAGAATTAACTAAAAGGTATAAGCTAAAATCAGATCTGAATGAAAGAAATCCGCCCTATTGATCCTGAAAGATTCATTCGTGAGCTCGGACCCCGTAAGTGACCTGATCGCTAAGTACAATTCTGCTGAAAAACGGTTTACCCCCCCCCTTTTTCCTGCATACTTAACCGAGGCGTCCCAATGTAAATGAGGTGGGAGTCCTAATTTATTTTTAACTACATCCTCTGGAGCCGGGGTTTTATGCCATCCGACACTAGTAAAAAAGGTTGTATTGGATTTCTCCTTTTCCCAATTACTTGTCCATTTGGCCATTAAGGAAGTAACACTACGCTGTCCCTCAACTCGCGTTCTGCGCTGGAATGTATAAAATGGCTCTAACCCCCATTCCCTTGGTAGCTGAAGTCTACCATCATGACCAATTACTGACACATTGAACTGCAAAGCACTATTTCCAAACTTCTTTTCAGCCCGAAGCCCAAAGTAAACAGCATTCGTACCCTCACTGACGTAAGACAACGCGGCATTGTCATTTCCACCATTCCCGACACGGCTTTGATAAATGAACATGCCTTTGAGTGTCAACTCGCCATCAAACTTTAGCGAAGGTTCGATAAGGAAAGTATTGAATACATTATCAACATAATAATTCCAAGCATCTATACTGAACTGTTCATTCAATTGAATATTGAAATTAGACACGAGCAGATAATCAGAATCTACATTACCAGTATACGTACTTGGCAACCCACTTTCATTGATACCTGTAGCTGCCAAGCCGATTGTTTCTCCAATATTATCAAACCGCCCTGTAAAGCGTGGTGAGATCTGATCGATTACCCCCAATTGAAATTTGAAACGTTTCTCGTTGTATTGATACCATATCCCCTGCATTGCATTGGGGAAAGGCCATGGTTCTGGATTTATGATTGGCGTTTGTCGCAAAAAACGTCCAATTGTAAAAGTATGATCTCCGAAATTTAAATCTGCATATAGCTGGCTCAATACGCCAGCGAACCTTCCGTCAAGATACCTTGGATTCCAGAGGTTTGCTTCGAAAATTGGACCTGCACCTGTCTGTGCATCTCGTTTGGTAATATTATCTAAGCCGTAATGCAGTAGACCATTAACCTGTCCGCCAATGCTTAGCCATTCATTAGCCTTTTTTTGATATTTCAAATAGCCGTAAGATACAGCGCCTGAAAAATCTGCTAAGCTCCCTTTGTTGGCAGTCCTGATATACCTAGACTTGAATGCGCCTGAAACACCTACCTGTGCTTGTGCATGAAGAGAAATAGAAAGCAGAATTACGGCTGATAAAACAAGGATTCGTCTCAAGTTCTTCAAGTTACCCGAATTAATGAGGCAATTTATTTCTAACCAAGCCGTAAACATAAGTTCCTAATAATCCAGAAGCTATGGCGACTATCATGACCAAGTATCCATTACCCACTTGAACAAACAAAGGTCCTGGACATGCTCCTGTGAGTGCCCATCCCAATCCAAAAATTGTACCGCCAATAAGATACCTAGGGTATGAGAACGTCTTTGGAGCCATCTCAATTGGATCGCCCGAAAGAGATTTCATTTTTGTTGCCTTGATGATACGCGTTATGATAACACCTATCACAACAGCAGAACCAATTACGCCATACATATGGAAGGCTTGGAACTTAAACATTTCGAAGATTCGAAACCAAGAAATCAATTCAGCCTTTGTCAGTACTATACCGAAGACTGTACCTAAGATTAGATATTTAATGTATTTCATGCTAGTCTGATTAAAGCGTTAGAACTGAAGGAAGAATTAACCAAGTCATTGCTAGGCCACCTATAAAGAAGCCAATGACCGCTAATAATGAGGCTGGCTGAAGGTCACTTAAACCACTAATGGCGTGTCCAGAAGTACAACCACCCGCATATCGGGTTCCAAAGCCGACTAAAAACCCTCCTAAGACGATCATAATTAATCCCTTAGCGGTAAGAAGTGACTCAAAACTGAATATGGATTTGGGCAACATTCCCTCACCTGGATTTTCTATTCCATAGGAACTTAACTCGGCAATAGTGGCTTCGCTAATGGCAACTACCTCATTGTTCATCAAAAACTGACTGGCAATGACTCCACCTAATATTGTACCTACTACAAAAACGAGATTCCACATCTGCTTTTTCCAATCGAAATCGAAGAAATCACATGATTTCCCTGCGCCCATAATGGAACAGATGTTCCTAAAATTAGCCGACATACCGAAGCTATTGCCAAAGTATATTAAGCTAAACATAACCAAGGCAATTACGGGCCCCGCCACATACCATGGCCAAGGTTGACTTATAAATTCTATCATTTAAAGTATCTTAATTTGTTAGATCTGATTCAAGTCTCATGTAAGATTCAAGACCTGAATAATATTTGATAATACCCACCTCAACGCTTGAGAGATGGGTATTACTTCTGGTTTTAGTTTAATGTGCTAGGACAAACAAAATCTGTAACTGGTATTCCTTCTTTCACAATGGCATCAAAGCCACCGGCAACATTAATCACTTTATCAAACCCTCTAGACTTCAATATTGAAGAGAATATGACTGATCGATATCCACCAGCACAATGAATATAGTATTCAGTATTCTTGTCAATGCGGTTCATTTCAGTATTGATAAAGTCAAGCGGGGTGTTTTTTGCCTTCTCGATGTGCTCGGCTAGATACTCCCCTGGCTTTCTTACGTCTAATACGTTAATCGTTTCTGTTTCAAGCTTTCCCTTTAGCACATCAGTTCCTACAGAAGTAACTGTATCAATTTCTTTACCTGCTGCCTTCCAAGCTGCGATCCCACCTTTTAGGTAACCCAAAGTGTTATCATAACCTACACGAGATAACCTGGTGATTACTTCCTCTTCTCTTCCTTCATCCGTGACTAAAATGATAGGCTGTTTCAAATCAGCAATAAGTGCTCCTACCCATGGTGCGAAGCTACCATCGACACCAATGAAGATCGAATTCGGAACAAACCCTTGAACAAAATTCGTTTCATTACGCGTATCGAGTACAAGTGCACCTTCATGATTAGCCATAGCTTCAAATGTATCAACATCTAAAGCAATGTTTCCTGTTGCCATCACATCATCTAAGCTGTCAGCACCTGTTTTATTCAACATGGCATTCTTAGCGAAGTATTGAGGCGGAGGTAAAATACCGTCAGTCACCTCTTTGACAAATTCCTCTTTAGTCATATCAGGTCTTAAGGCGTAGTTCACCTTTTTCTGATTACCCAGAAGATCTGTTGTTTCTTTGCTCATGTTTTTACCACAAGCAGAACCTGCACCATGTGCCGGATAAACGATCACGTCATCGGGAAGTGTCATTATTTTATTACGAAGGCTATCGAAAAGCATTTCTGCCAAATCTTCTTTAGAGAGGTCCGACTTTACCGCTAAATCTGGCCTTCCAACATCTCCTATAAAGAGTGTGTCTCCACTGAAAATAGCATGCTCTTTTCCGTTTTCATCAATCAACAAGTACGTTGAACTCTCAGGTGTATGACCTGGTGTATGCAATACTTTTATTTTGATATCCCCTAAGGCAAAAACCTCATTGTCTTTGGCTTCGTGAATATCATATGAGGTCTTTGCACCTGGCCCATAAACGATGGTCGCTCCAGATTTTCTGGCCAAGTCTAGATGTCCTGAAACAAAGTCTGCATGAAAGTGTGTTTCAAAAATATATTTAATCGATGCATTGTCCTTTTCGGCCTTTGCAAGGTATGGGTGTGTTTCACGTAATGGATCTATAATCGCTACTTCACCTTTGCTTTCTATATAATAAGCACCTTGTGCCAAACAACCCGTATAAATCTGTTCTATAATCATTCTTCTGTTTTTATTCTTTCTACTGTCCTAAGACATTGATTCTTCAAATTACGTTCCTCTGCTCAACTCAAATTGTAACACATGTTACATTACGCATTGGTCTGCAAAGCCATTTTTTCTCTAGACGCCTCTACATCTTCTGATAGACAATACTTTACCGCATCATCTGTTGTTAAGAAGAACATTTTTCCTGATACATTCTTCACTAAGTCATTCCTATACATTGCGTCTCTGACTGGACCAATTACTTCTGCAAATAAAAGTGTAATGTCCTTTTCCCTCAAGGATTCTATCAGGTCACGAACACCTATAATTCCCGTTGCATCCATATGATTTACTGAGCCAGCATCTAAAATCACATATTTCAGCTTACCCTCCCTATCTAATGCTGCATTTGTAATTCTTTCTTTAATGGTTTGAATGTTCACAAACACGAAAGGAACATCCACTCTTACGATCATAAGCTCTTTCCATGTTTCAAGGTTATCGAAGCGTTTGAGGTTTCTGTATTCGGAAAAACCCTTTACTCGACCTAAAAGTGCCATATGAGGGTTCGCTGCTTTGAAAAGTAAGATCAAAACAGAGAGAATTATTCCCGAAACTATACCCGGCACCATGCCGACAACAAGTGTGATAAGTGCTGTCGCCAGAAGAAGTCCTAATTCTACTTTATTCGTTTTCCATAGCGTCACAATATATTGGGTATCAATCAAGCCCGACACAGCCACCATAATAATGGCCGCAAGAATAGCATGCGGAAGATGATAAAATAGCGGTGTTAAAAACAACAAAGTCAAGGCGACCAATACTGCACTAATGATGGAAGCCAAAGGAGTCTGTGCTCCTGACTGCTCATTTACCGCGGAACGCGAAAACCCTCCTGTTACTGGATAACTCTGAAAGAGTGAACCTACAATATTGGCAGCCCCTAAAGCGATCAATTCTTGGTTTGGCATCACCTTGTAATTTCTTCGCTTAGCCTCGAGTGCTTTAGCTACCGAAAAGGCCTCCATATAAGCTACTACAGCGATAGTCAAGGATAATGGCAGTAGCTTTTGGACTAACTCCCAAGATAAATCAGGTAGTATAAAGGCTGGCAATCCTTGAGGAATGTCTTGCACTACGCTCACTCCTTTTTCGTCTAGGCCTAAACCAAACACAACGAGAATACCGACCACCACAGCGACAAGTGCGCCTGGTATTTTGGGACTCAATTTCTTTGATAGCTTGAGGAATACAATACCAGCGATACCTATAATAAGCGTAAGCCAGTGTACTTCAGTTATCTTTTCAAAAGCACTGGCTAATACCTTGTGAATCTCATTTGCTCTTGCCACATCTATTCCCAGCAGATATTTCAGCTGGTTCAGTCCAATGATCACAGCTGCGGCAGAGGTAAAGCCACTAATAACAGGCTTAGAAAGGAGGTTCGTTATGAAGCCCATCCTAATGAGTCCTAATGAAAACTGTGCAATACCCATGAACAACGCCAGCATTATGGCAAAGGTGATGTAAGCATCAGTTCCTTCAGTGGCTAACACAGAAACGCCAGTGGCAACGAGTAAAGAATCCATAGCAACTGGTGCCACAGATAGTTGACGAGAAGTACCGAAGATTGCGTAGATAAGCTGAGGGACTACGGAAGCATATAAGCCGTAAACA
>Ga0209602_1003895_pt1 | contig 11207 bp, 12 predicted proteins | sample COGITO_mtgs_1205_3_FD_184810 | JGI IMG/M metagenome (GOLD analysis project Ga0209602, IMG submission 184810) | Pelagic marine microbial communities from North Sea - COGITO_mtgs_120524 (SPAdes) (version 2) | ecosystem: Environmental > Aquatic > Marine > Epipelagic ...
AGTTATGGTTGGTACAGACCTAACATCTGGGCAATTAATTGGAAACCTTTTTGCTATGATATCGGCACTTAGCTTTGCATTAATGCTGGTAATGGCACGGAAATCAAAAAAAAGTGACGTTCTAACTGGAAATTTTTTAGGCGCATGTTTTGCTATAATATTAGCAACAATATTAGCTTATACTAATGGGGACGGCCTTTTAATTCCGGCAAAAGATATGTGGTTATCTTTTTCATTAGGCGCCTTCACTATTGGAATTGGAATTGCTTTTGTTGCCTGGGCTGCACCATATTTACCAGCACCAAATGTAGGCATTTTAGTATTACTTGAAAGTGTGCTAGCCCCTATTTGGGTATGGATATTTCTAGGTTTGCCAATGAAATATCAAGAGATATCAGGTGGTATAATAATTTTATGCGCAGTATTAATTTTATCATTACAGAAGAATAGTAAGCATTAACCTTCATGAAAGAATTCATTAAATCACAACAAATACAAAAGATCTTATCACAGCAGCGTTAACTTCAAGTACCTCACCCAAATTCTTTAACCCAAAATATCAAAAAATACATATAAAATTCTTTAAAATGTTAATATTATCATATAAGAAAATTTAAAGAATCAAGAACCTTAAACGTAAATATGTTTTAAATATTGACGTTTTATATTAACCAGATGTGTGGAAAATCAAAAAGGTATAATCTAAATGTTACAAGAATATATACTTCTACAAACTGATCTCATATTGACAGTAATTATATTAATCTCATGCAGTATCGGATTACGGCTGTTTTTTGAAAAATTAGGTCAAAGCTGGATATCAACCTATGCCCACACAGCTACTCTAACACTTTTACCATTGATTACATTTGTAATTACCAAGGTAATATCTGGTAATATTGCTTTGTCTCTTGGTATGGTTGGGGCACTTTCAATTGTAAGATTTAGAAATCCAGTAAGATCACCTCTCGAATTATCAGTATATTTTCTAGCAATTACAATGGGTATAGCTGCTTCAGTAAGCTTGAAGTGGTTACTATTTTTGATAACAGTAACAATCCTCGCATTTGTTTTACTTAGTTTAGCATCATTTCTAAGCAAAGTGATTTGGAAGAGAACTTTTTTTAACGCTTCATTCTCAGAGGGAAATAATGTAAGTACGCTTGAAATAACATCTATTGAAAACATCGGTATTCTAAGTAACAGTAATTTTTTAAAATCAGAATCCTTTAATGGTGATACAACAGATTATTTATTAGTATCTAATAACATAGAGAATTTAAAAATAATTTTAGCTAAATCCAAAGCATTAGATAACAATATTATTTATAGAATAAATGTAGCTTAGTGATAACGAAACTAAAAATAGGGCTATTGTTTATTGTACTTTTGGTTGTCCCCAATATCATACTAGCAAACTGTACATTTAGTTCAGTTGATTTTATTGATCAATTAAAGTCTTCAAAGTCAATAAATTCTATAAAAATAGAAATTCCTAAAAGTGCTAAATTTAACAAAAATTTTTTTGAAATAATGCTTTCTAATTCAACAACAATAGCACCTAAATTTAAAAAGAAATTTAACGCTATCATTAACGTAGAGTATAAATTTGGTACTTGCTCGCATAAAGCAACAGTTAAACAAAATGGTGACTTCAAAGATCATATAAAGTTTGTTAATGGTGATCCATTCCGTTCTCTAATTGTAGAACTAAAAAATGGTAATATAAAAAAATCGGTAAAATTCAAACTTTTATTACCAGAAACAAGGGGGCATTATAATGAAATTTTTGGAACTATAATCGCTCGTGAACTCGGTTTTATAGCACCTGAAACTTTTGAAGTTTTAGTAAATGTTAATGGTACAGAGTCAATTATGTTGTTTCAGGAAGATGCAAAGAAAGAGATGCTTGAGCGCCATCAAAGGCGTGAAGGACCAATGTTTGAAGGAGACGAGAGTTTATCTCTATCTATTGAAAATAAAGGATGGATAGATTTTTTTGATGTGTCTTTAGCTCGCCTTACCAATAGAAAATGGTTCTCTTTAGGAAAAAGTTCAGAAATTATTACTTTAAAAGCATATAATAAACTACAAGAAGCTCATTTAAAAAATATAAATTTTTATCCAAACACAGTTGAACGTTTTATAATATTCCCAAACAGGAATAGCACCACAGCATTTCAAGATTACTATTTTCTAATGACCGCTATGCACGGCAAACATGCATTATTTCCAAATAATAGAAAATATTACTACAATTCATTTTTAGACTCTTTTGAACCCATTTATTACGATGGAAATCTGGATATAAATAAAAAGTTGATGTCTTTAGATCCAACTATTAAATATGCTTTTATAGAAGGATATTACTTTTCAAAAAAGGAGTTACTTCAATCAAAAGTATTTTCAACAACTATACTAAAAGAATTTGAAAAAAGAGTAATAGATTACTCCAATAACATTCAAAACTTTGCAAAAAAAAGCATAATAAAATTATCAGAAAATGCTGAATTTCTTCAAAAAGAAATTTCCAATACGAAAAAAGAAAAAATACCCGAAATAATACGATCAAAAGCAATAATACAGCACCAAGCTCGCATAGCGAACCACAAACTGGACGAAAAAAATATTTACTTGATGTCACGATATAGCGACCATTACATTGCCAAAGACAATTTTCAAAATACAATAAAAATTACTAAAAAACAGCTAAGCGGTGTTATTAGTAAAAATATTCTCAATAATAAACGGCATATTCTTTTACCTCAAATATTACCACCAGAAATATATAACGAAACTGTAAAAAAAGAATTTCTTAAAATTAATGGCAACGGATTTTTAATTTCGAGCTCTGGAATAGATATTAAAATAAATAATTTGCAAAAAAATATAATAATCAAGCAAACAAAACCTACCGATTGGGTTCTATTTCGTGATGCTGATCTTACAGGCTGGGTAATTAATTTTAGTGGCGCTGAAAGAAACGTTGTGAGGAAAGAAGCACAACGGTTTAATTCTTATGGTATGACTGGATGTCTAAATTTTTATAATTCAAAATTTAAAGATACAACTTTTATCGCAAAAGATGGTCAATGTGAAGATACTATAAACATAGCTAATTCAAGCGGAAACATATCAAATATGAATGTTAAAAATTCTTTTGCCGATGCTGTCGACTTTGATTTTTCAAAGTTATCTGTAACTGATCTTTATATATCAAATGCAGGCAATGATTGTTTGGATGTAAGTGGCGGTTCATATAGAATAGGTAATGCAAATTTCATAAACTGTGCAGACAAAGGTCTTTCTGTGGGCGAAGTATCAAAATTTTTTGGTGAAAAAATTTCTGTATCCAAGGCAAACATAGCCATTTCATCTAAAGATTCATCAAAAGTTAGAATTTCTAAATTCCTTACTGAAAATGTTGAAGTTTGTGTTGAGGCTCGGCAGAAAAAACAAGAATTTGGCGGAGCTTTAGCAATGATCAAACAAATGTCTTGTAAAGGTGCACAAAACGAAGATATTCATTCTAAAATTATTGAAGGTGCAATTTGAGTTTTCGAAAAGAAAAAAAACTTAGGCTAACTAGCAGTGACATCAAATTTATGAAGAACTCATTACTATTGTCTGGAATGACTAGTTTATTTCCTTCTCGGTCTATCAATAGTGCCTATTTTGATACAGAACACTTTAATTTATTTACTGACTCTGAAGAAGGTGTATTACCTCGCAAAAAAATACGCATCAGATGGTATGATAATGAGTCTAGTTTAAGAAAAGAAACGAAGATTTCGTCTATTGAAGGGCGATACAAATTATCTGAAGAGCTTATATGTCCTGATTTTCTTGATCATTTCAAAAGTAGCTTAATTGATAACGATTATGGCCTATTAAGGCCAACTTTAATGGTCAGTTACTCACGCGAATATTTTTCGTTGAAGGGTCTTAGAATTACTTTTGATACTAACATTAGATATAATAATCTGAGATCTAATACTAGCAAACCTGTTAGTGATGAAGAATGTGTAATGGAAATAAAAACAGCACCTGAAATTAGTGATGATTATATAGAGAAGATTGTTCAGCATCCAACTGCACGGTTTTCAAAATATGCACGTGGTATGTTAAAGCTACAAATTCAGGTATAAAAGCCATGCGTGATATTGGAAACACTTGGGATCAGATTGCAAAGCACATGAACGAGCTATCAATACCTACTGCTAGAGGTGGGAAATGGCATGGTAAAACAGTGTTAAATGCTCACCAAAGGCTTATCTAATATGTTATTATCATGATTTGACAGTATCAAGTATATGGGGTGTGAGCTTTATCTGTGTGTTATTTAGCTGGCCTTTGATGAAATAATTTATCGTTCAAATACTTTATTAAGTTCTGTAATAATATGTTCACTTAACACAATTGATTTCATACTTTTTTTTTGACTGTGTATTTTTTTTTCAATGTTATTCGATTTGTGTAGACGATTAATATATTGTCCAAATGCCTCACGCCTTGGCAATCGAGAATTCAGGCTCGAATACAATTCATCAATATGCATATTAGTTTCAAGTTGGCTTTGATTATAAAGTTTAAACATAAGCTCAAAGCCATAAGAAGTGGTATAAAAATCTCTCAACTTATCATTACTTAACAAAGTATCTGTAAGTCTAATATATTTATTTATATTCATTTTCTAAGTTTTTACTTGTATCATTTAGATATTATAATCAATAAGGATTGATATAAACAATACCTTTTTAATAGTTATAATCATTAATGTATTTCGATAGTTATTTCCATTATTTTATAAAACATAAAACCCTTTAAGTATCATTTCAATATTTAAAGAATAGATTACTTGAAGATGGTTGAAGCTAAGAAGAACGAACCTGCCAATGCATTGAAAGAAGTGAAACGTCTTTGCAAAGAGTTTGGCTTTACTGCTGGTATGTTGAAAGGCTCACTCGCTGAACGAAGAAAGGCTAAAGAGAAGTAATTCTTTAGAGGTCAAGATTAATACTCGAGTTCTGCACAAGGCAGCTGTTTAAATGAAAAATTCGCAAGTCATAGCTGTTGATTTAGACGGCACCCTAACTCTAATAGACACCTTGCATGAGTCCGTACTGACCTTAGTACGCAGCAAGCCATACTTTCTATTGCTTCTGCCATTTTGGCTATTATATGGTATCGCACATCTAAAGAAGAAGGTTGCGGAGAACTGCGATTTAGATGTAACAATGCTGCCATACAATCAGCCTTTCATTGACTGGTTGAAAGAAGAAAAACTACGTGGAAAAAAGATCGTTTTAAGCACTGCTGCGAACGAAAAAATAGCAAAACAAGTTGTAAGAAATTTTGATTTCTTTGATGAGTTTATTGCGAGTAATTCAACAACTAACCTTAAAAGTGCTCGTAAGCGAGATGCATTACAAGAACGTTATGGAGGCAAGGGCTATGATTACGCTGGTAATAGCAATGATGACTTAGAGGTGTGGGCTGACGCTTCTAATGCAATAGTAGTTAATGCAAGTGAAAATGTTTTAAAAAAGGCGTCGACGCTCACTCACGTGACACAAGTATTTCGTCCAGAGCGAGCTCGCATTACAGTTTGGCTTAAGGCAATACGTATACATCAATGGCTTAAGAATTTGCTTTTATTTGTGCCATTGCTTGCAGCACATCAAATTGGAAATGCGCAGTCTCTTGGTTTACTCGTAATCGCATTCTTGTCATTCAGCTTGTGTGCTTCTTCAGTCTACATAACCAATGATCTTTTGGATTTGGAAAGTGATCGAAGCCATCCACGAAAAAAGTTTCGGCCATTTGCTTCAGCAAAGTTATCAGTTTTACATGGTGTAATTGCGGCACCATTACTAATCGCAGCTAGTTTCTTATTGGGAGCGATAGTTAGCTTAGATTTTTTGTTTGTGTTGTTAGTCTATCTTTTTCTAACTGTAACTTATTCGTTTAGTCTGAAGCGTTTGGTACTAGTTGACTGCCTAACATTAGCTACACTTTACACGATGCGAATTATTGCTGGTGCTGCTGCCGTATCCGTATCACTTTCTTTTTGGCTTCTAGCTTTTTCAATTTTTATTTTTTTATCATTAGCGCTCGTAAAGCGCTATGCGGAGCTATTAGTCCAATCGCTAGAAGGTAAAAATAGTGCGCATGGTAGAGGTTACTTAGTTACCGATGCGCCCCTACTGCAAGCATTGGGTGTGTCTTCTGGCTACATTTCCACATTAGTTATCGCGCTATATTTGAGAAGTGAAAATGTAATGTCGCTGTACGCTCAGCCCTTAGCAATTTGGCTATTAATTCCAATTCTGTTGTTTTGGGTAAGCTGGGTTTGGTTGAAATCTTCTCGAGGCGAGATGCACGATGACCCCATCGTCTTTGCAGCAAAAGACAAGACAAGTCTATCGGTAGCAGCGATCACTGTTTTTGTTTTTATATATGCTGCAATTGGGTTTGACTTGTAATGACGAAAATAGCCACAAAAATCGCCGTTTTGTATACTCTGTTTGCAGTGTTTTCTACTGTCATAAACATAGGATCACAAATGCTATCTATTTGGATCTACAAAGGTCCACTCTCCGTTGAAGTCTCTATTTTAGTAGGCACAGCAATGGGTTTGCCGCTGCGTTATTTTTTAGAGAAACGGTATATCTTCAACTTCACAAGCAAGAATTTAGTACATGACGGAAAGTTATTTGTTTTTTATAGCGCAATGGGCGTTATTACGACGCTAATTTTTTGGGGCACTGAGTATGCTTTCCATCTAATTTACGATACTGACTTTATGCGATACCTCGGTGGCATCATAGGTCTCTCCATCGGGTTTTATGTCAAATACCAATTAGATAAAAAATACGTTTTTGTGAACAGTTCTAATGAGACTGTTTCATGACTAACTCAACCAAAATTTACGGATGGGGACGATACCCTCAACAAGATGCATACTTGCATGCACCAACATCGTGTGCATCGCTGGAATTAACTGCCAAGCAACAAAATAGTGTTTTAGCACGTGGTATGGGGCGCAGTTACGGAGACAGCGCTAACGCATTAAATGTTTTGCAGACAACGTACATCAATCACTTTATCGAGTTTGACAAGGTGACTGGAAAGTTAATAGCTGAAGCGGGTATAACTCTACGAGAGATATTGGAAGTCATTGTTCCTAGTGGATGGTTTTTACCAGTAACTCCTGGAACTAGCTACGTGACTTTAGGCGGTGCAATTGCAAGTGATGTACATGGAAAAAATCATCACTCAGCTGGCACATTTGGGCAGCACGTTGAGTCCTTGAGTATGTTGTTAGGCACTGGAGAGGTTGTAACAGCATCACCACAACATCATACAGATTTATTTCATGCAACATGCGGTGGTATGGGGCTTACTGGAATAATCATGCATGCAACTATTCAGCTGCTTCCCATCAGATCTTCTTTGATTTCGCAGAAAACAATTAAGGCAGACTGTATAGAAGCTGCATGTGAAGCCTTTGAGAGCAATAGCGATGCTACTTATAGCGTTGCATGGATAGATTGCCTTAGCAAAGGGAAAAGCCTTGGGCGTAGTGTGATAATGCTTGGTGAACACGCTGAGCAAGGTGGATTAAATATTGATATACGACAGAAAGTTTCTGTTCCGTTTTCCACTCCATCTGCTTTACTTAACAGTTCAACAATGAAGGCTTTTAATACCGCTTATTGGTACAAAGCAAAGCACAGCGTAAGTCAGACAGTTAGCCTAATCCCCTACTTTTATCCGTTGGATGCGGTAGGTGAGTGGAATAAGTTGTACGGTAAAAAGGGATTTGTGCAATTTCATTGTGTTGTGCCTAAGCTCGATGGCGTCGCAAGTATGCGAAAGCTTTTAACTGAAATCTCGAACAGCGGCGAAGGTTCGTTTCTAGCAGTACTTAAGCAGTTTGGAATTGCCAATGAAAACCTTCTCTCATTTCCAACCGAAGGTTACACATTAGCGCTGGACTTTAAGGCTTCAGAAACAGCAATAAAGACGGTTAAAAAACTTGAAGCTATGGTGGTGGAAATGGGTGGGCGATTGTACTTAACAAAAGATGCAGTTATGCAAGAAAATACTTTTAAAGTCACATATCCGAATTGGGAAAAGTTTGAGGCAATACGAGAACAATATGGTGCGATTGGAAAGTTTAGTTCCACGCAGTCAAAACGCTTAGGATTAGCATGAAGAGAATTTTAATAATTGGGTCAACGTCAGCGATTGCGGAGCACTGCGCACGGATTTGGGCTGCTAGAGGTGATGCTTTGCACTTGGTTGCAAGAAATGAACAGCACGTTCAAGTAATAGCGTCAGATCTTAATGTGCGTGGTGCTTCAGAAGTAACTACATATTGCATTGATCTCAATGATACAGACAGGCATGAGGAGTTACTTAACGTCGCTGATGCTTCACTGAAAGGAATCGACATCGTTTTGATAGCGCATGGCACACTATCAAATCAAAAGAGCTGTGAACTTAGTGTTGACGAAACGCTACAAGAAATACAAACAAATGCACTCTCTACTATTAGCTTGCTAACGCTAATTGCAAATAGATTTGAGGCTAAAAAAAGTGGGACGATATGCGTGATCTCATCGGTTGCTGGTGATCGAGGAAGGTCAAGCAACTATGTCTACGGATCAGCTAAAGCGATGGTTACAACTTTCACATCTGGTTTAAGACAGCGGCTACATAAGTCCAACGTTTCAGTTGTAACCGTTAAGCCAGGATTTGTGGATACGCCGATGACTACTGAATTTAAAAAAGGGGTTTTATGGGCTAAGCCTACTACTGTCGCCGCGTTGATTGTAAAGGCAATCGATAAGAACAAAGACGAAGTTTATATCCCACGGTTTTGGCAGTTGATATTGCTCATTATAAAAGTCATTCCCTCACAAATTTTCAAAGTTTTGAAGCTGTAGGTGCATGATGTTTACGAGAAAAGGAATAAATTCAACGTCGAGCTCTGTATTAGGCCTTCTCATCATTAGCTTCTCAGCTGCGTTCGCTTTGTATAGCGTTAAGCATCAGCTGGGCGGATATGATTTATCTCCCGTGATTGACTTACAATGGAGATTATCGAATGGTGAGCTCCCCCACGTAGACTTCCTAAATACTCTTCCTTATGCATTTATACTACTTGTCAAGGCGGTGAGTTGGGGTGAGCTGTCTTGGCTAGATCTTACTTACATCAATATCTTAGCGGCACTTGTAATATATGCTTTTATTGCAATTTGTGGTCGCAATCAAATCGCAGCCAATGTATATTGGTTAAGTGCTGTCTCGGTCTCTTTACCACTGATATATACAAACCATTTGTGGCATTCCAGTATTTCACAATATTTTGCCATGTTTTTCTTCATTGCAACTTATATAGCGTTGGATAAGAGAAAACTATCGTTTTTAGATTACCTTATGATCTTTGTTTCTGCTGGGTTATTGATTACTGCGAAGCAAAATATCGCAGCACCAATTTTGTTATTAGCGACAGTTTTCTTTGCGATTACTAGTCAAAACCGAAAAATTAGTCTTGTAATTATTTTTGGATCGATCACTGGATTGACCATATCAAGCTTGATTTTGTCCCAACCAATTGACTCTTTCATCTATATTTATACATCTGTGCTTGGTAGAGTAAAAACTGATTTATCTATGTATTACTATTTAGCGAAGGTGAAAACGCACTGGGTTGCTGTTCCTCTTATGCTTTTTATTAGTTATTTGTTTTATCGCTCAGCCCAAATACAGTCTTCAAATCATCGGTTTTTCCTATATATTTTTGCTTGTGCTTCCCTAATACCAATTCTTACTGACTGGGATACCAAATGGAACAATCTTTCACTGCCTATCTTTATTGCAGTAATTAGTTATTTTAGCAGTGCTTCAAACTCGTATAAAACTCATCAAACGTCTGCATTTATGTTTAGTGTAATAGTTTTGTATCTCGTAGCTGGATATGGTGGTTTGATACGAGAAAGAATGAAGGAAATTGGGCCATTTTACCAGGATCCAGCAGAGGTTGAATTGACTGATGGGTACTTTAAAGGTTTGTATGTTGGCACTAATTTAGCGAGATTGATAAACGAATTACATCAAGTAAGGGATGAATGGTCTGAAGCAAAGATATTCTTTGGGCCTCGTATTGAGTTTGCCTACCTTGAAACCCAAACACCTTCCCCTAATCAGTTCCCGCTTTGGTTCCACCCAGGCACCTCTTATGCAATGACAGATAGCAATCGAGTGATACAGACATTTAAAAATGCCGATTTTGAGGTACTAGTATTCGCCAAAAACGATAGAACTCGTCTACCAGTCGAAATTTTGCAATTTGTCGATATTTTCTATTCTGCAGATAATCAATATGACACAGTTGATGTTTTTATAAGAAGATAGTTCGTCGCTTAGTCGTACTTATACAATGATTTAAATAATCTTCGGATGACAGCCCTCGAACTCTGAAAGCACAATGCTTTTAGTTAACTAGGAGGCTGATATAACTGTACTTAATACGTTAAATTTCTTTGCTTTTAATCCACTTCAAAACAACAACCCTATCGCTGTTCGTCGTCGCAAGCTGATTGCAAAAATTGATGAACAAATCCAACTTGCAGCAAATAAAACTACACGCCTAAGCAACACAAGTGGGTTACTGACGAACATGTTAACAAACGCAAAGTCGAAGTTTCTATACGTGTTAAGCGTTGGTGGACTGCTTGTGTTGATGGAAAGATAAATCTTGTAGTGCGCTACGGAAGCAAGCCATTAGAATTTGCTAAAGATAAGAATGCTATTGAGCTAGAAAGCGAAGCTGAGGTAGCTGACACGCTGCGTAAGGTGCGTACAGCTGCTGAACAAGGTGAGTTAGATGCGCTTATTGAAAAGCAAGCTCAGTTTGGCAGACGTTTGACACTGAAGAACATTTAAAAAGAATACCCCATACAGAGTTAAGGCTACTAAAGCTAAACAACCTGAACCTGAGATAGAAGTAGAAGATGATCTTGTTATAGATGATGATGATATAGATTTGATAGATCGTGGTGATAGATAGAAATATATAATTATAACAATAAGATAAAAGTAATACTTAATCTAAATTACTCTCATATTTTAACCAAGGATGTTTCATTTTATTGATTTCTTGGCGAACAAAATCTTCATAAACACCACCGTAACTT
>Ga0209602_1003911_pt1 | contig 11178 bp, 7 predicted proteins | sample COGITO_mtgs_1205_3_FD_184810 | JGI IMG/M metagenome (GOLD analysis project Ga0209602, IMG submission 184810) | Pelagic marine microbial communities from North Sea - COGITO_mtgs_120524 (SPAdes) (version 2) | ecosystem: Environmental > Aquatic > Marine > Epipelagic ...
CTTTTGCAATAACCTCACAAACAACAGCAGAAGAATGGGATGCAGGTTCCACAAAAACAATTACATGGGATGTTGCCGGAACCGCTTCAGGAGCTGTGAATACTCCTAAAGTAAATATACTATTATCTACGGATGGTGGACTTACCTTTCCATTTACATTAGGAAGTGATGTTGACAATAACGGTACCTACACATTTACAGTGCCTGTTACTGGAGAAGGAGATACTACAGAAGCAAGAATTATTGTAGAAGGAAAAGACAATATATTCTATGCAATGAATGCTGCAAATTTCACTATCAAAGAATCAGAATTTGCTATTGCAGTTTCAAACCCTGCATTGGATGTTTGTGCTCCAGATGACGCAGTGTATAACTTTACCTACAATACATTTTTAGGATTTACGGGTACAACTACTTTTTCGGCAGCTGGTTTGCCATCAGGAGCAACCGCAACCTTTAGTCCAGCAACTGCAACTGCAGACGGTACAGCAGTAACGGCGACCGTTTCAGGTGTTGGAAGTGTTTCTGTAGGACAATATAGTTTTAAGATTACAGGTACCTCAGGCGCAATTACCAAAGAATCAGATGTTACTTTAGGAGTCTATAGTGGGGCACCAGAGGCCATCGTATTAACAGCGCCGTCCGATGGAAATACAGGAGTTTCTCTAACGCCTACTTTAACTTGGGAGGCCGACGCAAACGCAGCTTCTTATGACGTAGAAATCGCTATAGACACTGATTTTACGACAATTGTTGCCAGTGAAAATGTGACAACAAATTCCTACAACTTATCAGGATTAGATCAAACAATTACATATTTTTGGCGTGTAAAAGGAAAAAGTATTTGTGGTGATGGAGTATTCTCACCAACATTTAGCTTTACAACCATCAGTTGTACCGTATGTGAATCTGTAGGAAACATGACCTATCAAACAAGTACCACTTTGGTGCAATTTAACACCATAGATAACCCTTCAGCAAAACCAAGTGGGTATAGCGATTATACAGCAATTGCAACGACGGTTAAAAGAGGGGATACGCACAATCTAACAGTCAATGTAAATACCGATGGTGATTACACGGTGCAGACTGTTGTTTGGATCGATTGGAATCAAGATTGTGATTTTCTAGACACGGGTGAGAACTTCGATTTAGGAGATGCATTAAACACTGCAGACGGAGCGACTACCTTAAGTCCTTTATTGATAACAATCCCTGAAGGAGCCTCACTAGGAAGTACCACAATGCGGGTTTCAACAAAATACAGTACAGATCCAGCCTCTTGTACAGATGCGACCTTTGACGGAGAAGTAGAAGACTATACCGTTACCGTTGAAGAAGCAACGGCAACGATTGAAGACTTTGCCTTTTCAGGATTTAACTTGTATCCAAATCCATCGAAAGGAGCTTTTAACTTGAACTTTGATGTCGTCAATACAGAAAAAGTAACGGTTCAGTTGTTTGACATCCGTGGAAGATTGATTGGAGAAAAGAATTTCCTAAATACTAATACACGTTTTTCTGAAAGCATCTCTTTTCAGAAAGCTGCAGCCGGATTGTATCTAGTGAAAATTACAAATGGAAATAAACAAACTACAAGAAAATTAGTCATTGAATAACCTTCTTTTTTATAAATCTTAAAACCGATTGAATTTTTCAATCGGTTTTTTTTGCTTTAAGTTTAATCAAAAAACGCTTTATTTAATTATTACATAGAAACAAAAGACATTCTTCTATCACTTATTCCATTATTTTACCACTTATTCTTTTATGCTACCACTTGTTTATTGGGGTTAGGATTTTAGATTAAAATTGATGTTCTTTAAGTTTAATTTAATATAAATACTTAACATTTTGAGAGAAATAAGATCATTTTTCACTCCTATTTTAGTTCTATCATTTTTAATGAATGTGAATTCACAAACAAAAACATGGGTATTAGTTACGAAGGAAACAAAAGAGATTGCTAAAAATGAATTGACTTTTAGAAAACACTTTCCTTCAAAATCAGAAATATATTCCCTTAAATACAGCGATTTTGAAAAAAGAATTGTCGATAAATCTAAAAAAGGGAACAAGACCATACAGTTGCCAACAAAGAATGGTTTACAGTATTTTATAATAAGAGAATCCGCTGCATTAGCAAAAGAATTATCACTTAAATACCCAATGATAAAATCTTATATAGGTCAGGCAATAAACGATCCAACTTTAACCGCAAGGTTTAGTCTCGGAACCGATGGTTTACATGCAGTTATTTATACTGCAGGTGGTACAACTTTTTATATAGATCCATATACAAAAGATACTAACAATTACATTGCTTATAATCGAGAAGCCTTAAGTAAAAGTCAATCTGATTTTGAGTGTTTGGTCGATAGGGAAGTAAGGTCAACTCTTCCAGAAATTAATTCTCGGGAGAGAAATGCCGATGATGGAAGATTAAGAACCTATCGTCTAGCAATAGCGTGTTCGGGAGAATATGCTCAATTTCATTTAACAAATCAAGGAATTTCATCAGCAGCGTCGGATGTTGTAAAAAAAGCGGCAGTTTTATCAGCTATGAATACTTCAATGATACGGATTAACGGTGTTTATGAACGAGATTTGGGTGTAACCATGGAAATCGTAGCCGATAATGATAAAATTATCTTTTTAGATGCAGCTACAGATGGCATAACAGATGGAGATGCTAGTTCAATGATTAATGAAGTTCAAACAATTTGCGATCAAGAAATAGGAATTTAACAGATATAGTAGAAAACAGAACAATTACGATGTCTGAAATTACGTTAACCTTAGAAAAAGCTTTGGCATATTATTGGAAAGTGACAACTACAAATGCAACTAATAATAAAAAAACAAGTTCAGAAACTTTTTCTTTCTACACACAGAGAGAAGGAATTGTAAACTATGCTCCTTTTATTTCGGAGTTAGTTAGTCCATCAGAAAACAGTTTGGTAGACCAAGGTTCTATTAATTTGTCTTGGATTGGCTCTGATGCAGATCCAGACGATACTCTAATATATGAGCTTTCTTTTAGCGAAATTTTTCCACCAGCAGTAATAGAAGAGTCGTTATCAGAAGAAACCTATACTGTTTTGGTAGAGTCAGCAAAAACATATTATTGGAAAGTAAATACTATTGACCAAGATGGAGCTAAATCGATTGGGCAAGTTTGGAGTTTTACTGTAAACTAGTAAATTTAGAACTGAATTGGGTAATAGATTTATAGATACTTTTTTGTGAACTAAACTTTAAAGAATTTTGGTATCAGTAGAATTCAAACTATGTTTGTAAAATGTCTATTCAAGTTACTTCCGTTTTTAAAACGTACAAAACACAAAAAGCTTTAAATAAAGTCTCTTTTTCTGCAGATAAAGGACAAGTTATTGGTTTTTTAGGTCCTAACGGAGCCGGGAAATCAACCCTAATGAAAATCTTAACAGGGTATATAAAACCAGACTCAGGGACTGTTTTTATAGATGGAATTGACGTGCTAAAAAACCCAATAGCAGCACAAAAGACTATCGGATATTTACCCGAACACAATCCGTTATATTCAGACATGTATGTGCGAGAGTATCTTCAATTTCAAGCCTCCGTATATCAGATTTCTAAAGCTTCGGATTTGACGCTAAAAGAACAGATTGAAAAATGCATCACAAAAGTAGGTTTGACTTTAGAAGCCGATAAGAAAATAAATCAATTATCAAAAGGATATCAGCAAAGGGTAGGATTGGCTGCTGCAATATTGCACAATCCGAAGGTATTAATTTTAGACGAGCCAACAACCGGTCTAGATCCCAATCAACTCCTCGAAATTAGAGCATTGATTAAAACATTGGGTAAAGAGAAGACCGTATTATTTTCTACACACATTATGCAAGAAGTAGAAGCCGTTTGCGACCGTGTAATTATCATTAAAAAAGGAACTGTTTTAATTGATAAAACACTGGCTGAACTCCAAAATAATCACCAACAAATTATAAAAGTTATTTTTAATGATAAAGTAAATGCATCCCAATTACAGCAATTAGAACTCCTTATTTCCTCAAGAGATTTGGGCAAAAATACATGGAAACTTACTTTTGAGAACAAAGAAGATATGCGACCAAAATTATTTGACTTTGCACAAGAAAAGAACCTTATAATTTTAGAGTTAAGTTCAGAAAATAAAACATTAGAAAGCTTATTTACAGAACTAACATCTCATTAAGGCAGGCTTTTTAAATATTGATAGGCCTCCAATAATGTAGGAAAAACCATTTTACTACCTGCTTTTTTTAATTCTTGTTCTGAAAACTGCGTTAAAATTCCAATCGGTACCATGCCTGCTAATTTTGCAGCAGTGGTTCCTGTTAAACTGTCCTCAAAAACCCAAAGGTCTTTAAAATCAATTTTCGAGAAACCCAGCGCTTTTGCCAGTCTAATATAGGCTTCTGGATCAGGTTTTGGTTTTTCATAATCTTCCACGCCAAAAACGGTTAGAAAATTTAAGTCTAAATGATGTATGCTGTTTTTTAAAAACTGTCGGGTTGCATTACTCGCAATGCCGTAGTTGATTTTTTTTTTGTTAAAAAAGAAGTGCATTCATGAACGCCAGGCAAAATTTCAGGAGTGATAAAATGGACATCTAAGTGCTTGTCTTTTAGAAAAAATAAAGCCTCAGTTTGATCTTCTTTATCAAGAATACTACAAAAATAGTTTGCAATAATCATCGGAGATTTTCCAGTATGCATTTTTGGAAATGCAACAATTTCTTCGCCAAATAATTCTTTAAATGCAGAAGCCCACGCCGAATAATGGCTAATATAACTATCAACAACAACGCCGTCAAAATCAAATAATACTCCTTTTGGAAACATATTAATGAGTTAGTTTTCGTTAAATAATTTACTTAAATAAGGATTCAGAAATTTATTAGTAGGATCCATGCTCTGTCTTAATTTTTTAAAATCGTCCCATTTCGAGTAGATGTTACGAAGTACTGCATCTTTTGCTGTAAAACGTTTTCCCCAATGGGGTTTTCCTCCGTATTTTAAGAAAATGGTTTCTATGGTTTTAAAAGCTTCATAGGTATCTGCAGTTGCTGCATTTCTAGAAACACAACCCATGGTAACAGTATCTTTTTGATAGGCATAGCTTAACCAAGAGTTGTCTTTGTAGAGAAAACGAATATCCATAGGAATATGTATAAATGATTTATTATTCCAGTTATTAATTTCTTTTTTCAATTCATCAAAAACAAGTGGAAATCTATCCAAACCAATAGTCCATTCTGCTAATTCCAAAGTGGCACCTCTCGATTTTGCTACGGTTGCTTGGTATAGAGATCCTTTGTATTCTTTATTGGAACTGAAAAAACCTTTGTATAAGAGTCGATTTGCAATCGCAGTAATCCATGGGAAAACATGCGAGTATTTATAGAGTATTTTCGAAGCTTTTCTTCGGTGTTTTAAATATTTCGGACCTAAGTTTTCAGATATTTTAGTCTCTGGAGCTATTTTATCTCCAGTAATTACATAGCCTTTATCGGTGTGAGGTAGCCATAAAATCCTAAGAAAATCATGTTTTTGCAAACGTTCTTTGATTTTTGGCAACCATTCAGAATCGTTTTCGGGACCCTCTTTTACATGGAGTGTATAAATAGGTTAACAGGTAAAGGTAACCGTAGACATTAACCCCAGTACACCGAGTGAAACACGAACTGCTTGCATTAATGCATCACTTTTATGAACATTTTTCAAGGAGCCATCTGCCAAAACCAAAGTACAACTTGTCATGTATTCACAAAGTAAATGACCACTTGTTCCATGCGTTCCTGTAGCTAAGGCACCACCAATTGTAATTGTATTGATGTCTGGTAAGCAAGGAATACACCAACCTTTTGCTTCAATTATTTCTAATAAATCTCCTAAAATCATCCCCGATTGGACCGTAATGCTTCGTTCGGTTTCATCACAGGAAACAATTTTATGATAAGGTGTAATGTCAATTAACCTGTCTATTCCTGCAGCAATATCTGCCGAGGATTGCTTGGTTCCGAAAAATCGAATTTTATCTGTTTTTGCAACAACTTCTTGCAATTCTTTTTCGGTCGTAATTTTGTAAAGGGATTTGTATTTATAGGTAAGGTTTTCATTCCAACTGGTCCAAACACCATTATTTTCTTGGGTCATTTATTTTTTAATTGGCTGCGAAAATAAGGGATAATACAATCATAGCAAGTGTTTTTTTTAAAAATGATTATTAAAGATCAATTTAATTTAAAATTAATTTGCTGCGTTTTTAGCGTTGCTAAAAATTCATTCGAGATTTTAATTTTTGTATTTCTGCTTGGAAGGCTTACTTCAATTTTTTCTTTAGCATCCCAAATAGTAAAATGCAATGATTGTTTTCCTGGATTGTTTTTAAGAATGGTCTCTAAGTTTAAAATGGTGTTTTCTTTAATCTCTTCTAGGGGAATTTTAATCGTAATTTTTTTACAAAGCGCATCCATAATATCATGCAGCAACTTCATTTCTGTAAATTTCAATCTTGGTTCCCCTTTTACGCCCTCTTTATTGGTCCATCCTGGTTGAATGGTAGCGCGCACAAATAAGAAGGAGTTGGGCACTAAAAAATGTTTCATTTTCAAGTACTCTTCCCCAAAAATCCTGAATTCATGACTATCACCATAATCTTCAATCGTAAACATTGCCCATCCCTTTCCTGCCTTCGAAACGCGGTGTTGCACATCTGAAATAATACCAGCGAATGATAAATTCATGTTGAGGTACTTTGACAAATCGTCTTTAAAATGTTTTAAAGTAGCATTGCAAAAAATCATTTCATTTTTAAAATCATCCAAAGGGTGTGCAGAAATATAGATGCCAATTACTTCTTTTTCTTGAGAGAGCAATTCCATGGTACCCCAAGTTTCACATTCAGGAATGTCGGGTTCTGGAAACTGCACCGTAGAGGCTTCTCCAAACATAGATACTTGTGCAGAATTTTTATTTTCTTGGTATTTACTACCAAATTTCATGGCACGTTCTAAAAAGGTAATTCCTTTTTCATCGGTACTAAAATATTGTGCTCTGTGGGTGTCTGTAAAAGAATCAAAAGCACCCGCTTTTACAAGGCTATCAAATGATTTTTTATTTGCTGCACGCAAATCGACACGTTTTGCGAGATCAAAAATTGAATTGAAATTTCCATTTTCTTTCCGTTCTTTAATAATGGCTCTAACGGCTCCAGCACCAACCCCTTTTACGGCTGCCATGCCAAAACGAACAGCCCCTTCGTCGTTTACAGAAAACTTTAAATAAGATTCATTTAAATCTGGTCCTAAAACAGCCAAGCCCATGCGTTTGCATTCTTCCATAAAGAAGGAAACCGATTTGATATCATTCATATTGTTCGACAATACAGAAGCCATGTATTCGGCAGGATAATGCGCTTTTAAATAAGCTGTTTGATAGGCAATCCAAGCATAACAGGTAGAGTGTGATTTGTTAAAGGCATAACTGGCGAATGCTTCCCAATCTTTCCATATTTTTTCTAGTTTTTCTGCATCATGTCCATTCGCTGCAGCTTGTGCTACAAATTTTGGTTTCATTTTATCCAAAACGGCAATCTGTTTTTTTCCCATCGCTTTCCGTAAAACATCGGCCTCCCCTTTTGTAAAGTTGGCTAGTTTTTGGGAAAGTAACATTACTTGCTCTTGGTAGACTGTAATTCCATAGGTTTCTGCCAAATATTCTTCCATAGCTGGCAAATCATACTCAATGTCTTCCGTTCCGTGTTTTCGATTAATAAAAGAAGGAATGTATTCCATGGGCCCAGGTCTGTATAGGGCATTCATGGCAATTAAATCAGCAAAAACAGTCGGTTTTAAAGATCGCATGTGTTTTTGCATTCCTGGAGATTCATACTGAAAAATACCCACGGTTTCTCCCTTTTGAAACAATTCGTAAGTTTTTGTATCATCCAAAGGAAAATTTTCTGGATCCAAATCGACATTGTGTTTCGCTTTTACAATTTTGACGGTATCTTTGATTAATGTCAATGTTTTCAATCCTAAAAAATCCATTTTCAACAAACCAGCAGATTCTACTACAGAGTTGTCAAATTGGGTCACATACATGTCCGAATCTTTGGCCAATGCGACGGGAACATAATTGGTAATGTCTCCAGGTGTGATAATAACACCACAGGCATGAATTCCTGTATTTCTTACAGAACCCTCTAGAATAGTAGCTTTGTTAACGGTTTCTGCGGCTAAATCACTACCATAAGAAATGGACTTCAATTCTTCTACCAATTGTTTTTCTTCCGATCTTAAGCCAGCAACTTTCCCTTTGCTTTTTGCATCTTCACCAAAAATGTTCTTTAGCTTAATGAGCGGAATTAGTTTTGCAATACGATCGGCTTCAAAAAGGGGTAAATCTAACACTCTTGCGGTATCTCTAATGGAAGACTTTGCAGCCATGGTTCCGTAAGTAATGATTTGTGCTACTTGATTGGAACCGTATTTCTCAATCACATAATCCATTACTCTTCCACGTCCTTCATCATCAAAATCAATATCAATATCGGGCATCGAAATACGTTCTGGATTTAAGAAGCGCTCAAAAAGAAGGTCGTATTTAATAGGGTCTATATTGGTAATCCACAAGCAGTATGCAACTACTGAACCTGCGGCAGAACCCCGACCTGGACCTACGGCAACGTCCATGTTTCTGGCTTCGCGAATAAAATCTTCTACAATTAAGAAATAACCAGGATATCCTGTTTTTTCAATCACAGAAAGCTCAAAATCCAAACGCTCTTTAATAGCTGCTGTAATTTCGCCATACCGTTTTTTAGCACCGACGAATGTAAGGTGTTTTAGAAAATTGTTTTCTCCTCTTTTCCCTTCATCTTCTTCATCTTTGGGGTCTTTGAATTCATCTGGAATGTCAAATGCGGGTAATAAAACATCACGGGCGAGGGTGAAAATTTCGATTTTACCGACAACTTCTTGAATGTTAATGATGGCTTCTGGCAAGTCTGCAAAGAGGGTTTTCATCTCTTGGCTAGACTTAAAATAGTATTCGTCGTTTGGCAATCCATAACGATAGCCACGTCCTTTTCCAATAGGGGTTGCTTGCTTTTCACCATCTTTTACACACAATAAAATATCGTGTGCATTGGAATCTTCTTGTGTTAAGTAGAAGGTGTTGTTGGTAGCAACTACTTTTATATGATGGTTTTTAGAGAATTTTAATAAAGTTTCATTTACAATTTTTTCATCTTGTTGATGGTGACGCATCAATTCAATATAAAAATCGTCTTTAAACTCAGACTTCCACCATAGCAGTGCTTCTTCGGCTTGTTTTTCTCCAAGGTTTAGAATTTTACTAGGCACTTCACCATTGAGGTTCCCCGTTAAAACAATAATGTCTTCTTTGTATTTTTGAATGATTTCTCTATCGATTCTTGGAACATAGTAAAACCCATCTACAAATGCAATGGATGACATTTTTGCTAAGTTGTGATAGCCTCTTTTATTTTTTGCCAATAAAACAATTTGGTACCCGTTGTCCTTTACCGATTTATTTCTGTGATCTCCACAAACATTAAATTCACATCCAATAATTGGTTTCATTGGAGTTGTTGCTGTTTTGTTGTGCTTTAATATAGCACTTACAAAATGAAAAGAACCCATCATGTTTGCCGTATCTGTAATGGCAACTGCAGGCATGTTGTCCTTTGCGGCAGCTTTTATAATATTTCCAATTTGCATGGTCGATTGTAAAACGGAAAACTGTGTATGATTGTGCAAGTGCGAGAATTGCACATTTTCCATTTCCGCCAGCCCGTCGGAAGTCGATTTAGTTGCTTGGGTGTCTTTTAATTTTTCAAGACGTTTTCTTATTTTTTCACTTTCTCTCTTTAGGTTGATGTGTTTTAATCCAAGTACCTGAATTGGATTCGGATTGGTTTCTGAGAAGCTTTTAATGTAGTCTGGACTTACTTCTAATTGTTCTTTTGTGAATTTTCTTAAACGGATTAACTCCAAAAAACAACGCGTAGTTGCTTCTACGTCGGCAGTTGCATTGTGTGCGTCACCAAAACCAGTGCCGAATAAATGTGTGTGTAGTTCTGTTAAGGTGGGTAATTTAAATTTTCCACCACGCCCTCCAGGGATCTGGCACAGCAATGCCGTTTTTTCGGTACAAGTATCTAAAACAGGGAGGGAGGTTAGTTTATTCTCAACACCCAGTCTGTGAAATTCACAACCCATAATATTCAAATCAAAATTTACATTTTGACCCACAATAAAGGTGGTTTTTTCCAAGGCTTCATTAAATAAAACCAGTCCTTCTGCTAAAGAAATTCCTTGTTCTGTTGCCAACTCCGTTGAAATTCCATGAATTCTCTCTGCATCGTAGGGAATGTTGTATCCTTCTGGTTTTATTAGGAAATCATTGTGTTCTATGACATTTCCCATTCCATCATGCAATTGCCATGCAATTTGCACACATCGAGGCCAGTTGTCTGTGTTGGTAATTGGGGCATTCCAACTCTTAGGTAAACCGGTAGTTTCTGTATCAAAAATTAAGTACATGAAAAAAGATGTTTGTTGATGATTTTATATGCTTAAAACGGATTGTAAATTTACATTTTTTCGTAAGATTTTTAATCGGAAGTTATTAACTATTCATAGTTGTTATCACCAATTGTAATAGCAAGAGGCGCTTTTAATGTAAGCCAAAGCAGGTTTTTGTTTGTGTACCTATTCTTTTTGAAAATATGTTGCGCGTGAAGGTTGATTTAAAGCGATTAAAAAATATTGAAAATTCAGTCTTTTAGTTTCAAAAGGTTTTTGTACTTTTGCGCCCACTTACTACGAGATGGTAAGATTTTTAATAATCGAGGTCGAGAACCTTCACAAATTAATAAATTATGTCAGTAAAAATTAGATTACAGAGACACGGTAAAAAAGGAAAACCATTCTATTGGATTGTTGCCGCAGATGCACGTGCTAAAAGAGATGGTAAATACTTAGAGAAATTAGGTACTTACAATCCAAATGTAAACCCAGCAGAAATCAACTTAAACATTGATCTTGCTGTAGCATGGTTACAAAATGGCGCACAACCAACAGATACTGCAAAAAACATTTTATCTTACAAAGGTGCGATGTTA
>Ga0209602_1003912_pt1 | contig 11177 bp, 6 predicted proteins | sample COGITO_mtgs_1205_3_FD_184810 | JGI IMG/M metagenome (GOLD analysis project Ga0209602, IMG submission 184810) | Pelagic marine microbial communities from North Sea - COGITO_mtgs_120524 (SPAdes) (version 2) | ecosystem: Environmental > Aquatic > Marine > Epipelagic ...
TGGTTATATAAGGTTAAAAATACTTCCTCGCGCGTTTTAAAGTATAGGTACAGGGTACCTTTGACCACGCCTGCTTTTTTAGCCAGATTACCCATTGAGAAGGACTCGTAGCCCACTTCCTGAAAAAGCAACTCTGCCGATTCCAATATCTGTACGCGACGAAAGTATTTCTCGTCCTGAGTTCGAGCGCGCTTTAATTCATTGCTCATCTTTAAACCTTTTGCTTTGTATTTTTTTCAGATACCGACCATATGGCTGCCTAAATCCAGCCAATTTCGCTCATGAGAGCATGTAGCCTATAACTGACCTGCAGTCATTGCAACTGGTTTGTGGCAAGGAATAGAATAATAACAATAGTACAAAAATTATTGAATTTCAGGTGTCAGTGTTTTTAGATACACTTCAATTTCAGTCGCATTAGTTCGAGCAGTAAATACAGACAGCTTAAAAGATAAATTTAACCTTTACGCCAACATTTCCATAAGCGCGTTTAAAGTGATGTTCAGTTCTTTGGTTAAAGGCAATGGGCTCAAACCCGATAAGATTGTGATGATAATAGTTCCCATAGAGCTCAATCATTAGTGGTCGAAAATCGACACTTAAACCTGCCCTTACTTTTATATTGTATTTAGGGATTGTAGACACGGACTGGTAATTCGAATAATGAAAATACACAAGGTCTGCATGGGAAAAAAACTCGATATTTTTATAAATAGGGTATCTCTTACCAGCACCAAAATTTACTTGATTAAGACGCCATCTGTCCCTTTGAGGGAATATCCTAAGGGCATCATTTATTGCTTCGCCTAAGGTTATACCTTCAAACATTAGCCCTAAAATGAACGGGGAGTTTATGTCCTCCACCGGACTTAACCAACGGTAATCATGTGTTGTGGAAAGCAATCCCACAGACCAATAATCAGTCCATATGGAATTACTATTTTGATGGAAAGTTACGCCTTTTGTATCAGTCTTGGCCTTGATTGAAACAAGATCCCCCTCTAGATCGTTATATTTAGCGTCACTACTATTAATCTGAATATCACTCGCATCGCATGACCCAACGGTAATCCCAGCAAATCCATAGCACTCAAATCTCTGCTCATCAGCCTCTTGCTGACTCATCGCAAGCGTAATTGTTTGCTCGTTTGATAATTTATAAGAAAAAGAAACCGAATCTTTTATGGCCGATAGAGAGACATCTTTGGGTTCAGTCGCCCTAAGCAATTCCAAATCAAGTGACGACCGCCCTAACACTAAGCCGAAGTTGTTAAAATCTGCATCGATTACCACACTGAAATCATCAGCAGACTGATAGCTTGGTGGCACCGCCGGCAAAAAGGACCAATCACGGTCCATTAAGCGCTGATCAACTGAAATACTATATTCTGATGCGTTAATCACCGGAGCCTGCACAACTCCGACACTCAGTACGCATAGGCATCTAAAGAAGAATGTAAAACGCGCTAAGTATAATGACATAAGCCATGGGCCCAGATAATTGATTGCTTGATTGTAACCAAAGGTTACTACCCAAATATGCGCGACCTTATCTCTCTTTAAAGCTTATTCTATTTTGATAACCATATGAATCAAGAATAGAAATTTTCACTTGAGATCGACTTAATGCCTGCCCACTTGAGGGAGAGGATATATCTATATAAGCATCGTGCACCCAATCAAAGTGCGTATCTTCAGCCGCTGTAATTTGAACGCATTTTTGAGTTTCGCCGTCAGCAAAATTTACTGTAGATGCGGAAAGTGAAAAGTCATCAGCTAAAGCTCCCTTTCCAGGTCTCTCTCTTTGAGTAAAACTCAAATTAAATGACGTTGGGTCCAAGTTACCTTTAGATGGCCTAAAGAAGCATAAGTCTTCAGTAGAACCTTCATGGATTCTCATATCATTAACTGAGATAGGATAAGTAGGGGTACTTTTCACTGTAAAAGTTCCTGTTATGTAGTCGATCGTGTTTCTGTAATAACCAACTAATGAGTGCCCCCCGGCGGCAAGGTCCACTTTCAAAGTGTAAGTTCCACTATCAGTGAAAAACCCTTTAATTCCATCAATATCGCTAGATACCTCCGCGATTAAAGTAAGAATCTTTGCATTAAGAGTTGAAGGTTGACCGATAACAGCAGTATCAAGGTCATTTATTGTACCGTCCGACAAAACAATTCTATCCACATCTCCATTAGATATATTCTTTGTTAAAGTTACCGAATCCTCGGTATATTTAACGATAATTTCTGAATCAGCTGGAACTTCCCATGTCTGTGTTGCTGTTCTCTGGCCTGGGTTATCCTCATTTCCCTCTGCGGAGGTAACAGTTAAATCAAATTCAATGGAGAAATAGCCCTCTCCTGGATCAACGGTAGTGTCATTACCTTGATATAGAAACAGCTTCACCGGGACTGTAGCGGAAATTGAATCATCGGGGTTGTACCAAACATTGGCAGAAACGGGGGTTCCATTAATTCCATTTTCGATAAAGTTGTGAATATTTTCTAAATCAAGAGAAGCACCATTGATAGAAAAATCCATTGTTTTAGAGGCTGCATCATATGTAGGGTAAACCGGAATTTTAATTTGATCACTTCCAGAATAGTCTATTACTTCAATTAGCGAATTCGAAATTCTACCTAAAACACCTGCGTTCACTGGCGCGCTATCACCATAAATACTTGATGAGAAAGCTGACTCCGCACTAACTCTATTATAAAAAGCTGTTCTAGCTGATTGCCCATAAAGTCTATCATTAGAGCCTGAAGCATAGTCCCAGAACATATCATTTCTAGGGTTTGTTCCAACTTCGAAATATGCGTTAGTAGCGCTATCTTTATGATAAACATACAGAACATAATCTCCCCCATTGAGCATTCGACGAATCTTATCAACATCCGCCAGCGTCCTGGGCAAGGCCGCTATTTCTTTGATCACTGCCGTGGGGTCAATATTTATCCTATTGGTTATAAAGTCATAAGGAAAATTCTCAGAAATGCCTGAGCGATTAATATCATGTACGTAATACCTCATTTCCAAACTATTTCCAGCCACATTGTCTATAAACGTTTGAGTGTTCAAAATTGGAAAATAGTAATGTCTTACCAAATCACAGTCAGCTTTTTGATATCCTTGCGAGTATGATGAGTACTGAAATTCTGTTTTAGTTCCAGCGATTACGGAATTTTGGAATCTGATTTGATTGTCTGCTTGGCATTCCCTATCCCTATTGTTTTTGTCTCTCCAATTCGCTGAATTATTTCTCCATGTTCTGCTGTCGCTCGCATTAACATACAAGGTACCGGAGGTAACATTTATGTCATTAAAATCAATGTCGCTATTGAAAAAGTCGGATGTTTGTTGGTATGAGGTTGAAGCATTTGAAATGTTCTTTAACGACAAGTCAGTAATGCTACAGAGCTCTGTATCTGCCTCTGAACAATCAGCTCTAGATAAAACGCCACTATCTGAAATAAATGCACCACTAGCCTCTAACTTCTCTTCTTGATACCAACCGGCAGCGTTAGCATCTGTCCTATACACACTTTTAAAATCCAATGGTAATTTCTCGTAAGAGGATTCTCCAAAGATAATAGCTAGGGCTGATTCTGAAAGTGAAACATTGGCACGTATGTCTTTCCCAAACTTACTCGTCAATCCATCTGATACTTGATTATCAATTTTTTGAAGATATGGAAGGAGTTTTGCTATATTTTGCGCCGCCGTCTCATTTACTTTTACACCGGATGATGCAATGAAATCAGACGTTAAGTCTGTAAATGAAATTCCAAAACTATTACTTATTGATAGCTTTAAGGAATCAATCCTTGATGAAATTGTACTTGCGACATCATCACCAGACGAGGAACACCCCTCATCGACCGTTAAGTCCTCTTTTAAATTGGATTTTGCATTTAGTATGGCTTCAGAAAATAAAGAGGTAAAAGGCGAAATAACAATTGAAGATGCACCCGTATCATCTATCGACGGCAAGATCATCTGATAGGCTTGCGTTACTTCACCTAGCGTAGAGTCAACCGCCCCTACCGGAACATTTGCTATAATGGGCCGCGCCTTTAAACAGGAGGCTATCGAGGAATCTACTGATATCGAAAACTCTCCATTGGAATCTGTTGTTGCACCGTACTCACCCGCATCTTGTTGAAAATTAAAATTTTGATCGATAAATATATTGGCGCCGGACACATATCCGTCGATGACTTTTCCACTAAAAGTTTCAGCGTCCACAGCGCTACTTAATTGCAGTAGGTATTCTTCTATCTCAGCGGTGCTGGAACGCTGAGCATCATCGGAAATTACGCCTGTGGTCAGCGGTTCTCCAGTCAATCCAAAAAGGTACCGTAAAATAATTAAGCCATCGCTAAGAGCATCCACACTCCCATCTTGATCAATATCGAGATTATCCCCCAAGGAAGAAATGCGAGCTTCAACGTCATCCGATTCTGTATAAACAGAATTATCTCCTATGGCTCCCTGAGTCAATTGATCTGCAGACAGCCCAAACATATCCCGTAATAACAACAACCCATCAGTTAAAGCGTCAAGTTCGCCATTACCGTCAATATCTAAAGATCCATCCGAACTAGATAATACAGAAGCAGCGCGCGCGTCGTTGTCCGTAGTTGAGCCAACAGAGCCTGAACAAAGGCCAACAAAAAGCATTAGTGCCAAGGCATTATGCGCGAAGGATCTTGGCTTGTTAGATTGCGTCATATGCTCCACCCTGTTATGTGTTCGAAGGTTAATCAATTATGACTAGGGTAAGATAGTAACATTGTTTAATCAAGGCAATACCCATGGATATACAAAACTAAAAAAATCTCCCGCACCTGCGTGCGAGGGATTCATTTTTGGTGGAGCCTAGCGGGATCGAACCGCTGACCTCAACACTGCCAGACCTGTGCGGACATAAACTAAGCCATTTATTTATATAGGCAATATTATTTTTACTTATACTTGCGCTGCATCACTTGCACGCAATACACTTTTAAATAGCCACCTAGATCCAGTGACTACTTAAAGCGCAGGCATTAAGGTTTCTAAGTGAGCCTCAATGTCCTCTGCCGTCTCTCTAGTAGCATCAATTGCAACCACACCATTAATCAGAGTTTCCCCCTGTAAACCAAACAGATACCTGAGAATAAGCAGTCCATCTGTAAGTGCATCAATATAACCGTTTCCATCGATATCCGAAAGATCACCTAAAGTCTCAATACGAAATTCAATATCCACTGATTCAGTGTAGATGGCATCAGAGGCAATAGTACCTGTTACTAATGCACTTCCATCTAAACCAAACATACCTCGAAGAAGAAGAAGTCCGTCAGTTAGGGCGTCGTATTGGCCATTGCCATCAATATCTAAGGATCCAGAAGGTGGCGTGCCGGAAAGAAATTCATTGAGATTTGTTATGCCATCTCCATCCTCATCCATTGCCGCATCGTTCGGGTCGTTAGGATTAAGGTTGTAACGAGCCTCCCATGCGTCAGGCATCCCATCACCATCCGAATCAGCAGAATAAAGGTTATTCTCTGGATAAACATCATTATTATTAGCGACTCCGTCATTATCCGAATCATTCGTTGGGTCTAAGGGCGCGGTATCATTATTATTAGCGACGCCATCATCGTCTGAATCATTCGTTGGATCTAAAGGCGCAGCATCAATATTATTTGCAACACCGTCATCATCTGAATCATTCGTTGGGTCTAAGGGCGCGGTATCATTATTATTAGCGACGCCGTCATCGTCTGAATCATTTGTTGGATCTAAAGGCGCAGCATCAATATTATTTGCAACACCGTCATCATCTGAATCATTCGTTGGGTCTATCGGCTCAGTATCATTCGTATCATCAACGCCATCGTTGTCATCATCAAGATCTGCATTATTACCGATACCATCTAAATCAGTATCATCAGTTTCAGAGGCATCCAATGGAAAAGCATCCGAATCATCTTCAAGACCATCACCATCATCATCATCATCAGCTGACATCCCTAAGTTAGCGCATGCTGTATCGCATTCATTAGGCAATCCATCTGAATCAGTATCTGTTAAATCACCAAGAGCTATTAGAGGAAAAGCATCAGCACTATCGTCAACACCATCGCCATCATCATCAAGATCTGCATTATTACCAATACCATCTAGATCAGTATCTGTTGTTTCAGATGCATCTAGCGGGAAAGGATCAGCAACGTCAGAGACTCCATCACCATCATCATCATCATCAGCTGACATTCCTAAGTTAGCGCATGCTATATCGCATTCATTAGGCCATCCATCTGAGTCAGTATCTGTTAAATCACCAAGAGCTATTAGAGGAAAAGCATCAGCACTATCGACAACACCATCACCATCATCATCAAGATCTGCATTATTACCGACACCATCTAGATCAGTATCTGTTGTTTCAGATGCATCCAATGGGAAAGCATCGATACTATCAGAAACTCCATCACCATCATCATCAGCATCCGAATTATCACCGATACCATCTAGATCTGTATCTGTAGTTTCAGATGCATCCAACGGGAAGGCATCAGAAACGTCAGCAACGCCGTCACCATCGTCATCGTCGTCCAAATAGTTTAGTGTCCCATCACCGTCTGTATCAGCATCAGTTTGAGTAATGACAACTTCTCTAGCTACTTTCGTGACATTTCCTTCACTATCAGTTACTGAATATATTTGCTGTAAATCATAGTCTACAGAGTCGCCGTTTTCGACCGTTATTGCCGAGCTAATATCGCCATCTTCTCTATCCAATGCAGTCGCCATGTCAGCGACTAAATAAGCATCTGAGATATAAATAGGGTTATCACCTAAAATCGTTATAACTGGTGGTAGTCCATTAGAAATCGCACTAACTTGTAGTCCTACAACACTCAATGATTTTGCTGCGTCAGCGCCATTATAATTATTCGTATGATCTACCCCACACGGCTGATTATCCGATCCACAGGCTAATTTTGGGGATGAAAAGCGGTTGCCCCAAGGGGGATTACCAAAATATGTCGCATAAGCCATTATCGTTACAAAATTATTGTCAACGCCATAACCCCGTGACCATGGAAAAGATGAACCCGAGGCAATTACACCGTCTTGTTCCAAAGAATGTGATAGCCCCATTATGTGGCCGATCTCATGTGCTAATGTCGTCGCAGGATTGTTGATACCTACAGTACCTAAATTCATTCCTTCGTCGTACAAGGTCTTGTAGTTCATAACTCCATGTAAATTATTGCCATTTATCCACGCTAAGCCTCCAATTCCAAGACGGCTGGTCGTACTGTAGTGAATAAACAAGTCCGGCTTGCGACTTAACACAGAGTCTAGGCCAGAGAAAGGAGCTGTTCTATTTTGCATACGATCATTCACGGCGGAAGCGCTATAATTATCGGATCCTATGTCGTACACACCAACATTTTTGATTTCAAGGGCTACACCTGAATCTTTAAATGCGGCGTTAGCTACAGCAACATGGTGGGCAAGAGTGGCCTCCAGATTTTCACCGCCTAAATCATCGCCTTGCGCATTAGAACCAACGGTAAAAGCCACCTCAATGACATGACTCCCAAATGTATTTGCCTGCGCAACGTCCGATCCAAGAATTCTTTCGTTAAAATCTGAAAGTCCGTCCCCATCCGCGTCTTTTAAAGTATCAACATTTGTCCAAAAATCAGAGTAGCTAGTAGAGGCACGACCAGAATTCTCAAAATTTATTTCTTCCTCATTGAATCTCCTCCTACTACTGCCATATTGGAGCTCAAGAAATGCGGGGCCCTCGCTTACCAAATATAAAGGAACTTCAAGCTCAACTGACACTGGAGAGTTAGAAAACTCTAAAGAGAGATTTTTCCTTCCAACCACTGGGTATGAACCGCTGCTTCTTCCATGATTCGCAACAATATCTAAATTACCTGACGAATTTGACTGCGCATGAAAGGCTACTGACAGGTTTACAGTCGCACTTCCACCATTAGTCCTCTCTATAGTGCATGGGCACAGAATGCTTACGTGGCTCGACGCCTTAAGGTCACCTGAAAATATCAAGCATATCAAGCAGGTCAGAATTAAAATACTTTTAACTGTTGGTAACACCACAGAGATATTAACTCCTTCCTCTGGAGGGTTAGCAACGCTCATTGGGATTCACCAAAATACATATCGTCGCCTAAGTTAAGCTCTCTCGCCCGATCAACGAAACCTATAAAATTAACTCCAACATACTCATACGTATCTGTACTTGTCGTTAATAAAATATTAGTCAACTTGTCTGTTACTGTAATCACTGAAGTAAAGCCTGGCTCGCTAGAGGCTGTTAAAAGAGTATATGAGGGCGTCACTCTTTTGCTTATAACAGCTAGAACAATTGGGATTTGATCATTATAAGCATTAGCCTGAACTGAAAATTTTTGACCAACCATCAGACCAAAAAAATCAGCACGATCATTTATTACAAGCAGCTCATCTGTTGCTAGAACTGCCTCTATCGCCGTCGTCCCGACAGTTGGGGCAGTTTCATTTTTGTCTTGTAAGTCTACTATTTGTATTGGAAAAGAACTGGAGTTGTTAGACTCGTTAAGTAAAAAATAGGAAACAGTAATAATCGTAAAAACAATTGCCGCTAGCTTCAGGCGCCCCATTTGAATATCTCTTTTTAGCTCATCTCAACAAAGTGAAAAGTAACAGTTACATGTTAGAAGATCACTTTTCAACTGCAACCCAGCTTAAACTGTTACCTGGACGGTTTTAGACTAAATTAGAATCCTTGGCTAATCAACTAAACATTTACGCATAGCATAACTGATGGACTACTAATATTTAAATGAGGAACAAAAAAATCCCCCGCACTTGCGTGCGACGGATTCATTTTTGGTGGAGCCTAGCGGGATCGAACCGCTGACCTCAACACTGCCAGTGTTGCGCTCTCCCAGCTGAGCTAAGGCCCCAAACAGACGCGCATGATAGGGATGCCCATTTACCAAGTCAAGAGTCTTGTCCCACACTGCAAGCCCTTCAGCTCAATTGCTGATAAGCCTTCTCCATCTTCTTCAATTTCTTCTTGCCAATACCACCCAATAACTCAATTGCGTAACGCAATCGCGCGCGGGACATATCCGCACCCAGCAAATTCATAGAGTCCATCACTGAAATCGATGCACTGCTTCCAGCAATTGCAATAAATAGTGGTGCTAGGAATGGTTTTAGCTTAATTCCCATGGCATCAGCAACATATTTTAACGCCTCAAAAATAGTGTCGCGCTGCCAGCTCTGAACTGACTCCAAGCGCCATAGAGAATACTGCAACACCTCCATCAATGGCTCTTCATCAATACCAGCAGATTTCAGTTGTTCCGCTGTAATGGGAAGCATGCCCGACACTAAATAATTCCCTAATGGGGCGATATCTGAGAGGGTTTCCATGCGCTGTTTTGCAAAGGGCAAGAAAGCCATTAATGCATCACGATTTAAGGCCCAGTCATGCAAACGATTGGCCAATTGCTCATCGGTTAACTCTTCACGAATCCACAGTCCGTTAAGCCAGCTAAGCTTTTCAACATCAAACACGGGTCCACCGAGGGATACCCGCTGAATATCGAACTCTGCTAGCATTTCCTGTAAATTAAATTTCTCCCTCTCATCTGGCATCGACCAACCCATACGACCGAGATAATTAAGTAGAGCCTCGGGCAGATAACCCATACGTTGATAGTAAAGAATACTAGTTGGGTTTTTACGTTTAGATAGCTTGCTCTTGTCAACGTTACGAAGTAATGGCAGATGACAGAAGACTGGCGTATCCCAACCAAAATATTGGTAAAGTAAAATATGCTTGGGGGCTGAATTAATCCACTCTTCACCACGAATCACATGGCTGATCTCCATCAGATGGTCATCCACTACGTTGGCAAGATGGTAGGTAGGCATACCATCGGCCTTCAACAATATCTGAAGATCAATTTGAGCCCAGTCAATGCTGATTTCACCGCGTAACATGTCATTAAAGGTGCACTGGCCGTCTCTAGGAACCCGCATTCGTACCACGTGTGATTCACCTTGTGCTGCCCGAGAAGCTGCCTCAGCTTGATCTATGTGCATACAATGACCGTCATAGCCCAGCTGTTGTTTGTTTTCCATTTGTGTTGCACGTAATTCATCAAGACGCTCTGGGGTACAAAAACACCTGAACGCGTGGCCGCTCTCTAGAAGCTGGTCAGCGTGTGCGCGATAGATTTCTGAGCGTTCGCTTTGGCGATATGGGCCCTTCGGGCCACTATTATCTGGGCCCTCATCCCATTCCAAACCGAGCCAGTGCAGAGCATCTAGAATCGTTTTTTCTGATTCAGGCGTAGACCGCGCTTGATCGGTATCTTCAATGCGCAGTAAAAACTCACCGCCTTGACTGCGAGCAAAGGCCATATTAAATAGCGCAACATAAGCTGTACCAACATGGGGATCACCCGTAGGCGATGGAGCTATACGTGTACGAACCATCATGCAAATTTCCAAATCTTTATTAATTTATATTAAAGCTGTGTTTTACTTACTAGTGAAGCATTTTAAATTACAAACTACCAATTGTCCCGACGAGATCGCAGAGCAATGAAAACGTCTTTGTCGGAACTATCAACATGTCCAACAGATTCGCGAATGACCTGGTTACCTAAACGAAAGAAGGTATTTAGTTTTCTTTCATCACCTATTGTTGTGGTCAAAGGCGCCACAGCTGGGTCTGCCTCCATGGCTTTAATCAGCCAGGCTTGAGCATCTTTATTGCCTGCCTCTAAGCTCAAAGTAAATCGCAGATTATTTTCCAGATACTCATGCCCTGGATAGACTGTTACACCGTCATCCAACGTGTGAAACTGATCTGCAATGGTGTGATACATAACTTCCGCATCACCACCATTACCACAGTTACCTACACCCGCATTAAAAAGTGTATCTCCGGTAAACACTGCCTTTGCCTCGTCCTCCTGCATCACTAAGAAACATAGGTGAGCAAAAGTGTGCCCTGGAGTATTAAGTACCTTGAGTTGAGACCCTGCCTCAAGATCAATAATCTCTCCAGCAGACAACATTCTGGTTAAGCCTGGTATTTTGCCATGTCCATTCTCATGAGCCCAAACATCGCAGCCATGCTCGC
>Ga0209602_1003920_pt1 | contig 11168 bp, 11 predicted proteins | sample COGITO_mtgs_1205_3_FD_184810 | JGI IMG/M metagenome (GOLD analysis project Ga0209602, IMG submission 184810) | Pelagic marine microbial communities from North Sea - COGITO_mtgs_120524 (SPAdes) (version 2) | ecosystem: Environmental > Aquatic > Marine > Epipelagic ...
CTAACATAATAGCTTTAGTTTTTGGTGTTATCTTACGCTCCAAATCCTCTAAGTCCATATTCAAGGTTGTGGGGTCAATGTCTACCCACTTTATTTTTAAACCGTTACCTAAAATTGGCCAATTAGACGCGGTACATGTCATAGGAGTTGCCAATACCTCATCACCTTCTTCCAATCCAGGCCAATCAACATCAACACCTACCACTCCACTATATACTTTAGTACCTTTTAGAGGTTTTTTAAGTAAGTGTAAAGCTAAATGTAAACCTGAAGTTCCTGAATTTAGTGTTGAAACATAGTCGTGGTCAAAAAAACTCTTAAGTTGATTTTCGAATAGTTCAACTTTGGGTCCTTGTCCAATATATCCACTATTAAGTACCTTACCAACTTCTTCGGCCGCGGTAGGAGACATAAAAACTTTAAATAAATCTATTTTTCTTTTTTTCATTATATCTATGTATTAAATTTTTATCTATACAAACACATAAAAAGTAATTGTATAAGGATTAATAGTAAATGACGCCGTAAATTAAATTATTTACACATGATTGACTAAAACTTACTATGAATGATATTAGTTTTATCTATTTATAGGTTATACAATTTCTAACTATCTTTTTATAATTTTCTGTAAAGTCCACAAATTTATTATTAAAATCAAAATATATATTTTGAATTTCATCACATTTTACATCAAATTCAATTGTATAATTATTAGATTTTTTAACCTGATATGTTCTGATTTCATCATTTATTGTAAATTTAAAAGTTCCATCTTGTTTAATTTCATACAAAATAATCCTTAAATTATTATTCATTATATATTCTTCAGGAGTATCTCCTTTCCTTATTTCAAGATTATCATCGTGTTTATTGATGAAAATTTTATAGTCACTATCTAAATCATAATTAAAAAAATCCTTATCTTCATATAAGAAGATTCTATCTTTAACCGGATGTTCTTTAGTTGGTATATTAAATTTATTTTTCCACTTTAGTACTTCTCCTTCCGCAACTCCACTCGTTCTTAAATATTCATTTAATGTTATTTCTTCTGATATTTTTTTTGTAAGTTCTCTATCAAAAACCATAAAATGTAGTGTTGTTTCCCATAAAGTTTCTGAGTTATTAGGGTCTACTCTTGGATGTATGATATTTGTTTCATTACTTTTTATTTCGTTTATTAGTGTATCGCATAATTCAGTATCATAAATCATATGATAAAATATATCATAATCAAAAGTTAAGGCAATTTCACTTAGTTTTTTAGTTTGGTATAAAGCAGCCCATCCATAATCACTTAAAAAATGAGTCATTTTCATCCAACCTTTGTCTGTTGGTATTGTTTTCCAAAAAGTAAATGCTCTTTTTGGCCAATTTAACAATGGATTTTCTTTAGTGTAAAACACAAAATCACTTTTTTCAATTATTTCATGATTTAACGGTATGAAATTAGGTGATAAACACATAACGTCTACACTATTATTTTTTAGTATATTTATATTCTCTAAAAGAATATTTTGTTTCTCTTCTGTGTCACAAAAAGTACTTATTAGTGCTATTTTTTTCATATTTTAATTAAATCTAAAACTTATTTTTTTAAATAATTCTTTATCCTCATTACTATTAAATTTTATAGTATCCCTAATTGTATCATCCTCTACTATAATAATTTTATGTATATTTTCTATATAATCTAAACCTAATATTGTCCAATGGTCTTTCAATAACTTATCAGATTTTAAAATATTATTATCATTCACTATTATTGTATAATTTACTCCATCTTTTTTACTTGTATTCCAAGCAATAAAATTTATTTTATTATCTTTTAAATCAATGTATGGAACACCCCATGGATTAAATGTTTCATCATTTTCAGATGTTGCAAATTTATTTCCATTTTTTTCTAATAAAACTCTATTTTTTACTTTTACCTTACCATTATTAATAAGGATATTTTCAAACATACCTTCAGGTGATTTAGAAAATGATTTTCTAATCATGTCTTTAATATTATCCTCATTTAAAATTAGTAAATCTCTTGGTAGTGATTCTATTTTTAGTGATTGGAAACTTCCAAATAAAATATCATCTACATTTTCTTTAATGTCTTTATAGTAGATAAAATCATAATCATCTAATAATTTACTGTTTTCTTCAATTTCAAAGTCATCTCGTATTTCACAATCATATTCAATATGGTGGACTTTTTTATAACCTATGTTTTTAACTAAAGAAAATCCCAATATTAACATTCTCCATATTGCTAAATGTGTGTTTCTACCTGTTAATAATCCTGATTGTATTCTCCTATCTTGTCCATCACCAGGACTAAACCACGGTTGATTTATTAAATCCCAATCAGTTAATAGCTCATTTTTTTTATCGTATAAAAATAAATCTACTTTATTTTGTATATCAATCGCAATTTCAGTGTGACTTACAATTAATATATCGTACTTTTCTCTGAATGTTTGTAACTGATTAACTAATTTTCTTAATTTATCCATTTTTTGAATGTCAGGACAATAAGTAGAAATTAATATAATATCTTCTTTCATTTATTTATATTTTTTGCTGGTGTACCTACGTAAGTACCTGGTTCTGTTATGTTTTTTATAACTCCTCCGTTAAGACCAATAGTCACATTATCACATATAGTTATTTTTTCTCTTACTGATGAGTTAGTCCCCAGATAAAAACAGTTATCGATACTTACATTTCCTGAGATAACTGAATTTGGCATCATACTTAAGTAATCGCCTACCATAGTGTCATGACCTATATGACACCCTCTATTAAGTAATGAGTGTTTCCCTATTTTAACGTTAGTAGTAATGATAGAATTAGCACCGATAAAACTACCTTCACCGATTTGTATATTATCATCCATAATTTGTGCTGTCGGATGAATGAATGTAAAATACTTAACATTTGATGGTAATTTGTCTGTCATCTTTTTCCTATCTACAGAACTTCCTATAGCAACCATCACTTCACATTCTTCAAAATTTAATTTACTAATCGGTAACGTGTTTTTATCAACGAATTCATCATCAACATAACAGGGTAAATTCGTTTTCATCTGAACCATAACTTCTCGAGCATGTCCACCATAACCAATTAATATTTTTTTCATACTGTTCTACAATCTTTAAAAAAATCAAATTCAGTTAAATCTCTATAACCATTGATTTCACTAATATCTTCAGCATTTTCAGGATAATTTTGCATTAAACATAAACCGTGAGCGGCTTCTTGAGGTGTCATATACATATTCCATCCCATTGATTGTATATTGTCATCTTTATAGAATTTTTCGCTCCTACCTTCATATCTAGCCCTTTTAAACCATTCTACAGCCTCTTTATCTGAAGTTAAAATCATACCTCCTTTTCCTATACCTAAAGATTTTTTAATGTGAAAAGACAAACACATAAAACTATCAGATATGTACATATTAGACGTTAGTCTCTTAGCTGAATCATAAATTGGGTATGGTTTAAGTTGGTATAATCCGCTCCAATGATTTGCTTCTACGGATTTATCAAAAATTACTTCACCTCCTGATTGTATAATACTCATAGGTACTGAAAGGTAGGTTTGAGAAGGTATTGTAACCTCTTTAACCTGAAGGTACTTACACACAAGAAACAGTGCGTTAGTACAACTGTCCACGGAAACCGCGTAGGGAGCCCCAGTATAATCCGCAATTTCTTCCTCGAACATTTTTACTATTTTAAAAGGATTGTGTAACATATTTTTAATCTTTAGTTAAGTAATAAAACTTCTTTGTAAATCCACAGGATTCAAATAATTTTAAACTTGCTTCATTATTTATTTTTACTTTAGCAAAAGCATTAGGCCAAATTTTTATACATTCATTTATCATAAACTTACCTACACTTTTACCTTGATAATCAGGATGGGTACACACTCTAATATCATCTTCAATTACACCAACATATCCTGCAGGTTTACCGTCTATCAAGGCGATACGATAAAACTGAGAATAATTACTCATATATTGGTTTTGCATCTTTTCTGTAATATATGTTGATTTGATAAATCCCTCTAACACTCTTTCATCATTCCTAAGAATTCTTACAAATTCCCAATATTTATTTTTGCACGTATCTAATGTAATATTCATTTTAACCAATATTCTAAGTTTAACCATTCATCACCGACTGTATGAGAATTTATTGATGACTGTATCGTACCTATTTTTTTTGACTCTTCGTTAATAGTTTCTATAATATCATCAATAGAGTCACAATTAATAATACAATGATAGTTATAATGTCTTTTTTTCCTTATTGTGATTGTTTTTCTACCCATCAAACCCATTTCTCTTACTGTGGTCATACCATTTTCTCTTGAAAGGTTTAAGTTTAAGAAAGTTTTATCATAATAGTTTTCTTTCAAGTATTTTACATTAAAAAAGTCTTTTTTTTCTAAATGTTGCGTAGTTATAATTTCAAAATCAATATTTTTTTGTATTTCTTTAATTAAATCTACACCCCAAGCCTCAGACCACCCATTTTTAAATCCTGAATAATAGTATATTTTATTACCTAAAACATTAGGTTTAAAAATACCGTAATCTTTTATTTCTATAGTTTCATTTTTGAATATTATTTCCTCAGGTGTATTTTCTATTTTATCACTACAGTATATCGTTTTTTTATGATTTGTTAAGTTTTGAAAATTAGGAATATCATAAGGTGTTGACGGTATTATTAATTTATAGCCTTTATGATTTTCATAGATGTGTTTTTGGGAGTGATATCCAAAAATAACTAATGGTTTTTCATTATCATAATATTCTTTAAGTCCCCATCTATCCATAAATCCTTTTTTAAAAAACTCTATACTACCTCCAACTATTGCCTGTTCAAATTTCATTGTATATAAATTTTAAATTTGCTCAAATCAGGATATGGTAATTCCAAATCCTCATTTTGTTTTTTAGTGCCGTCAATATTATAAAATTGTCCCATCAAAAGTGAACCTCTAGCAGCCAACTCAGGCATCATATAAAAATTCCAACCCAACATATCTAAATTATCATCATGATAAGAACATTCTCTCCTTCCACTATATCTTGCTCTTTTAAACCAATAATACGCTTCCAAACTATCGGTTAATATAGCACCACCTTTAGATAATTTAAAATGTTTATAAGGACCTGTAAATGAAACACACATATGTTGACCTTGTTTATACATATCAGTAGTGAATGTCAATGCTGAGTCCCATACGTTACTACCCTTTAATTGGTACATACCTTTAATTGTTTTACCTTCAACAGGTTCAAACTCAACTTTAAGACCAGCATGAATAATTTCACAAGGAACTGAAGGGTATGTTCTACACGGGATACTTACCTTACCTTCAATACTTTTTTTAATGTGATTTTCATAATACAACGCCAAAAATAATGCGTTTGACATATTATCTACCGTAACCACATATGGTGCTCCAGTATAGTCTGAAAGTTGCTTTTCAAAATCTTCTGTTATTTTGTATACTCCGTTTGCCATTTTCTTATATTGATATTGATATAATAAATGATTTTTATTAAATTTTCAATATGACGCAACCAAAAATATTTTTACACGGCTCTTATGTCGGAACAACAGGTTATAATAACCACACAAGAGATTTTGCAAGACATTTGTCAAAAATAGCAGATATAAAAGTTAGAAACTTTACTGTAGGTAAGTCATGGAATAGAATGGAAAATGACGAACCACATGAAGGTGAACCTTATTTAAATAACACGGATAGAGAAATTTTAAATAAACAAACCGTATTAGCTGGTAATAATGTAAGAGAAGATAGACCAATTTATGAAAAATATGGTAAGGATTTTAAACATGACCTTAATATAATACTTTCAGAAACAAATCATCACTATTTCTATGATAATTACATAGGACCTAAAATCGCGTATAATGTTTGGGAATCAACATTACAACCTCAAGGATATTTTAATCGATTATTAGAGTATGATGAATTGTGGGTTCCGTCTAAATGGCAAAAAGAATGTAGTATAAAACAAGGTTTTAATGAAGAAAGAGTGAAAGTAGTACCTGAAGGTGTCGATATAAATACCTTTTTCCCTGAGGATGTGGACCCCCTAGACGAATATAAGGACGGTAGGTTTAAGTTTCTACTGTTCGGTAGATGGGACTATAGAAAGTCCACTAAAGAGATTATACAGTCCTTTCTAAATACGTTCGATAAAGATGAACCTGTAGATTTAGTCGTATCGATTGATAATATGTGGGGTGAGCAGATGGACGGATTTAAGTCAACTAAAGAGAGATTGGAATCATACGGACTATTAGATGATAGAATCAAGATGTTATCCTTCCCGAAAAGAGAAGACTATATAAAGTTTTTAAAGACAGGTCACGTATTTTTATCCTGCGCTAGAGCTGAAGGGTGGAATTTACCACTTATCGAATCTATGGCTTGTGGTACTCCATCCATATATTCCGACTGCTCAGGTCAACTTGAGTTCGCTTCAGGTAGAGGAATACCTGTTAGAATAGATGAGGAAAGGGCCGCGAATAGTAATGATTATGGTAGATATACTATGAGTGAATTACCAGGTAATTATTATGAGCCAGATTTTAATCACTTATCTGAAGTGATGAGAGATGTATATGAAAATTATGAATCACACAAGGAAAAGTCTTTAGAGGAGTCTATTGAGATTAGGTCTGAATTTAATTGGGATAGGGTAGCGGAAATAGGTTTAGATACTATTAATGATTTTCTATCTCGTAAGCCTTGGTTAAATAAACCTGTCAGAGAAAATGTTATAAATGTCTCATATGTTAATAAACCTAGAGTAGAGATACTCGGTGATGAAGATAAGGAATATAACATAGAATTTATTGATGGAGATACTAATAAAGTAATTCATTCCACAACAATAGGACGTAATATGTGGTGTGAATGTTCTCGTGAATATTATATTAATTGGATTATAAAAATAAATGGAGAAATTTATGATAAGTTTGACGTTACTAATAAAACAGTATTAATTTCTTTAGACTCTAAATCTGTTGGAGACACTATAGCGTGGGCACCATACGCTGTAGAATTTGCGAAAAAAAATAATTGTAGAGTGATATTAAGCACTTTTCATAATGATTGGTTTTACGATAATCCTAATTATAAGGATATTACTTTTATACAACCAGGTCAATCCGTTACATGTTACACATCATATACAATAGGTTGGTTTAAAGATGTCAATGGTGAATGGAATAATTTTAACAAATACCCTAATTCAGTTAATTTAATCCCTTTACAACAAACAGCAACAGATATATTAGGTTTGGATTATAGTGAAGTAAATCATGGTATTTCATTAAATATAGATGTCAACCCCTTAGATAAACCATTTGTCGTATTCGCTCCCCAAGCAACTGCTGGGTGTAAAGAGTGGGTTTACGATAATTGGGTTAAATTATCTAAACTTATAAAAGATAAAGGTTATGAAGTAGTTATTTTAACTAAAAATCCTTATTTTATTGAGGGAACTATAAATATATTTGACGAGTCTTGGGATACAGTTGCAACATATCTAACACATTCTAAATTTACTGTGGGTTTAGGTTCAGGTATATCTTGGTTAAATTGGTCACTTAATAAGTTCACTTACATGATAAACGGATTTTCTACAGACAGTCATGAATTTAAAAATAATATAAAAAGAATTAGTAATGATATTTGTATTAAGTGTTGGAATGACCCTGTACATACTTTTGACGCCTCTGATTGGGATTGGTGTCCTGTTTATAAAGGGACTAAAAGACAACACATATGTCAAAAATCAATAACAGCAGAACAGGTTTTTAAAAATTTAGAATTATGAAAAAAATATTATTTGATTTAAAATCAAGTTCACTGGGAGATACTATTTGTATCATGCCATGTATTGATTATTTAAACGAAAAAAGTGAGGATGAGGTTTATATTAAAATAAAACCGTTTTTTCAAACTTTGTTTAAAGAATCATATCCAAATATAAAATACTATAGTGATGATATTCTTTATGATAAAAAAGTAGATATACATTACGACTTTAGAAAACCGATGCAAAGTGGTTTCGCCGAACAAATGGGACTTATTAATTGGTCTTATGTTAGACCTAAAATAGATTTACCTAAAGATGAGAGACCTATGAAAAAAAAATATATATCATCGGGAATTCATTCTACATTTCAAATGAAGTATTGGAACGACCCTATCGGTGGTCAGTACCGAAAAATATCCCCTTATTGGTCTAAATTGTTTAAAATGATTAAAAAAGATGGTTATTTACCTGTGGTTATTGAAAAAGATGAGTTTTTCGGTGTGTCACCTAATATGAATGGTTTACCATCAAATTGTATTAAAAAAATAAACACCCCATTAGATGAAACAATAAATTATATTTATCATTCTGAATTTTTTATAGGTTTATCTTCAGGTTTGTCGTGGGTTGCTCATGCTTTAGGTAAACCTGTTGTAATGATATCTAATTTTACTGAGGACTGGACAGAATTTGATTTAAATATAGAGGACTATATAAGAATAACCAATAAATCAGTATGTCATGGTTGTTGGAACAAAAAGGCGTGGAATAAAGATTCGTCTTATTCTGATTGGGAGTTTTGTCCGGAGCATAAAGATACTCCTCGTCAATTCGAATGTCACTATTCAATCACTCCCGAATATGTTTATAATAAAATAAAACACTTAATAAAATGAAAATAGAAGTATCAATAGGTGAGATAGTAGATAAACTATCTATATTAAAAATAAAATCTGAAAATATTACTGACTCTATAAAATTAAAAAATGTTGTTAACGAGTACGACTACCTTTTTAATGTCGTGGAAAACGAACTTAATATATCAACTGATAGTGAACTTTATAAAGAATTACTATTAATAAATAAAAAGTTATGGGGTATTGAAGACGGTATTAGGGATAAAGAACGTGAAAAATCTTTTGATGAAGAATTTATATCATTAGCAAGGTCAGTATACTTCACTAACGATAAAAGAGCTGATGTAAAAAAACGCATTAATATAGAATATGGTTCTGATTTTGTAGAAGAAAAATCGTATAATAAGTATTAAATTTTAAATGCCGAATATAACGAACTTCTTTTATAGATATAATGAAGTATCCACATTTAATCAGTGGAATACCCCAACATGGGATATTTTTAACAAATGGTGGTTAGAATTTAAAAAAAATGTAGACTTAGAAGATTATAATATATATTTAGGTGGTAGTTTTATGATTAATCCGTCAATCTCTAATGATGTAGATGTAATGTTTACCGGACCAATTTATGATTATCAAAAATTATATGACAAATTTAAATACGGTTTAGATTTATCCTTAAATAAATATGGAATATATGTTGATTTATGTTGGTGGGACAGTGTAGACTTTTGTAGTTACCCAAGAAAAAAAGATTTCTTTAGATATCACAATTTAATAAAAATGAGTGGTGTTGAATATAAAGTAATAAATAATGTTTCTGTACTTGATTTATTCCACAAAACATTTGATAGTCATTTAGAGGTTCCTGATTACCTTTCGTTTAACCGTGTGATATTACCTATGGAAAAACAACGTTTACCTCAATATCAATACAAACCTATGAAGTTACATTAATCAGGTGTATATTTACCTGTGACATCATCATAAGTTCCATATTCAAACACACCCACTTCTTCATCTGATGGGCCCATCAGTGTATATATTTTGGTATAAAAAACTTTATAGTTCTATCCAATCATTTGATGGATTGAAGAACACTAAGTTTGTACCTATTTTATAACCCATTACTCTAACTATATCACCCGCCGCTGTAGGAGCTGTTGTTGTTAATCTACCTGAAGTAGTGTTTAAATAACAAACATCCCCAACTGCACCACCAGGGTCTGAAGAAACACCAACAACACCACGTATAACCATACCTGTGTTTGAATTAGTAGAGGTAGCAACTCCCATAAATCCAGTTGCAGAGGATGCGGCATCCGCATCTGATATAGTCCATGCGGATGTTCCTAAATAATAAACACCTCCCGCGATAACAGTTGTACTATAAGCTGTGTAGGTTTCAGCATTAATTCCTTTATCTCCTGCTGCCGATGCCGCTCCTATTGCTGAAGCTATTTCACTTACTTTTAAAGTAGCACCATTACCCGTAATATCACCTGTAAGACCTATACTACCCGCAACATCTAAATCATAAGCGGGTGTTGTTGTTTTTATACCAACTTGTCCGTCAGCCATTAAAAGTATGTCTTCATCCGCATGTATTTCTATATCTTCTGGATTGTCTGTATTTGCTCTGATATAGCTGTTAGTTGAATCACCATCGAAAGCTATTTTATTTAGGTTCATATCTATAGTACTAAAAATCTCTATAACTGAACTTGACATAGTAATTTTAGATGAACCTCCAGCAACAAGTGATACATTAGTGTTGGTAGCGATTGCTAAACCATAATCACCTGTAGTGTCTTGTATCGAGGGGTTACTTGCACCATGTGTGTTTTGAAACTGTATTCGTCCTGATACGTCCAAAAAGTTTCCGTCAAATGTAAGGTTTGACTCTCCATTTAACTCACCCGCAGTCGCACTACCTGTAATAATTCTATTATCTGCATTATTATTAATAGTTGCAGTTCCTGACGTTCCGCTACTTCCTGATGAACCTGATGTTCCACTACTTCCTGATGAACCTGATGTTCCACCAGCTCCAGTCGCGAATGAAAGAACACCACTACCGTTAGTTTGTAGAACTTGACCGTTAGTACCATCAAGAAGGGGTAAAGTATATATTTGATTAGTGGCTATTGAAACAGGAGCCTTAAATCCTACATAATTAGAACCAAAACCTGTTCCTTCTTGGAATCTAAATTCTGCGACATTTGTGGTACCCGCACCCTCTAATAGGAGATTAGTTGGTTTAAGTAGTATATCTCCTGTACCACTAGGATTAAGTGTAATAGTATCATTACCTGCTGTAATTATATCACCATTAATTTCTAAGTCACCTGTTAGACTCAATTCACTACCGTCAAATGTTAAGTTAGACTCAGCATTTGCCTCTCCTTGTACCCCTGTTGAGGTTA
>Ga0209602_1003921_pt1 | contig 11164 bp, 13 predicted proteins | sample COGITO_mtgs_1205_3_FD_184810 | JGI IMG/M metagenome (GOLD analysis project Ga0209602, IMG submission 184810) | Pelagic marine microbial communities from North Sea - COGITO_mtgs_120524 (SPAdes) (version 2) | ecosystem: Environmental > Aquatic > Marine > Epipelagic ...
TGCTGCGAGAGTATCTAACCCATCTAATCAATCCAATCACAAGACTGCTAAGAAGCTGCTTGAATACTGCATTGAGCATAAGCACTGGTCAATCTTCGAGATGGCAAACGCAGTGGTGGAAGTCGAGGCACCACGGGACATCACACGACAGCTATTACGACATAGATCCCTATCTTTTCAGGAGTTTTCACAAAGGTACTCTGACGAAATCGAAACGACCCCCAGAAAATACAGAAGACAAGACCTGTCCAACAGACAAAACTCTATAGACGATATGGACATAGAGACAGCGTACCGTGCAGACGTGCTTCAACGGCGTGTAGGTCGAGCGGCCATGGATGCCTACCAAGAACTGCGTAATGCTGGCGTAGCGAAGGAGTGTGCCCGTGTATTGCTACCCGAAGGGCTCACAATGTCCCGTATGTACGTCAATGGCACTCTACGCTCATGGTTGCACTACCTAGATGTACGGGATGACCCCGAAGTAACGCAGCATGAGCACGTCCTACTTGCCAGAGCTATCCGCAAAGTGCTAGAGCCAGCGTTCCCCTTAGTTATGGGAGGGGTGAATACAGAGATACGGCCCATGACTGACGAGGAAAGAAACAGAGCAAAAGAACGGAATGCTGAGTCGTAATGTCGCAGCAAACCTCAACTTAGCAAGCATTAGCAGACTAACTACTTGATTTATATGACTTTGGTTGCGGGAGTAGGATTTGAACCTACGACCTTCAGGATATGGTTGTATTACTTTAAAATCAGGTAGTTAGGCACCCCTTGGTGTTAGATACCTCATAACTAAGTGGTGTATTTAGCCCTTGACTGATTGGTTAACTAATGTACAATAGGGCAACCCGCCCAGGGTTGTGTATATATATATACTACTACTAAGGGTTCTTAATACCAAACTACTATAATAAATATATTCATAATAATTTGTAATATGGCGTGATTTGGTCAGACACAGATAGTTAAACAATTATACTTAGATTAAGTATAGAATTAAAATAACAAAGGTGAACTGTAATGCGATTAAGATACAAAGAGCTAGGGGAGATGCCCTTTCTGCATTGCTGTGACCGCTGTGGTAAGTTTATGCAAGAGGGACACACAGCTATGGCACTAACCTATGAAAGCTCAGATGGTGCACTCCTGTTTTTATTCCATTGCTTACTATGCCATACGAATCATAACATTGAGGTTAAAGCTTGAGCTATTCGTACTCTGAACAACTACAACTGCTTAAAGGTATTGTACTAGCAGAGGGTCAGACCCGCACCACTGACTGTCCCTTCTGTGGTGGCAAAAGTAAGTTTAGTATATCTAAGACACTGGATGGTGTTACAGTTTGGAACTGCTACAGGGCAAGCTGTCCTATCAAAGGAAGCTATAGGGGTAGGCGTAGCCCTCAATCGCTCCGTAGAGCCATGGAGAAGCCCGTACAGGGCCAAGTTGTTAATCATAGGGCTACCCCCCTCCCAAGCATAACTAAGAGCTTTAGAAACGATCCCACAGCCTTACAGTACGTAATAGATAATAACTGCCTGGAAGCATTTGAGGCTAACTACATTAAGATCAGGTACGCACCGGCAGAGAAGAGAGTCATGTTCTACACAGCTACGGGTGAGGGTGCAGTGGGTAGGTCCATGGTTAATGCCAGAGCTAAGTGGTGGTCCTATGGCGACACTAAGGGCGGCATACACATAGGTAGGGGCGATACGGCTGTATTAGTAGAGGACGTAGCCTCCGCATGTTCAGTGTCTAGATTGGACAACTACGTAGGTGTTGCCTTGCTAGGTACTAATATCACAGAACAGATCAAGAACACCTTAAAAATATACAACAATTTGTTTTTAGTGCTTGACAATGATGCATCAGTTAAAGCAGTAACATTAACTAAGTCCCTAACTACGGCAGTCAAAGTGAAGCTAACTAAGAGGGATTTAAAGTATTTAGACCCGGAGCAACTGAAGGAACTGTTTCAATGAAAGTTAGAACAATTTGTGTGATAGATGCTGAATATGATGATTTCATCATGGCGGCGGATAAGCTTAAAGAGATCAATAGGGCTATGCACACGCTCTGCAAAGATGATCCTACCATAGTATGGCATGGAACTGACATGAAAGAGCGGCGGGGCGACACAAGCCCTCTAGACTTTGCTAAGATGAAATTCCGATCTAACTAGCACAAAACAAAGAACTAATGTCCAGCCCTGCATTTTGCGGGGCTTTTTTTATGTCTGCCCCCTTGATTTGCGAGAAGATACCACATAAGTAAGTGGGACTATCCCCAAATAGCATAAAGGACCATAAATGCAGACAGAACTACTTAAATCCCTACTATCACACGATTTTTTTATAGATAATCGTAATTATATAAAGCCTTCTATATTCGATGATGCCTACTTAAAGGTGTGGGAGTCCATCGAAGCAGCGCAAGAAAAATACCAGCATGATCTAAGCATTAGTGATGTATCCTGCCTTTGGTTAGCGGACAATTCCACATCTACTAATGCGGAATATGGCATTCTATCAGACGCTCTTGAAGAGGTGGGTAGAGCCCACGTACTGAGTAAAGATGTAGCCAAGGATGTTATTGAGAAGCTATGGCGACAGGAGAGCTTTAGGGACATAGCGCAGATGTCCTTGGATGCCTCAAGCGGAAGCCTGGATATATCCACCAAGATATACGAAGCTATCGAAAAGCTTAAAGAAGGCATCCTGATTGAGGATGATCTACCAGATCCTATTACTGACGACATACATGAGCTCCTAGCTACAGCTACTGATGCTGCACGTTGGAAGTTTAACATAGAGAGCTTATCCCGTGTCTCCTACGGATTAGGTCCCTCAGAGTTTGGTATCGCATTTGCTAGACCGGAGACGGGCAAATCATCCTTCGCTGTATCTCTAGCCGCCGGCCCTGATGGCTGGTGCCAGCAAGGTGCCAAGGTTGTCTACATAGGTAATGAAGAAGATATGAAGCGTACCAAGCTTCGTGCCATACAGTGTTGGTCCGGCATGACTGCTAGAGACGTTGAGGCTGATCCTGACGCAGCCATGGGTCGCTTTGCTGCTATCAAAGATCGTTTCATCTGCGTCAATGCGCAGGAGTGGACCTTAGACACCGTGGATAAGTTCATCCGCAAGTATGCTCCTGATGTTGTTATCATTGACCAGCTAGATAAAGTTAACATCCATGGCACATATAACTCCAGCCACGAGAAGCTACGTGAGCTATACCGCTCTGCCCGTGAGATGGCGAAGCGGCATGAGATTGCCCTACTCGCAGTAAGTCAGGCCAGTGCAGATGCGGAGGGTCGTACCCGCTTAGATTTTAGCATGATGGAAAACAGCCGGACAGGAAAGGCTGCGGAAGCTGATTGGATTTGCGGTATTGGTAAACACTCCACGGGTGACGATGCGGAGCCTGATGGCACACGGTTCCTAAACATATGCAAGAACAAGCTTAGTGGTTGGCACGGAGTAGTAGCTTGTGAGCTCACAGAGACAGGGGAGTACAAGGTATGAATAGACTTGTATTAGACCTTGAAACCACAGTCCAAGACACAGATGGTAAAGTTGATGGTAGCCCGTTTAACGCCGCAAACCGTTGCGTGTCCGCTCACTACGGGTGGCTAACTGATACTGGCGTGGAAGAGGTTACCAGCCTTGTATTCTTTCACAATGATAAGGCAGTACCAGACGACATTGAAGTGCTGCGTGAGGTACTGCTTGAGGCTGATTGTATTATTGCCCACAACCTAAACTTTGATGCTCAGTGGCTCAGAGAGATGGGCTTAGAGCTACCTGCTACGCTGAGATGTACTATGATATCAGAGTATATCCTAGCCCGTGGTCAGCGTAAGTCGCTATCACTTAAAGAGACAGCCCTGCGCAGGAAGTGTGGCACCCAGAAGAAGTCAGACCTAGTGTCTGAGCTATTTAATAGTGGTACGGGCTACGAAGCAATGCCTTTAGATACCGTGTTAGAGTACGCAGAAGCAGACGTTAGGTCTTGCGGGGACGTATTTCTATCACAAGAGGCTGAGTTCGATCAGGACCACAGTAAGTCCCTGCGCAATATTGTTGCGCTGATGAACGAGATGTTGTTATTTTGTTTGGAAGTGGAGACCAATGGCCTACACTTTGATAAGGACGTGCTTCAGACAGTTAAGGAAGAACTAGTCACTGAACAGGCAGACTTGCGGCACAAGCTCACAGATATTGGCGAACAGGTAATGGGAGACGAGCCCTTCAATTTAGCCAGTGGTAAAGACCTGTCCAAGCTAGTCTACAGTCGTGAGGTAAAGAGCCGTGATGATCACGTCCGCACATTTAATCTAGGGTTGCTACCCAATGGTCGCAGTAAGAGACCCCCTAGAATGAACAAGAGCCAGTTTGCCGGCTCAGTAAGGTCCCTCACCACCATAGCCTATAGGAAGGACGCTTCATGCTGCCCAGACTGTAATGGAAGAGGCTTTGTGCAGAAGTACAAGAAGGTAACTAGGCAGCGTCTGGGTAAGAAATACATCACTCAGGGAGATCCCTACAAGAACCCCTCACGCTGCAAGGTATGTAAGGGCGCCGGTGCTATATACACGCCGACAGGTAAGGTTGCCGGATTGAAGCTGTCCCCGCTAGACGTAAGCTACGCTAGTGTTAATGGCTTTAAGACTTCTAAAGACATCTTGGGCAAGCTTATCGATCAGGCACAGGCCAAGGATAATCTTCTGGCTGTGGACTTCTTACAGAGTTTAATACGACTTAACGCAGTAAGTACATACCTGGATAGTTTTGTTAAGGGAATTGAAGTGTGGACTAGAGGCACTTCCATCCTGCACACTAACCTCAACCAGTGCATCACAGCCACTGGCCGGCTGTCCTCATCACGTCCCAATCTACAGAACGCACCCAAGAAGGGCTTCCCTGTACGTAAGGCTGTCACCTCTAGGTTTGAGGACGGTCTAGTAATTGAGGCAGACTTTAGTGGTATTGAGTTCAGAGTTGCGGGTGAGCTCTCCAGAGACGGTCAGATCATATCTGATATTAACTCTGGTAAAGACATACACAGGCAGACCGCCAGCATTATCCACCAGAAGCCACCGGAAGACATCTCTAGTGATGTCAGAGGTCAGGTAAAGATGCACACCTTCGCTCCACTATATGGTGCGTCAGGCATGGGTCAGATGGACCATGTCCGTCTTTACTACGAGGAGTTCTTTAACATTTATAAAGGGCTAAAGAGCTACCAGAAGCGACTGATGGATGGTGTGATACAAAATGGGATCGTACAAACGCCATCAGGGAGACAATACTATTGGCCCAACGCCAAGCGATTAGGTAATGGTAGGTGCTCTGATGCCACACAGGTAGTTAACTGGCCCATACAGGGACACGCTACCGGAGACCTAGTGGTACTCGCATGTGTTAGAGCTCTGCGCCTGTTTAAGGAGCGTAACCTAAAGAGCCTTCTGGTGCTCAGTGTCCATGATAGCATAGTTGTAGACACGGTGCGGGACGAAAAGGACCTCGTGTGCGAGACGCTTAGAGAAGCTATGGTAGGCGTCACAAAGGAAGCTCAAGAGCGGTGGGGTCATACTTACGTCCTGCCCCTAGACATAGAAATTTCATCAGGCACAAATTGGTTGCAACAACACGAAATTAAGTGTTGACCATACCACTTAACTAATCTATTATCATAATTCTGGAAACCTTAGAAAGGCAATATATGACGAAAGACTTAATCATCGAAGACGGATTCTCCCTAGCAGATTTATCTGCGGAATTGGGAGCGGGTACAGAAAAAGAACAGGGTGCCCGTATGCCATTACTAAAAATGAATCGTCGAATAAAAGACGACAATAAAAATATGTTACCGCTTGGGGCATTTTATCTTACAGGGCAAGAGAAGGAAGCATTCTGTGTGTCAGATGCAGACAATCCTTGTGTGACTATTCGAGCTCTCTCACATCACTTTCAGTATTCTCATTACGACTCTCAAGCCGATAAGTATGTAAGTCGCTCACTACAGATACCTAACTTCCGCACAGAGGCCCGTGATACTGTCGGTACGCTTCGCTGCGGAAAGCCGGATGGCAAGGGTATGCAGCAACTAACACCTGAAGAAAGGGCAAGGTATAAGGAGATCAAGAACACACGTCTGGTACGTGCCTTGGTTACCATGACAGGTAAGACTGCGGACGGCGATACTGTTAACTATACTAACGAACCGTGCTTGCTAAAGCTTACAGGTCAAAACAACTTTGCTCAGAAAGACGGTGGCGTGTACGCACGCTTTGATGCTCAAGTACGGGATCTTATTCCTCGTGGCTACGACTTGTGGAACTTTGATATAAAGGTACACAGCGACGAGCATACGTCACCTGACGGTAGCCTGTTCTGGTACACTATGGAGTACTCCTTTAATCCAAAGGACCCTCAGAAGCTGGATCAGAAGCTTGTAGACAGTCTAAAGCACGTTGCAGAGACTGTGCGTGAGGAGAACGCAGAAGTAGATCGTCTCTACAAGGCGGCAGTTATGGACAGCGTTGCAGCCGCAGGTGCCTTGAATGCTTTGGGTGATGATCTTGAAGCAGACTTCGAGAATGCATTTTGAGCGAAATGCTTGAGATAAGCATCAAGCACGCTCTTGAGTGTCTGAGTAATAATGAGATTGAACACCTCAATATTGATGAAGACGCACTTGAATCGTGGATTGAGGAAGCGGGGGAGTCCTTTAAGGATTCCCTTCGCCGCCAGCTTACCCGCAAGAAGGATGCGCCACGTCTCCGTATGTCTAATATTGGGCGCCCAAGCTGTCAGGTACAGATGGCTATGAAAGGTGAAGAAGAGGTGCGTAAGCCCTACAACTTCATTGTTCGTATGCTGTTGGGCGACATTACTGAATCTGTGATGGAAGTCCTGCTAAAGATAGCTAAGACAGACATCACTGCTATGAAGTCCAAATCTGAAATGGAGATAGCTAATGTCACCATTAAAGGTGAGGACGATCTTCACATCTCAAATGAAGTGTGGGACGTAAAGAGTTGTTCGCCCTACGCATTCCTACACAAATGGTCGAAAGGCTATTCGGGACTGAAGAGTGATGATTCATTTGGATACATCGGGCAATTGTGGGGCTACGCCAAGGCTCAAGGTAAAGAGGCTGGCGGATGGATCACGGTAGACAAGAGCTCCGGTGAGATAGCTGTAGTTCGGGCAGAGATGGACGTAGAGGAGAAGCGGCGTGTAGAAGACAGTGTTACACGTACCGTGTCTCTTGTAGCAGAAGACGCTGCATTTGAGCGTTGCTTTGAGCCAGTAGAAGATAAGTTTGGTGGTAAGTATACTGGACTTAAACGCTTGGACACAGCCTGTGGTTTCTGTGACTTCGTAGGTAAGTGCTGGCCGGAAGCTTCGTTCAAGCCGCATCCCAATAGTAAGGCAGCTAAGAGGCCGCACTACTGGTTTGTTGAATGAAGCCATCATCAGCCAAGGCCAAGGGTAGGTCCTTTCAGCAATTCATACGTGACTGCATCTACGATACATTTCCAGACCTCACAGATGGTGATGTTAGATCGACTTCGATGGGTGCTGGTGGTGAGGACTTACAACTCTCTCCTGCCGCCAGGGCTTCCTTCCCGTACTCTGTGGAGTGCAAGGCTAACAAAAGCTTTGCTGTCTACAAAATCATGGAACAGGCACAGGCAAACTCCCCAGAGGGCAGTGAGCCACTAGTAATGATAAAAGGCGACAGGCGGAAACCTCTGGCTGTCGTTCACGCAGACCACTTCTTTCAATTATTAAAGGGTAGAAATACATGAATAAAGACTACGAAGACAACACTATACACATCAAGGTCACGCTTTCCGAAGATGACCCTGATGAAGCAGTTATAACTTCCTCTGCAAACTTCTCTGAAGACATGAGTGAAGATGTACTGGAATACTACTCCTCTCTAGTCATGGGCATTAACTACATGATCAACTTCAACGCTGATATGTTTGTTAATGTAGGAGAACTTGTGAAAATCTCTGTGGAGTCAGAGGCAGAAGACATCGTTTTTGAACCTGATGATGAGCTAAAAGACGCTATAGCTCAGAAGAAAGTTATCAATATAAAAACGAGGATGAACTGATGGCGGATATGGTTAACTCCCCGCCCCACTATAACAACGGCGACATAGAGGCCATTGAGGCTATCCGTGCGGCACTAGGGTCGGAAGGCTTTAAGGCTTACTGCCGTGGCACAGCTACTAAGTATCTCTGGCGGATGCCCCACAAGGGCAACGAGGGCCAAGATGCACAGAAGGCGATCTGGTATCTCAATAGATACCTAGACGAACTCTAATGAAGCGTAGGGGATCTGTACGCCAAATAAAGCGTAGAGACCCCGCCTCTTTTCTCAAAGCAATGGGTGCATTCCGCACCAAACAATACGCAGACAAGCGTAGGAAAACCGGACGAAAATCAAAGCATAAAAAGGATGATGCATGATCACACAAGACGATATTAACTACTTCAAAGAGTTTGATGATTTAACTCTTAAAACCTATCAGGCAGAGTGTGCTACTACTGCCATTTATGACAGCCAATTCAACGTATTATACCCTCTAATAGGTCTAATAGGTGAACTGGGTGAGTTCTGTAACAAATTTGGTAAGGTACTGCGGGATAACAACGGCGATATTACCCCAGAACTTTTAACGGAAGCTGAACTGGAACTGGGCGACAGTTTCTGGATGTTTATGCAGCTTCTTACCGGCTTGGGTCTCTGTTCAGAGAAGGTAGCCAAAATCAATTTATCAAAACTTAAAAGCCGCAAAGAGCGGGGAACACTACGTGGAAAAGGGGATTTTCGGTGAACGATAATTATTTAACAACAGACTACTCTCGCTTTATTGCAGTATCTAGGTACGCTCGCTGGCTCGAAGAGGAAGGTCGCAGGGAGACGTGGAGCGAGACTATAGAACGCTACATGGATAATGTAGTGAAGCCTCTGCTAGGAGATGAAGATAAGGGTAGCAATTCACCCTTGCACCAAATCAGAGAAGCCATGCTATGCCTAGAGGTAATGCCCTCAATGCGGTCACTAATGACTGCGGGGCCAGCCAGTGCTAAAGACAATACGTGCATGTATAATTGCAGCTATCTTGCGATAGATGATCCCAAAGCCTTTGATGAAGCTATGTACGTGTTGCTGTGTGGAACGGGCGTTGGGTTTAGCTGTGAGAGACAGTACATCAATAAGCTGCCAGAGATACCTGAAGGTATGTATCCTAGCGAAACTACCATTGTAGTGCGTGATAGCAAGAAGGGATGGGCAAAGGCGTACCGTCTTCTTATCTCGATGCTTTATGCGGGTGAAATACCTCAATGGGACGTAGGGCTAGTCCGTCCAGCGGGTTCACGTTTGAAGACCTTTGGTGGACGTGCCAGCGGTCCCGCTCCTCTAGTAGATTTATTTAACCACACAATAGCAGTGTTCAAGGACGCCGCAGGTCGCAAGCTATCATCCTATGAGTGCCACAGCCTAATGTGCAAAATAGGTGAGATAGTTGTCGTGGGGGGCGTTAGACGCAGTGCGCTTATCTCGCTAAGTAACCTGTCGGATGACCGTATGCGACACGCTAAGAGCGGCGAGTGGTGGAATACTGCACCTCACCTGGCCCTAGCAAACAACTCCGTGGCCTATACAGAGAAGCCCAATGCCATGTCATTTTTACGTGAGTGGACGGCACTGGCTGAGAGCGGGTCTGGTGAGCGTGGTATCTTCAACCGTCAGGCGGCAGCTAAACAGGCAGCTAAAAACGGACGTAGGGAAGAGTATGATCACTTTGGTACAAATCCATGTTCAGAGATCATCTTACGAAGCGGTGGCGTATGTAATCTAAGCGAGGTTGTGATACGTGCCACGGATACGCACAAGGACTTACACAGAAAGGTTAAGATAGCTACCATCATAGGTACTATACAGTCTACCTACACTAAGTTTCCTTACCTGCGTAAGCACTGGTCCCGAAATGCTGAAGAGGAGCGTCTTTTAGGGGTATCTCTAACGGGCATAATGGACAGTAAGATTACGAACGGTTCCACAGCGGGACTAGAGCGGCTACTGGAAGACCTCAAGCAGACGGCTCTGGATACAAATGCAATCTGGGCAGATAAGCTAGGAATAGAACAGAGTGTGGCTATAACATGCGTTAAGCCAAGTGGTACTGTATCACAGCTAGTGGACAGTGCCTCTGGCATACATCCACGCCACAGCCCGTTCTATATTAGGACTGTGCGGGGTGATAACAAAGATCCACTAACGCAGATGATGAAAGACGCTGGCATACCTAATGAGCCAGAAGCCTTTAATCCTGATCAAACTACTGTCTTTAGCTTCCCTATGAAATCACCACTTGGGGCGGTAATCACAACAGATCGCACTGCGCTCCAGCAACTAGAGACGTGGCTAATATATCAGAGACACTGGTGTGAGCATAAACCATCGATCACAGTCAATGTTAAAGATAGTGAGTGGCTAGAGGTGGGAGCCTTTGTGTACAAGAACTTTGATGAAATGAGTGGTGTATCCTTCCTACCATTCTCTAACCACACATACCAACAAGCTCCATACCAAGAGTGCGGAGAGTCTGACTACAAAGAACTACTGAGCTTAATGCCCAAATCAATCGATTGGTCAAAGCTTTCTGAGTACGAGAAGGAAGACACTACCGTATCTTCACAAACGATGGCTTGCAGCGGAGATTCCTGTGAGCTCGTAGACATTTCAGCATAAGGAGTACCACATGTCTAATACACCAAGTCGCTATGAACCAATCAGAATAAAAGGCTACAGTGCTTTTTATGAGGGAAAGTTTGAAAATCCATATCCCCCAGAAGCTATTACTAGCAAAGAATGGGAACGTGGATTTAATGATGCATGGTTTGAGAACCAGAAGAAGTATGCATAAGCACTTTAGTGAGCGGGATCACCGTATAAATGACGAAGCCGCCAGAGGGTCCGCAAAGTCCTTCTGGTCGGCTAAAGGATACACAGTAACAGACAACCCCAATACCTACGGGGTTGATCTAATAGCAGAGAAAGATAAGAGGCGCATATATGTAGAGGTAGAGGTAAAGCATACGTGGCACGGCATAGACTTTAAGTAC
>Ga0209602_1003943_pt1 | contig 11133 bp, 10 predicted proteins | sample COGITO_mtgs_1205_3_FD_184810 | JGI IMG/M metagenome (GOLD analysis project Ga0209602, IMG submission 184810) | Pelagic marine microbial communities from North Sea - COGITO_mtgs_120524 (SPAdes) (version 2) | ecosystem: Environmental > Aquatic > Marine > Epipelagic ...
TAGCGGTGGCTTCGATCAATGACTATGACTTTGCCGGCAATAATTTTGGGCGAGAAGGTTGAGGTTCTGACTTTTTATGGTATAACAGCGCGCTTATGAAACAACGATCCTTCAGCGCTGCAATGCCCTACCTTGACCGAATTGGTGTCTTCCTTTCGGCAACCTGCCTATTGCATTGTTTGGCGCTGCCAGTACTGCTGACAATCGCGCCCATCACCCAAACCGGGCTTTTAGATGAGCAAACCTTTCACCTGGTTTTATTGTGGTTCATTCTGCCAGTGAGCCTGATTGCGCTTGGTATTGGTTGTCGCCAGCACAAAGACCTTCTCATCCTACTGCTGGGCGGCACCGGGCTCAGCCTGTTACTGTTTGCCGGTCTGGTTGGGCACAGCGTTTTAACCCCCACCGCCGAGCGCGGCGTGACCATTGTTGCCGGTCTTATTTTAGCGGCGGCGCACCTGCGTAACTTTAAAATTTGTCGCGCCACGAATTGCGATCATGAGGATTCAACACACCACTAAGGCTGTGCATCAAATGAATCATCAGTGACACGGTTGGGCCGCCAACCTGAATATGCGACCACCGAAAATTGAAATTGGCGCGTCCACCCCCTCGCGTTACCAAGTGATAGTTGGCCTTGTTTTGCAACGCAGACAAAGGCACCAAAACGATCTCTGCAACCTCATCAGGATCCGGCCGATAGGATACGTCAGCATCCGCCATGAAAACATTGGGCTCGATCAGATAGCCGGCGTGAGTGAAATAGGTTCCCAGGCAGCCGATGTAGGTCAGCGCGCTGGGGAGCACATTGATTTCCTCAAAGGTTTCCCGCAGCGCGGTTTGTTTTAAGCCAACATCTTCCGGCGCTTCTCGTCCGCCTGGAAAACAAAATTGTCCGCCAAAGCGGACCTTAGCGCTGCGCTTGGTCAGCACAATTGTGGGCTGAGCTTCATCTAATATCACAATGGCAACCGATGAACGACCCGCCCGGGCTTTAACGTCGCTGGGCACAGCCGACTCGAAATGCGGATTCACGAGTTCATCACCCGATTGCCCCTTGCCCAGGGCGTGCAGGATCTCAGCGCGCGTTAATGCGCGTTCTGACCAGCTCAATCGCTGCGTTGCGGCCGCGTCCACTTCATCAGGGTTGCGCATCAGCACGCCCGCTGTTCAGGATCATCAAGCGATCAAATGGGCTTTAAGGTCCCGATAACCCACCAAATGAATGCCCAAACTTTCGGCAAAATCGCGTAAAGATCGATCCAAGAAAGCCTCATAGTCGGCATGACGAGAGGCATGGGTATCGGCTATGGCTTCGAGTTCCGCGCCCGCAACCGCCGGATGAAACAGTAGGTGGGTGAGCCCCGGTTGCACGCCTTTAATCAGATCGCGATAAAAATCATGCTTTGAAGTCTTTGGTACGAGCGTTTCGATGATGATGTCATCAAGGGTGGGCACTTGATCCGTATCAATCATCGCCAAAACCTGCAGGAACTCATCCGCCATATCCCCCTCGCCCAACGCTTGGAGTCGATCCCGGGTAATTCTCGGCAAAAAGGCAGGCACACCGTATTCGTGAGCAAGCCGCAGATAACTGCCTAAAAACTTTGGATGCACCACAGACCCCATATGGGTATCAATGTGCGTCACGTCGATTCCAGCCGCCAACGCGCCATCGATTTGGGCCCGCATCTCGCCTTCTGCGGCGGCAACAGATACCTTGCGCACCGCATCTTCTCGGGTCGCCCATAAGTAGCCGTCGGCATCAAGCAAGCCGGTTTCTGGATCCCGACTGCTGAGCGCAGGCCAGCGGTAGGTTGGATACTCTGCCGTGAGCGTTAAATGCACGCCCAAATCCAGCTGCGGGTTCGCTTTGGCCATCTGAACAGCCTCTTGAAACCAAGGCCCGTTCACCAAAATCGATGCGCAGGTCGCGGACCCTTCTGTTAGGCACGCAAGGCTTGCTGCATTCGCCGCGTGACAAAAGCCCATATCATCGATATGCAGAATTAAGACGCGGTCATCCGGACCATATCCCATGCGCGCAAGAAAAGGGTTCATCTCAGACAAACCTCGCCGCGCCCGAGCCATCCACCATCACCGCCCGACCGCAGGTTTCGGATTCGGTCATGGCGACCCATTCTGCTGGATCTTCGACGTTCGCCCAAACCCGTTCACCTGCTGGCGTTAAGCACACGAGGTGCCCCGCCTTTGGCCCTTCAGGGCCATACATCACGGTATAAGACTCAACCGTTGCAGGCCCATCGTAGTCCTGCAGAACCGTGCGGGTTGGCTCGGCATCCACCGCGTCCTGCACATCTGCAAACTGAAAATCTTGCGCTGGCGCAGTTGCGCTATAGACCCCAAAGGCATGCTTGGTAAGGTAACCACCATTGGCGGTAATCAGACCGATTTCGCTCGGATGCAACCGGCTGAGCTCAACCATCTTCGCAATACTGTGCATGACGTAATTATTTAAAGGCCCACCACCGAAGGTCAAACCACCCGTAATCGTCAGCGGTTTGGTGTCATCCAGCCCCAACTCGGCGACAGCGACCTGCACGGCTGATGGAAAGCAGCTGTAAACATCAACGCGGTCCAGTTGCGCAACCGTCACCCCTGCGAGCAAAAGGGCTTTGTTGCCGGCGTGCCGGATCGCTGGCGACGAATGCAGATTCGCGCGATTCGAAACCGCATAGGTATCATGGGCATTTGCACCCGACCAGGGGTAAACCCACTGGCTTTCTGGAATACCCAGCGCCCGCGCTTTTTCAACGCTGGTCATCAGTAACGCCGCACCCATATCCACTGCGCTGTTCGAGTTCATCAGTTTTGGATACGGGAAGCTCACCATACGATTGCTGGCGGACGCGGTTTTGATCTCCTCCGGGGAGACCTCTTTTTGAATCCAAGCGGTGGGGTTCTGAGCCGCAACCGCACTGAAACCACTCCATAATTTGGCAATTCGATCGCGATGGTCTGCAATGGACTCCCCACGAGCATGGCGAATGGCATTTTCAAACATCGGGTACATCTGTATCGGCTGCGCCACACCGCGCGCCTTCTCCGCCTCACAGGACATCGGCACTTCTTCACCGAGCATTTTGTCGTAGGGGCCTTCCGTCTCGCGATAGGTCATCGTCTGACCCAGCTTGGCAAGCTTGGCTTGGGTGTTGCCAACCTCGGCGCCCACGACCAGGGCCACCTCGATCTCGCCGGCCAAAATATCCAGTGCCGTTTGACTCACCAAGGCCTGCACCGAGTTACCACCAAAGGGCGTACCAACCAGTTCTGGCTTATCAAGACCTAAGGCCTGGGCAAGATACCCCGCGGGCTGCTTATAACGCCAAATGCCCCGGACCACTCGAACACTATCGATGGCCGCTATTATATCGGAGGACTGACTGTCAACCGCAGCCGCTTTCGCCGCCGTGAGCATCAAATCAATGGGCTCTCTCACCGCATCAGGATCAAAGCCGCGCTCAAGGATTTGACTAACGCCAACTAAAACAGGAGTAAGGGGATTCATACAGGACACTCATTATCATCGAGCCGACATTCTGCCACAGCCTGCGGTGGTTTTCATGACACCCCCGCGTTAGAGTATCGATCAATCGATAACTTGAGCGTTACGTGAAACTTGCTGTCACCGCCTGGGATCTCAGCAGTGTTGAGGCCCTACAACGAATCCCCGATCAAGCAGCAAAGGCCGAAGCCATGGGCTTTGAGGGCTTTTGGTTGCCCGAAAATCATTTTGCAGGCCCCGCTGCGCTGAGCGCGCCGCTGATTTTACTGGCGGCTGCCGCGGCTCGAACCAGTACCATTGACCTCGGCACCACGTCCCTGGTTTTGCCCATCCGGCATCCGGTGAGTGTCGCAGAAGAGGTCGCCATGCTGGACCAGATTGCCCAAGGCCGACTCATTCTAGGCCTCGGACGCGGGTTCAGCGAAGACTTGTTCGACGTCTTCGGGGTAGATCCCCGCGAAAAACGCGCGTTATTCAAGCAATCCTTAACGCGCATGCTGACGATTTGGTCTGGGGAGGCGATTCATCACAAAGATGATCGTGGGCTGTACCTCTCCCCAAGGCCTTACCAAAGCCCGCATCCCAGGCTCTGGATCGCAGCCTTCGGGCCACTGGCGCTCAAGCAAGCCGCGGCATTTGGCTGCCCTTACCTCGCCTCGCCCATGGAAACCTTCAGTGAACTTTCCCAAAACTTTGCGCAATATCGGGCCGCCCTCAAAGCGGCAGATCAAGAGCAGCCCGACGTCGTGCCGGTTATGCGAACGATTTTTATTACCGAAGATGCCGCACTGGCGACGGCTGTTAGGGAACAATTGGGGCAAGAGAGCCGTCGCGCAGCGGCTCAAGATCAACCCGACCAGCCCGATCAACCCGCTTTCATCGTTGGCGCGGCAACCTTTGTTCAAGACACGCTAGCGCGATATTCAGAGGACCTAGGGGTTAACTACTTGATTGCCCGGGGCCGCATCAAAGGCATTACCGAGGCGCAACAGCTCGCCTCACACGCGGCTCTGATCACCCTGTTTCGTTAATCAATGATTTTGATCAGCTGCCCTGGTTCAGGCTCGCCCTGGGGGTACAAGCCATTAATGACTCGCAGTTCGTCTTCGGGATAATTCGCTAGATCCGACTGGGCTGCAAGGCTCGCCATCGTGGTGCCGGGGCTTGCTCGAACCACCTTAAGCTTTAGCGGTTTCGCCGCCTCAAAGTCGACTTTTTGCATTCGCGCGAGACTAAAACCGATTTTGATAAAAGACCCGTCATCCGCCAACTTCTTCAGATCAAATTTTCCGGAACCTTGGCCGACAAAGGCCAGGCCCCGGCGTTGATCAAAGACGACAATCAATCGAATCGGCCGCTCGCCGAAGACGGTTTGCGCACGCTCCGCCGTTGCAATGTAGGCGGGCATCCCATCAATGGTGAGATCACGCCCTTCAATAACCTTAAAGCCGAGCCCCTCGTTCACGAGCGCCTCGGGGGTAAGACCTTTTTTCAGGCGAGCCGTACTGAGCTCAAACGCCGCGTCCCCGCTTGCAGACTCAAACAAGACCCCGCTGGGCACCTGCTTTTGCCGCCAGCCCTCAGGTAGGGCCAACGTAATACCAAGCCGGGCATGATAAAACCGGTTTCCCCGCAGCACGCCGGTTGTGCGCGTGAGTCCATAAGGCACGCCATCGAGCTGCTCGAGAAATTCATCGCTTGACCGATAATCATTGTTTTCAGCATTCAATGCCCGCGCCTTGATAACAGCCCGATCATAGCGTTCTGGGGTGGGCGGGTGCGACGTCACAAAACTGCGAAACAACGCATTCGAGCGCCCCTCGGCTCTGGCTTGTTTGAACTCAACCGACTCCAAGGCTTTAAACATTGCCATGACCTGCACCACGCTTTCTGGTGAGTAGCCGGCTTTCGCCATAATTTCCGCGCCAAAATTGTCCGCCTCAAATTCCTGATTCTGGTCGTACTGGGTAAACGCAAGATCGGTCGCGGTTCTCATCGACCGGTTGATTTCATTGCGCGAATAACTGCTACCACCCAATACCATTGCGGTGGCGGACCCAAGCGCGCCTTTTAGCAGTTCGCGGCGCTTCCTGCGTTTGTCGTGGGCCTTTAAGACGTGCATGATTTCATGGCCTAACACCGCCGCCAATTCAGATTCCGAATTGAGATGCATCATAAGACCTGTGCTGATAAAGATGTTCCCGCAGGCGTTGGTCGCCGCTTGGATTTGGGGCGTTTCCAGCACGTCAAAAGAAAAGGTTTCCTCGCCCACCTCGGCAACATCGACTAAGCGCTGACCCACCCGGCGAACATAGTCTTGTAAGGATGTGTTTTGGGTCACACCAACCGCCGTCATGGCCGCATTCGCCATCTGGCATTCTTGCTGTTTCCGAGCCTCACTTTTGGATAATTTACCCTCTGCCGCTGTCTCGACAACGTCCACCGCATCCGGGGCGTCATCTTCAACGCCCTCTTCAACGATGGCACTGTCGGTATTCCCGCGTTGATCCACTGCACTCGCCGCGGTCTCCAACGCGGGTTCATCCATCGTCTTTGCAGCCGGGTTTTCAGCCATAAGGCGACTGACGGGGTGCGCTGGCCCTTGCCGGATCAAGCCTAGCCCCGCCTCATGAGCACTCAAGCTCGGTTCGGCAAAGAGCAAGCCAAACAGTAAACTGATGATTTGTTTCAACACAATGGTATCCGCTCAGACCTTGCCCTGCATTATTCAGCACCCAACCTGAAAATCAACTGAACGAATTGCGCCCTAACCCCGTTTAAACCTATATTGCAGCAATGATTACTAAAAGGTGTTCCCGTCTTATGACCCAATTTCAACGGCTGAAGCGTTTCCAAGCGACTGTTGCCGGTTTGATTGGTACGGTATTCATCATTGGCTTCAGTGTGACCCTTGTTCCGGGCGTGCTTGCACAGAGCCTGCCAGGCCCTGTTGCCAACGCGGCGCAGCCATCCTTGTCAGAAGCAGATGTGCTGCAATCCAAAGCGGGGAAGGCAATGGCTGATCAAAACTGGGCTGTCGCTGAAGATCTACTGCTCCAAGCCCAACATGCACTGCACCGTGAGCATGGCGTCGTCACGGAACAACAAGGGCCAATTTTGGATCAGTTAGCACGCGCGCACATCGAACAAAAAGACTACCGGCAGGCGAATCAATTTAAGCAATTCAATCATTTCTTGGGGCAACGCAGCACCTCGATTGATACCCGAGTCCAATCTGAAATTGCCTTGGCCCGCTGGTATCTTTACTCAGGACAATTTGATGCGGCCAGACGGTTATTGAGCGCATCGCTTAAAACCGAATTAGCGCGCGAGCCCTTTGAACCCGAACGGGCGTTACTTCGATTAGACATTGAACGATTTTCGGCTCGGTGCTGCCACAGCGATGATGCCATTAAACTGCTGGCGCGCGCTAAGACACAGAATTTGCCTGCCGATCTCATCGCACAATTTGAACAAAAAATTGGTGATCTACTCACCCTCGATGGCCAAGCAAACCTCGCAGCGGCGCACTACGCTCAACAAAACGCAGTTAAAGATCAAACGCCCCAATTGATTTCGGGACTGCGGCGATATAATGACCTCGACCCTAATAAAGTCGGTGATATGAAGCTCAGGCAAGAATTGCGCCGGCGAAGAATCTTAGCTGGCGTTTATCGCGATGAGGCGCTTTGGTCGCAAGCCCCTCAAACCTTTACCGTGGCTTTAAGCGAAGACTTCCTTCCGATTGCAGAGGCGGCACAATCGGAATTCGGCGGCTATACCGATAATTTTGAGCCCGTGATCGGCGCGCCTTTTCGCTTCAACCTTGATCAACTCAAGCAGGCGCTGCCAACGCGATATCGAAAATTAGCGCGTTTAGAGACCCTAGAAGTACAGATGACGGTGGACATCACAGCGGAAGGCAAACCGACCAATATCCGCTTTGAAGATCGCTACCCACGCCAAGTTCGAGAACTCATGAAACAGGTTTTCAAAGTTGCGCGGTTTAAGCCGGCGATGCACGATGGATTGCCCGTTGAAACGTTGGACCTGCCCTTCGTGCAGCGGTTTAAAAGCGCTGACAGTCAAACCGAGGCGGAGGTGTAAGCATGCGCCCGATTCTCTTAACGCTGCTCATCCTCAGTGCATGCTTGGCCAAAGCCGCTCCGGACCCGATCCTCTCCCTGCTTTACAATACCGATGATTTGAACTTCTTAGAAAGCAAATCCAATAACGCAGCCTTGAACGCAACGCCTAATCTCTCTCAAGACCGAGCTCGAAGCCTTGCCGCGGACCTAAATGCAAGCCTTGCCAGTGCTGATCCCGAAGACCCCATTTATCTGGCCAAGCGACTGGCAAATGTCGGTATCCTCCAAACTTATGCAGGCGATCTGACGGAAGGCGATCAATCCTTGCGCGCAGCGCTGTCCTATTTCAATCAAAATCAAAGCTTGTTCGACGCCCGATTACCCCAACTGCTCTCCGCTATTGGAATCAATGGTTTTCTGCGCGAGGACTATGACGCTGCAGAGGATCATTTTCGATGGAGCCAGAACATTCAGCACCGCAGCGATGGCTTGTTCACGGCGGAGCAAACAACCAACCTCAATTGGCTCACGCGCACCTATCTCATTACCGATCAGACCGATGCGGCCGACATTGCACAGCGATACGTGCTGAGTATTGCCGAAAAAGTCCTCCCTGCCGGAAGTCCAGCGCTCAGCCAGGTCAAAGTTGGCATTGGGGCTTATCTCGGCCAACGGGCCAAAACAATCTCGCCTTTTGCCGAAGACCTAGACCGTCTGCTCAGACAAACCTTATTTAATGATGCTATCGACCTACTCGACCAAGCTATTTTGGAAACAACGACAGCCGAGGGACCCTACAGCGTTAATTTAATTGATGCCCTGGAAACAAAAGCTCGGGTTTACAGCTGGCGAGGCAGTAGTCGTCAATTACAAGAGCAAGCCTTGGAGCAAATCCTAACCGTTGTTCAGAATCAGACTGTGGTCAACGCCGAGACCCTAACCCAGGCGTGGATGGCCTTAGCCGATGGTTATATCCTGACCGGTAACCGAAAAGCGCTGACGGCCTACCGCTCGGCTTGGCTCGCCGCCAACCCCGCGTCACCCCCTATTGAGGACGGCGCGCTGGTCGCCGAGGCCGAGGCCTTGGACGACCCACAACCCAAAAGCAGCTCGGTCCCAACGACAAACCTCACCGATCCCGTCCTGCTCTGGCCCGACGCTTATCAGCCTATTTATTTTAGTGCCGTTGATGGCCCCGACTCGACGGCGTCCGATACGGAATATGCCGTAGACTTAAGGTTTAGGATCTCGACCGAGGGGCGAGCCAGGCGGATCAAAGTGTTAAATGAAAACGTGCCCAATCGAGAGGTGCGCTGGACCCGAACCATGGTTCTGAACAGTCGCTTTCGCCCAGCGTTGCGCAACGGCATCCCTGAGGAAGTTGACTTCTCCCTGCGCCAAGTCTTCATTCCTAGGCCCGACAAAGCGGCGGCGATTGACGCTAATCGTTCAACCACCGACGCCTCCGAGACCGACCTCGGCCCAACCCCTGAAGCCCCGCCGGTCGGGGAGCCCAGTCGAATTCCGTCGAACTCCTGACGTTGACAACATCGACCTGCCTAATCGTCAACCCCTGTTATAAACACCCGCAATTGCGCCGCGAGACCTTTGCATGCCGCATTACCTGGCCGAGCCAAGATCGGAATGGGCAAAACCAGTCCCGCTAAATAACTCGTACCATTGGAGTCTGCGCTGATTTGCCCCGAAGCACTCAAATTCTTCAAATCCCAAATAGAGGCTTCATACGAAGCGTCTTGTTCCCAATAGCTCATACCAAAGCAGCCGCCACCAAACGTGCTCACCGCACAACTCATAGACCCGCCTTTATCGACCGTCACGGTATCGCCTTCAATCCAGGCCAAATAGCGAATACTCGATTGGTCGATTTGCGCTTGAACACCCGCTTCAGCAAATAAACGCCCAAGATCATTAGCGTTGGTTGGCGCCGTGCGCGCTTCAAACCAAGGATACAGGTCATCTTTAAACTGATCTTCCGAGACCAACCGAATCGGATTACTGCCTTGACTCAAAATATCCGCCAAACAATCCGTGAAGCTTTCTTCGGTTTCACGATCGTTATAGGTCGCGCGGCCAAGGATCACCATCGCCTCGCCAGTACCCAGAACAGCATTGGTTTGACGGGACTGTTCAACTCGAGTTGTGGCACATCCGCCGAGCAGGAGTAACAGAACAACTGGAACAAGACCAAAAGCGCCCGTAACGCGCCGCGCTGCCACCCTCAACCCAGCTTTCCAGCTCATCGCCAAAACGTCTATCTTTCGGCGGGCCGTCGCCGCACGTCCAAAATCAGATACACATTTCCAACTATACCGTCTGTTACATAATCGGTTTTGGATCATTCTTGACTCCAACTGAATCCAACCAAGTCTGGACATTGCGCCGCTTTGGCCACTCCAACGCAACCCGCGCACCGGCATCCCGAATCGCTTCCACCGATGCTGCGTTAAGGGCATCGGTTGGCTGAAAGCCGCCGCCTTCGTTTTTGCCGTACCCGACTACCACCCAGGTATCCAAGACCGCCCCATCGGCATTCATCAACTCGAGCTGATACTTTGTCGACGCGGAGAAAAATTTCAATCCCGATAGCTCAGGCGGCAGGAACGCATATTCAAGCAGGCTTAGTTGCACGAAGCCATCCGGGCAGCGTACTCCTACGGCAATGCTTTTATCCTCAGCACGACAGCCCAGTGTATCCACTGGCTGGACCCCTTGGAACACGGTATCAAACAGGTTCTCGAAAAAAGCATTCTGCAGCGCGCCCAATTCAATCGTCCAATCTCCGCCGCCTCTCGGCAATTTTTCCCGGTGAATATGGGTACTGAATTCAGGCGGTCGGATGAGCCCTATTGAGACCGGTAATGGCTCGATGAGGGGCGTCGGGATCCGCCCGGATACCGTTAGGGTATGCGTGCAGCTTGCCAGCAAGGCGCAAAGAACCGTCACACTAAAGGCCCTTAGCGACCATTTGACTCGATTGATTTTGAACCGCTTCATTCTTTTCTACTTTGAGTCTTCGTTGAGTGGAAAACGCATTCCTTGCGCAAGTCTAAACCATAGATCTTTTTACGCATTGGCGACATCGATCTCACCAAAGCTTTGTTATCCCAACAATTTAGTGAGCCTTACACCAGAAAGCAAACGACGCCAATGCGATCCCCTTACCAGGGCCTGCCAGACAGCCCAGACAAAAAGCCAGCCAGGAAAATTACGAGCGCATAGGTCAAAACCAAAAGCCTACTCATCCAAAACTACGACAATCATCGTAATTCAGCTTAAATTCAGCTTTAATTCAGCAGAATTCCCCATTCATCACGGAGCCCGGCATGCGCCTTGCGTTACTGACACTCATTGGCCTTATTTTGATCACCGGGTGTCAATCGCCGAGTACACCGCCGTCAACGCCGCCCAGTATGCCGAGTCCGTCGTCACCCAGCATGCCAAGCCCGTCATCACCCAGCTCGCCCAGCATGCCAAGCCCGTCATCGCCCAGCATGCCAA
>Ga0209602_1003951_pt1 | contig 11115 bp, 10 predicted proteins | sample COGITO_mtgs_1205_3_FD_184810 | JGI IMG/M metagenome (GOLD analysis project Ga0209602, IMG submission 184810) | Pelagic marine microbial communities from North Sea - COGITO_mtgs_120524 (SPAdes) (version 2) | ecosystem: Environmental > Aquatic > Marine > Epipelagic ...
GTGTTAAACTTATCTGCTATTTGACGCAGTGGCCTAAATAGCATTTGAGCCAGCTCTATAAATGCAACAACCAAACCTAGAGTAATCACGCCGTTTGAAGCAGCATTTAAACCCCCAAACCAAACCAGCAAACCAATGGCAACAGAAGAGGCCATCTCTGCAATAGGAAAAAATATGGAGTTATACCACACGGTTTTAATCCAGGCTTTTTTGTGTTTTTCATTAATAGCAAAAAACTGTTTGTACTCTGTTTGCTCTCTTGCAAAAACCTGAACAATCTTCATTCCAGTGATACGCTCTTGTACAAAAGAATTTAAATTAGCCACCTGTGCCCGCACCTCTTCAAAAGCAACTTTCATTGCGCGTTGAAAAGTACGTGTAGCTATAAGTATAAGAGGTAAAATAACAAATACAATGAGTGATAATCGCCAACTTTGATACAACATAAAGGTTGCAATAGCAGCCATTTTTAGTAAATCTGCAATGATCATAAACAGCCCTTGACTAAAAATACTAGATATGGTTTCTATATCATTTACAGCACGAGTGGTAAGCCTACCCACAGAACTGGTGTCAAAATATTTCATTTTAAAACGCATCATTAAGCCAAACAAACTAATACGTAAGTCTTTTATGATGTGCTGGCCTAGCCAATTTGCATAAAAAATAAAAGAGAATTGAAATATCACTTCCAATACCAGTACCCCTATCATAATTACGATAAAGTAAATAAGCCCTGAAGGATCTCGAGGTATTATAGACTCATCTATGGCGCGTTCTAAAAAATAAGGCCTTAAAATTGCCAGTCCAGATAAAATAAGAGCTGTAAAGGCAACAAAATAAAAAACCAAGCGGTATGGTTTGGTAAATTCCAATAACCGCTTAAATAACTTAAAATCAAATGCATTTGCTGATGCCATATAGCGTGTAAAGATATTAACTTATGAATACATCTTGAGGATAGGAAACCTTGGTTAAATATAAACCCCGGGCAGGTGCAGAAGACCCAGCATTACTCCTATCTTTTGAATTTATAATACTAGAAAGCTCCTCAAGGCTGGTTTTTTCAAAACCAACGTCTAGCAGCGTACCAACTATGGCACGCACCATATTTCTTAAAAAGCGATCTGCAGTAATAGAAAACAGCAACGTGTTTGCTTGCAATTCCCAATGCGCTATTGTAATATCACAAAAAAAGGTGTTAACCTCTGTGTTAGACCTAGAAAAACACTGGAAATCTTGACGCCCTAAAAGCAGGCTAGCAGCCTTGTTCATTAGATGTAGGTCGGGTTTTTTGTGTATTTGGTGCGCCAGGGTAGTTGTAAATGGGTTTTTGGAAAGCTGTATATGGTACTCATAAGAGCGCGCTGTGGCGTTAAAACGAGCATGCGCATCTTCTTTAACTCTAGAAATGCTAGCTACAGAAATATCGCTTGGCAAAAGAGCATTGATTCTATGAAGCGTCTCAGAAATATTTTCAAGTTCGGGAAAATCAAAATGCGCAAAGAGTTGTTTTGCATGAACCCCTGCATCGGTTCTTCCAGCAGCAAAAACAGTTATAGGTGTTCTTAAAAAAACAGACATAGCCTCTTCTAAAACCTGCTGCACGCTCAGTGCGTTGGGCTGTCTTTGCCAACCACAATAACTAGTTCCGTTGTATGCTATTTCTATAAAGTACCGCACAATGGTTTTTTTTACAAAGGTACACTTTAGAGAAAAGTAAATACCTTGTGGTTTGATAATTTTGTTAATCATCTTGTCTTAGTAATGCAAATATCTTAAATGATTAAGCGTATTTTTGACTTTTAAAACCCTACCAAGCGTGACTAAAATACTGCTACTTAGTGATACCCATAGCCATATAGATGACACCATATTAAAATATGTAAAACAGGCAGACCAGGTATGGCATGCTGGAGATATTGGTGATTTAAAGGTGACAGATGCCATTGCCGCTTTAAAACCTTTGCGAGCTGTGTATGGAAATATTGATGACTCCAAGGCCAGAGCTACCTTTGAGCTAGACTTACACTTTATGTGTGAACAGGTTGCGGTATACATAACTCATATTGGCGGATATCCCGGAAGATACAACCAAAGAATTAGAGCGAGTATTTATGCCAACCCACCTACCTTATTTATTACAGGTCATTCTCATATTTTAAAAGTAATGCGATGTAAGAAAACGGGATTATTACACATGAATCCTGGAGCAATTGGCAGACATGGTTTTCATAAAGTTAGAACCATGCTTAGGTTTGAGATTGATGGAAGTAACATCAAAAATCTAGAGGTTATTGAACTAAAACGATAAAAAAAGACCTCAAAGTTGGCATACTTTGAGGTCTCGCACTAATAATACTAAGCTTGTGTTAACGTAAACGGTCTACAGATTTTACGAGATCTTCATCCTTTTTGATGGCTTTATTGGCCATCGCTAAAAAAACGATAGAAATGATAGGAAGTAACACCCCAATACCCTTCTGTGAGACCAAAGTCTCTCCAGGTACACTTAGTGACCTATAAACGAAAACTCCCAGTAATACAAAGTTTAATATGATATTTAAACGATTCAACACAAATTGTGTCTGTCGTTTTTTAAAAGTTAAAACAGCAATAATTGTTAAGGCAATACAAGTAAATATTAATCCGAAAACCAGCGGTTCTTGATTACTAATAAGAACAACTCCATCTGTGCTAGTTACCACAGGAAACCAAATATATAAACCCGCCATCACAAAAGTGGCAAGGATAAGATATATAGTTTGTATGCGTTGTAACATGAAAAAGAGTCTTTATATATAGCTCAAAAATAAGGTTTCTTTTTAAAAATTGTATGTAAGAGTTTAATTTATTGTTGTATTATTGCATTAATAATATGTAACCATTTCAATCTAGGTTACTTATCTTCAAATAAATTTTCAGACACAAATCTTTTTCTAAAGATTTCCCTCACTTTAATCAAATTATCACTCTCTACATGCTAGAAATTTCAGAATTAAAAGCTAAAAAATTACCTGAATTACAGGAATTAGCAAACACATTAAAAGTACCAAAGTACCGTACTTTAAAAAAATTAGACTTGGTATATCAAATACTTGATTACCAAGCGGCAAATCCAAACGCTGTAAAGGCTATCGTTTCAGAAATACCAAAGGAGGCTGTTAGCGAACCTGCAGCTACTAAAACAGAAGAACGATCACCTCGCCCTCCCAGACACAAACCAAACCCTAGAGCCAAACAAACTCCAAGAGAAAAAGCAAACCCTTCTCACAACAAGCAAGCGCAACAAGAAGGTACTGTAGAAAAAAAGAATGACAAGGCAGAAACTACCCTAGAAAACCCTTCTAAAGAGAACCCTTCTAAAGAGAACAAGCCACAACACAAAAACAAAAATACAGACAACCGTCAACAAAATGACAACCGTCAAAAAGGTGGAAACGACAACAAAAGACCGCCAAGAGATAACAAACCAAAACAAGACAACCGCAACAACGGTAATAAAGACAGCAGAAACAGATATAAAGAGCCAGATTTTGAATTTGATGGCATTATAGAAAGTGAAGGAGTCTTGGATATCATGCAAGACGGATATGGTTTTCTGCGCTCTAGTGATTATAATTATCTGTCATCACCTGATGATATCTATGTATCACAATCACAAATTAGACTCTTTGGTTTAAAAAGTGGTGATACTGTTTTAGGAGTTGTACGTCCCCCAAAAGAAGGAGAAAAGTATTTTCCTCTTATCAAAGTCATAAAAATTAATGGTCAAAATCCAAATGTAGTTCGTGACAGGATTGCTTTTGAGCATTTAACACCTTTATTTCCTCAAGAGAAATTTAACATCTCTGAGAAACAACCAACCCTTTCTACCCGTATTATAGATTTATTCTCTCCTATAGGTAAAGGACAACGTGGTATGATTGTAGCGCAACCAAAGACAGGAAAAACAATGTTACTTAAAGACATTGCCAATGGTATCGCGGCCAATCACCCAGAGGTATATCAAATGATACTCCTTATAGATGAACGTCCAGAAGAAGTTACAGACATGCAACGCAATGTCCAAGGAGAGGTGATTGCCTCTACCTTTGACAAAGAACCCTCAGAACACGTACGTATTGCAAATCTAGTAATAGACAAAGCAAAGCGTTTGGTTGAGTGTGGACATGATGTGGTGATTCTTCTAGATTCTATTACACGTTTGGCAAGAGCATACAACACCGTACAACCGGCTAGTGGTAAAATCCTCTCTGGTGGTGTAGATGCTGCAGCATTAAACAAACCAAAACGTTTTTTTGGAGCTGCTCGTAACATAGAAAATGGAGGTTCGCTAAGTATCATTGCAACAGCCTTAACAGAAACAGGCTCTAAAATGGATGAAGTGATCTTTGAAGAATTTAAAGGTACTGGTAACATGGAGCTGCAACTAGATAGAAAGATATCTAACCGCCGTATATTCCCTGCCGTAGATTTAACCTCTTCTAGCACCCGTAGAGACGATTTACTGCTAGATGAGAAAACAATACAACGTATGTGGGTATTGCGTAAATACCTTGCAGATATGAACCCTGTTGAAGCTATGGAGTTTATTAACGATCGTATTAAAAACACTAAAAACAATGATGAGTTCTTAATATCTATGAATAGCTAGTGTAAGAAGCTTGTAATAGTAACAGAAAAACCATTAGTACTGCATAGCATTAATGGTTTTTTTTTATTTCTATTGGTATACTACCTAGACATCTATAGTCTTTTAAAAAGCCCTAAAAGTACAAGATCAAGAACACAAGATCATATCTCAGCAATTAGAAATACATTGTGTGCTACATTACTTTTAGTAAATAGGACAAGGCAAAAACTATCTCAAGGTACAGATATAGATACATTCAGTTAGGTAGAAGTATCTATGCAGGCAAAACGATATAGAGTATCGTTTAAAGACTCCATATAAAATAAGCTAGTACTTGACTTAACTAACAAAATATAGGGCATAAAAAAAGCCTCGCAATTTGCGAGGCTTTTATAAAGTATGTTGTTAAGCTTATTGCTTAATTACTTTTTGTGTTAAAGAACCGTTGTTAGTCTCAATGTTTAAGATGTATACACCAGCAGCAAGATCAGCAATGTTCATTGAACCATTTACTAAAGCAGCACCTGTGTTTTTTCCTAATACATCAAAAAGTACAGCACTTTTTAATTCTACGTTAGAAGAAAAATCAACGTTGATTACGTTTGTAGCAGGGTTAGGGTATACTGAAGCACCTACTAAATCGTTGTCACCAAGACCTGCAGATTCTTCTTCACTAGTTAAAGTCCAACCAAAAGATGGGAAGTCTGCACCAATAAGACCAGAGATTTCAGTCCAGTCTGTTGCACCAGCTCCAAATAAATCATCAGAATCAATAAGTAAAGATGCATTTGCAGGAGGTATTCCTATTTCTGTTGTAAAAGAACCAGACCAGTTCCAACGTCCAGCACCAGCAGAACCACCTACTACAGCAGGAGCAAAAGCTACCCAGTAGTCACCAGCTGGTAACGTTACTTGAGCACCACCATTTGCAGCAGTTACATTTACAATCCAACCTGATTCGATTTGGTCAGCATCTAATAGTAATTCTAATCCAGATCCTAATTGTACATTTGTTAAGTTAACAAGGGCATCAGCTGTTGTTGGGTCAGAATCAGGGAATCCACCACCATCAACGTAGATGAAGAAATCTCCTCCAAGTAATAAATCTCCAATTTCTGTAGCACTAGAATAAAATCCAGGGAACGTAAAGCTACCTAAAATAACATCTTCTTCAAGTGTGAAAAAATCAGAACAGTATACACCTGCATCTTCATCTCCATTTGTGGTGATAAGGGCAGTTGTGTTATCTGTAATTCTTTCAATTACTACATCTTGTGCAAATGCAGTGAATACTAGTGCAAAAGCAGCTAGTGTTAAAGTAATTTTTTTCATAATAAAAAGTTTTTAAGGGTTAAATAAAGTTTAATTTTGAAACACAAATATAGAAAAGCAATTTATATTAAACACATAATTTCAAGAAAAACACTAAATCATGTATTTTAACCGAAAAGTGATACAACACAACATCAAAATAGCCCTAAATAGCTGCTTTATTTGCACTATTATTCTTTTTACTAGTTGTAATGATCAAAAAGAAAACTCAAGCCTAATCACTCTTTTTGAAATATCAAAGGGTACCCAAACCCCAGAATATAAAGATGTAATTTCTTTTTATAAAAATTTAGCAAAAGCACACCCCACTGTCTCTATTACCCAAGAAGACCAAACAGATAGCGGCTATCCGCTACATGTAATATATTTTGATCCCACAGGCAAAAGCATCACCTCTATCTCACAGGCAAAAAAAAGCAATAAAAACATCTTATTAATTAACAATGGGATTCACCCAGGAGAAAGTGATGGCATAGATGCCTCTATGCTCTTGCTGCGTGATTTGGCTCAAGGAAAGATAGTAGCTCCAACAAACACTATAGTTGCAGTCATTCCAGTGTATAATATTGGAGGCGCATTGCAAAGAAACAGCACTACTAGAACCAATCAACAAGGCCCGCTTGTATATGGCTTTAGAGGAAATGCTCGTAATTATGATTTAAACAGAGATTTTATAAAAGCAGATACAAAAAACGCAAAAGCCTTCACAAAAATATTTAGAGCCCTAGACCCTGAGCTCTTTATAGACAACCATGTAAGTAACGGGGCTGATTACCAATACGCCCTTACACATCTATTTACCCAGCACAATAAATTAGGGGGCGAAGCTGGAGTGTATCTTAATGAAATATTAATGACTCGCTTACAAGACTCTTTAAAAGTAAAGAAATGGGACATCACACCTTATGTAAATGTATTTAACTCTCAACCAGAAAAAGGATTTACGCAGTTCATGGACTCTCCTAGATACTCCACTGGATACACAACCCTATACAATACACTGGGTATGATGGTAGAAACACATATGCTAAAACCCTACAAGCAGCGCGTTGAAGGAACCTATGAGTTAATGAAAAGCTTTATTGCCATCACAGACGCAGATGCAAAAAATATTAAAAACATACACCAAAGGGCAAAAACTCGATTTAAAAAATCAGACCTATATCCAATACTCTGGACAACAGACAGCACTAAAACACAAACATTACAATTTAAAGGCTACCAAGGTGACATGATTCCTAGCGAGGTAACTGGCAAAATGAGACTTAAATTTGATCACAGCAAGCCCTTTGTAAAACCAACACTTTATTACAACACATTTAAAGCCTCAAAAGAAATTACTATTCCTGGATACTACGGTATACCCAAAGGATACTGGAAAGTACTAGAAAGGCTAGCGTTAAATAACATTCAGGTTTCAGAAATACAAAAAGACACCACACTTGCAGCACAAGTGTACTATATAAAAGACTATAAAAGCAGACAATCGCCTTATGAAGGGCACTACTTGCATTACAACACACAAGTTACTGCCAAACAAGAAAACATTAGGTTGCAAAGGGGGGACTATCTAGTTACTACCGCTCAAGAAGGAATTCGGTATTTATTAGAAACACTAGAGCCAGAAGCTGTAGATTCTTTTTTTAATTGGAACTTCTTTGACACCATTTTACAACAAAAAGAGGGTTTTTCTCCCTATGTATGGGAGGATAAAGCAAAAGAACTTCTGGAGAACAACCCTATACTTAAAATAGAGTTTGAAACTAAGAAAAAATCAGAACCTTTGTTTGCAAGTAATTGGTATGCACAATTGGATTGGCTTCACAAGCATTCCCCCAACTATGAGCAAAACCATTTAAGATACCCTATCATTAGGGTGGGTGGTTAGATACTCTTTAGGAAACAGAAGTTTTATATTCTCATAAGACTCTGTGAGTGCTTTTTGAGATTTTGCAAAGTTTTTCCAACGTGCTTTTGTTATGTCTTCTTCAATTTGAGGTTTTAAATCTCCCTTGTAGCTTGTGTACATCTCATACCAGTAAGTAACCTTAAGTTTAAATTTATCATTGCGTTTAAAAACATGATATGTTTTGGCAATAAACTTTCGCAGCTCTAGGTCTTGGACTCCCGTTTCTTCTTGGGTCTCTCTCAAAGCAGCAGCTTGATAGGTTTCGTCCTTCTCAACCTTTCCTTTGGGTAAATCCCATTTTCCGTTACGACGTATAAAAAGGATTTCCTTTTTTGCATTAAAAACCAAACCACCACCTGCAAAAACTACAGGTAGTTTTTTTAATAAAAACTGTTCTAGTTTTTCTTCATTTTTATGATAAAGATTAACGTATAATAAAGAACCTTCATTGATTTTACGAATCAATTTTTTAAACTTTACCTCTTTTAATGGTATGGTTGTATACTGCTTCCCAATATTTTTTTTGGTAGACAATATAATAGGCAGGTCATTGACAAAAACTTTATACATTTGCAGTTATGATATTAAATAAGGAGACCGCCCAAAAGACAGCCGAATTATTACTGCAAATTAATGCAATAAAACTACAACCACAAGAGCCTTTTACTTGGGCCTCCGGATGGAGCTCCCCTATCTATTGTGACAACCGCATAACACTGTCCTACCCTGCAATAAGAAATTACATCAGAGAACACATTGCCTCGCAAATAGAGACCTTATACGGAAAGCCAGATGTTATTGCTGGTGTTGCTACAGGAGCTATAGGCATTGGTATGTTAGTGGCAGATTACCTCAACTTACCTTTTTGTTATGTTCGCCCAGAGGCAAAAAAGCACGGAAGACAAAACAAAATTGAAGGAATGGTGCAAGAAAATCAAACCGTAGTGGTGGTAGAAGATTTAATTAGTACAGGAAAAAGTAGTTTAGTAGCGGTAGAGGCGCTAAGAGAAGCTAATTTAAACGTCAAGGGAATGCTTGCTATTTTCTCATATGGTTTTGACCTGGCAGATGAGAATTTCCGTAAAGCCAATGTAACTCTTAACACACTTAGCAACTATGAACATCTATTATTAAATGCTGAAAAATCAAATTTCATTTCATCTTCAGAGAGTAAACAACTCAGCACATGGAGAGAAAATCCAGCCACTTGGACTGGTAAATAAAAAAAGGCGTGATTTATAAAATCACGCCTTTTTTAAATAAACTGGTTACACACTTAGCTTGTTTTAAAAGGCAAATAAGGGCTCTTTATAAAGGTAACTAAGCTGCTTATTATTCCGTAGAAGAAATAATATATTGCTAAAGTAACGTATAGCTTGGCTAAAATTGCCACTACACCAACGTACCCCCATAATACAGCATACAATCCGCTAAGACTCCAAGGGTCACCAGCAGTTAATGTAGGGTCCCAAGCAGACCAATCTGCCAAAACACCACCAACAAACCCAAGGTTTAAAAGCTCAGTGAGTGAAGCAACTGCGGCCATTGGAAGGGCATATGCATATGAAATATTATCTGTCCAGTCTGTCATAACACCTCCAGAAACATCTAGTGAAGTAGCCCATGTAAGTGTCATGCAAATAGCTCCAAAGAGAGCAACTAATGCGCCAACATGGCCTAGTAGCTTAATGTTAGCTACTGCCAGGTCTCTAAAAACAAAATCTACAATAGAACTTTTGGAGCTAGCCAGGCTATCTCCGGTAGATCTTACTACCTGTGCAATAGGGAATGCCGCATATACCCAGATAAGCATAGAAAGTACATTACCTACAATGGCTGAACCTTCACCCATGCCGCCATTCCAGATTGGAGATATAACATACATTAGAGAAGTAAGTAAAATAACAAGTGCAGATACTGTGTAGAATTTTCCTGTCCAGTTTGCAACATTGTGTTCTGAATCTTCTACCATTGAATTAAAATTATTCATTGGGAGTTTGCTGTTGATCATTTTTGGTAGATCAAAAAGTTGAGTTAAAATTTTTTCCATAGTGGTTAATTAATAGATTAATAAATTAGTAAAGTTGTTATTATCAGCAAAGTAGCATAATTGTTTTAATAAAAAACCAATATTTTAACATATTTATTAACTTAACATTAACAATTTTAGAAAATTTTTAAATAATTAATAATAAAAAACAAAGTGATTATCTCAAAATGATCTTTATTTTTTTGAACTATTGTAGGCAACTTAAAATAATATTTTAAAAATTAATTTTATCTTGCAAAGCACAAATAATAAAGTCTCATGGAACTAAATAGCAAAAAAGTAATTGTACAAAAATCTGCCCCAGCGCTTTGCGCTCACTTAAGTGATGTAAAAAACTTTGAGCAACTAATGCCTGAGAATATTAGCAAGTTTGAAGTAATTCGCGAAGATGCTTTTATTTTTGCTATAATGGGTATGCCAGAAATTGCTTTGGAGGTAAAAGAGATCATAAGCCCAAGCAAAGTAACCCTGGGTGCAATTAGTGATAAAATTCCTTTCACTCTTATTGGAAATATAGAAGCCAAAGACGACGACTCCTCATTGATTGAATTACAGTTTCAGGGAGACTTTAATCCTATGATGGCAATGATGGTAAAAGCTCCGGTAAGTAAATTTATAGAAACACTCGCTTCAAATTTAGAAACAATTTAAAAGTGATATTTTATTTCTTTTAGACTGTAGGTATCTCTCTGTGAGGTTTCATCCTCTAAGACCAAAAGGCCAGATTTTGTGACACCTCTTATTATGGCATTAAAAGGAACCTTGGTATTTGTAGAAAAAACAGCTACAGTGTCCAGTCTAAACAAGTCTTGATTATAGGAGTTGAAAATTGCTTCAAAATCTTGATTGTCTACACGAGTTAATTGTATTTTTAATTGTTGCAACAATACCTCTAGGACCAAAGAGATATCAAAAGAGTTTCCGGTGACCAGTCTCAAAGAACTTGCCAATGGAAGGTCTTTAAATTGCATTTCATTTACATTTATTCCAATACCAATTATAGAGGAGTCTAAATGGGTTCCCTTGGCCGTGTTTTCAATTAATATTCCACAACATTTCTTACTGCGTGACATAATGTCGTTAGGCCATTTTATACTTATTTCAGGTATTTTTAAATGCTTTAGGGTGTAAAAAACAGCTAGTGAAACAGCCATTGAAACATACCATTGTTGTGAGATTTGAAGACCC